>Ga0115851_101771_pt2 | contig 11055 bp, 10 predicted proteins | sample InSIn2gowninarea_FD_83865 | JGI IMG/M metagenome (GOLD analysis project Ga0115851, IMG submission 83865)
ATGGTATAGGTGGTGCATGTGGAAAGGAATCCAAAGGCTTGCTTGGTAAACCATGCAATTATTAAGTTGATCATAATTCCTTCATTCCAATGGCAGGGAAGCACATGGAATGGTTTACTAGTAGGGAAGAAAAATTGAGAAATTGAATCCTCTACGAACAGGGTGAAAAAGAGGTAATTAAAAAATTCGTTGGGTGGAAAGAATCATAAGAAAAGAGTGTGGATAACTATTACACCATTGACCATTCCAATACTAGAGGAGTGTATTAACACAACAAAATCAAAGGAGGCTAAAAGATAATAGACTGAAGAGGAAGCAAAAGAATTTGTGATAGAGCCATTGAAGAATGTTGCTAGGTTTGATCTTCATTAATTATATTTGAGTCATAATGAAATGTATTTATAAAAATTAAAGAATAAATTATTGTTATTATTATTATTATAACTTATTAAAGCATGGGTTTCATGCTTGGGTCATCAAATTATATATCAAATTCCCCATTGAGGGCTTCTAAGTTTTGTCTTGAGTCATTAGAGTCATTGTCCATTTTATGAGACCCTTCTTGGGATATTGAATCATGTAAAAATATTTTTTTATTGAGTAAAATAATTCATTTGTCATCTCGACACCAAGTCAACGCTTACCTGATGTCCAAGATAAGGAAGTAGAAGAATGTGAAATTGCAAAAGATGTAAAAGGAGATTTGTTGGAGAAGGAAATCAATTTTTTTGGGTTATCACTCTCTCATTCATAAAAAGTTACTGGACTACTACTGGGGTGAAAGATGTACCACTATAGAGGTTGATTTTTTTCTTTTGAAGAATTCGAAGTTTTTGTTGCTACTACTATATTGAAATTTTTATTGTTGCTACTAGGTCAAAGTATTTCTACTGCAAGGTCAAATTTCTAGGTCGAAATTGTTGTTGGAAGGTTATCATCTGCAAAAGAAGGGAAGGGATGAATTGGTGGTTGGAAGAAGTATATATCTAGGTACAGATTCTTGGATCATCTTGTGAAACTATTGAAGGAAGATTTGTTGACTAGGTTTTCCCTTAGATAGGGTTTTCCCCCTGGATGTCCACCTACATATGGTTTCTTTAATCCTATTCTTATGATTTTGGTAATTCCTTGATGAACTAAGATAAAGTAATAACACAAGAAATTTAATATATGAATATAAGAATATCACAAGTAATTATTAACATAAAGAAAATATTTATGCCTTTCTAATTTTCCAACATGGTATCAAAGATAAGGTGAAGAAGAAGGAAAAAGGCATCCTGAATATCTATTGAAAGGAGTTTTAAGAATTTTGAATAAGGGTAATCAAGGAAAAGGATCATATAAGGAGTCAAGCCTACTATCTTAAAGAACCATGTCTAACTCATTGAAGGGAGAAAAAAAATTAAAAGGAGAATCCAATTACAGGGCATGGAAAAAGATGATAGGTTTAATCCTTGAGATGAATAATGTCTTGGATATATTCAAAGGAAAAGTAGAGAAGCCTACAAATGAATGAAGTGAAGCAATGAAAGCAAAGTTTAGAGAAATAGAGATTTTTTCCATGAGCCTAATAGTGGAAGGGATAAAGGATAACATCATTGCATATATTTCCAACTTAGATTCCACTCAAGAGATTTGGAAGGATACTCCATTTAAAAATGCATGCAGTCAAGAAGAAGTCATAATATATTTAGTAAGAACAAGGATAGTGAAAAAGTGAAATATCGAATGCATATTATGCTCATCACAAGATTAAAGGAACCTTCAAGAAGTCCAAAGGTTCAAGCAATAAGATAGACCTATCCAAGAATCAATGCTACAATTGTCACAATATGGGTCACTATAGAAGTAATTCTCTTGAGAATCCAAGAAGAGATAGGGATCAAGAACACATTGCCAATAAAGGCTCACCAAAGAAGAAAAATATAGAAGGATCCAAATTCTAAAAGCTATTTTCTAGGGACTCTATCCCTTACATATCCTTCTACTCTAAGTTTTGAATTATTTTGTTTTATGCTTTGATTTCTATTATTTATAGGTTTAACATGCTTTGCAATTTTTATTTTTTTTGAATTGTTTTGATAAAGTTATATGTATCCCTCGAGATTAGAATAAGAGGAAGCCCTCACCATTTTTCCAAAATAAGTATCTTACTCCTTGTATTATCTTTTTATATTCGGTTTCCCTCCCTTATCTAGATGTGTTTGTATTAGATGATTTTGAGATTTCTTTTCATATTTTCCTTATTTAGGAAAGGCTTTCTAAATGGTCAAGGGCTATCAAGAAAACCTCCCAAGACTAAGCATGATAGAATTTCTTTTGGAATTGATGCCATATAAGGTTTGTCTAACTCAAAGGTATGTATTAGACTATAATATTTGTACTTTTCATGATAAAGGTATATTCACTCATTCTAATAATTCTACTTTACATTACTAACAAGTGTTATGACTAAGACCTTTGAATCATAAATATTCTTATTTGGGTGATTAATCATTAGATTGAATATACCCTCACTAAAATAATCATGTTTTTGGAACCATAATAGGTTATTTATAAAACCCTAACCTAAGGGTATGCCAATGTTAATGTGAGAAACCCTAGTCTACTTAGGGTTATTGATGAAATCTAGAAAATATTATTCTTTTGATGTTTGTGGTTTTGATGGTAATGTCATGTTTGGAGTTTTAGTATCGTTGTGGAAATCGTAGTCCTTTATGGTTGGATGGTGATAGATTCATAAAACTTGAGGCTTTTGTAAATTAGGGTTTATGAGAAAAACCCTTATGTATTTAGAGTAAGCTCCTAAGAATGAAACCCTAGGTGCATGTTTGTCCATCTGATCAAAACCTAGCCTAATCAAGATCATTATAGATCTAAATTTAAATGTATTGATATTCATTTCATATGCTTACCTAATGGATATTGATATGATTGTGCATGACTATGAAATCCTAGATATGTATATGTGCTAACCTAATTGTTGATGTTCATAGTGTGTAAATTATAGAATAAGTTGTTGCATGTGAAGTAGGAAAGGAAGTTGTATAATTGAGGAAACCTATCTAAAGATTTATTTGTGAAGCCTCTAATCCCTACTGTGATAAATTGTGAAGCAACAATAAGATGTTTGAATACCTCAAAGGTTTATGTTTACTTATGTGTATTTGAAATGTTTTTACCGATTGGGATTTTGTTTGTACACGTGAATCTCTCAAAGTTTTGGAAGCATGCTTTACATGCTTGATATTACTGATCTGTTTGATCGAGAGATATTTTTTTACTGATTTGAATAAGTGGGAGGGTTGAGGCTTTGTGTGGAATACACACTGCTTGGGAGGACATTTGGCCGATTTGTGTGTTGATGTCTAGTTTCCAAAGTAGGGAGGGTGACGTTGGTTATATAGCTCTGACCTCACATTAAGCACCTAGTTCCCTAGGTTGATGGTTATAAGGTAAGCCTAATGGTACCTAGAGTGGTTGAAATATTTGTTCCATTGTAGTCCCACCTAGATAGATTGCCTTGGTCAGGAATCTAGTATGTGGCACTGTGTGTGCCTAAACTCTTCATCGTTCACGTGTTTTGATATATTCCATGTACTTGTGTATATATGTGTAATTATGAATACCTCCCTAGTTAAGAGGGAGCGTTGATGAATGTAACTATGTTTGGTCTTCATAAATTATATTTGAGTGATAATGAAATGTATTTATCAAAAGAGAAAAAAACAATTATTATTATTATTATTACTATTATGACTTATTAAAGCATTGGTTTCATGCTTGGGTCATCAAGCTATAGTTCAAATTCCATATTTAGGACTTATAGGTTTTTTATTGAGTCATTACAGTCATTGTCCATTTTATGAGACCCTCCTTGGGATATTGAATCATATAAAAATAATTTTTATTGAGTAAAATAAGTCATTTTTCACCTCCACACCAAGTTGATCCTTACCTAATGATGTTAGCCTACATCAGGGTAATTTGAACTTCAGAAGAGGCTATAAATCTAGTGCAGTTCGATTCATTTGGAATATCCACTCACAAGTTCAATATCCAAGAGAAGGAAGTAAAAGAATGTGAAAATGTAGAAGATATAGAAGGAGATTTGCTAGAGAAGGAAATAAAATTTTACGGGTTGTCTCTCCCTCATTCATATTAAGTTATTGAGCTACTACTGGGGTCAAAGATATTCTCTTGAAGAGGTCAATTTTTTACTACTAAAGAAGTCAAGGTTTTTTAATCAATGGAAAAAACCTGTGAAAAATTTATGAAACCGACGTTTCGGACTAGCTAGGTGAGTCCATCATTAGGGTAATGAGATCTTTATTTTGGATCGAAATTTTTGCTGCTACTACTAGGTCAATGTTCTAGGTCAAAGTTGTTGTTGGAAGGTTATAATTAGTAAAATAAAGGAAGGGTTGACTTGGAAATTGGAGAAAGCTTGTGTGTAGGTCAAAGAGTCTTGGATCATCTCATGCAACTATTGAAGGAAGAGTCATTGACTAGATTTTCCCCTAGATAGGAATTTTTCCCTCGTTGACCTACATATGGTGTATTTGATCTTCATTTATGATTTTTTCAATTTCTTGATGAAATAATATAAAATAAGAACATAAGAAAGTTGATATGAGCATAAGAATATCACAATTAATTATCAACATAAAGGAAATCTTTCTACCTTTTTGATTTTCCAACAAAAGCATACCCAAACACCTAAAGTCCATGTTGTTTCACATGAACCAAAGGAATATGATGAACAATAGGAAGCAAAAGAGCTCCCAAAGGAACAATAAGATGTCTATTTACCAGGTAAGCTTGAAACTAACCTCCTTGATTAGAAAATTAATAAATTTAAGGAGGAAAATGAAAATTTAAGAAAACAATTTTCCATGGTTGAAGGGAAACTTCAGGTTAGAAAACAAAATGGATTAGAAACCATAATAGAAGTAGAAGAAGTAAAGTCACTTGATGATACAATAGTGATATTCTGTTATGGGTGTAAGCAAGTGTTGGAGGAGGTAGATTATGAAAGGCCAACCATTGTTTTGGTTGGAATTCAAGTTGGAGAACAAGATGAATAATTCCAAACCATTACTCGATAAGAACCTTGTTAGGTCCCTGCACTACTAGTGTAATATTTTATTGTTATTAGTGAAACCTCCTTATTATATTGTTGTCGCCATGTAGTCCCCATATTGTTATTATTGTGCCCCATATAATCGAACTATTATTATTGTTGTGCACCTACAATATGATTTTTATGTAGGCTTTGATTGTATTGGGGCCCCTTAGACTCCTATATATAGAAACGAGGTCTTGTCATTTGTATCATCCAAGAATTTGTCATTTGTGTAATGTAAAGGTGGTTTCTCCTTGGAAGAGGCTGATTTTAAATTCATTGATCTATCCTTTCTATCTTTTTGTGAGCTAGTTTCATAACATTTGGTATCAGAGCTTTGGGTTCTAGGGTTTTGTTGCTCCAAACAGGTCATCATGGAATTTTTTCTATAACAGTTTTTCTATGATGTTTCAGAAGCTAAAGAAAAAAACCCATTTTATTTGAAATCATTTCGAACCTCGGGTCCAAGTTTCAGAGCTTGTTCCCTATATTTTGGAGATATCATCTAAGGCAGTTAGGGGAAGTGATCACATGATGATCTTGGGCTCCTACTATCTTAGCCAAGGTTTCAATGTTGGACATGATTCAACCTTCAATAACCTTTAGGTTGATTCCACGAATTATAGAATCAAGAATTTCGTGACACTCTTCAAGAATGCACAGTCACAATTTCCATTTTAATCTCAAAAGGCATTACAATCATAATTATTAAACCATTGAACCATTCAACTTTGAAGACATAATTCCATCTAACAACTCCAGTTATCATTTACAGAAATGAAAAATCAAACTTCTTAGGGGACCCATTCAAATTTCCCCCAGAGTAGGTTTTAATAGGGTGGTGGTTGTGGCCACAACACTAATATACCGCAAACTCAAGAAATAAAATTGTCAATTGCATGTTCTTCTAAGAAATCATAAACAATGATCTACTCAACAAGAAATCCTAAGTTATGCAATGACCAAAAGATAAATATGTTTTTCGGGTTGTGAGAGTGGGGCCCTCAAACCATGATCCCATCAGGGAGATAAGGAATAGGCCATTGTCACAATATTTAATGAAGTATTTTATTTCACTACTATAACATCAATCTACTTTTCCAACTAATGGAAGCAAAACTAACCAATCATTCGAAGACTTGTAAATTAAACAAACTAGAGATAACTTTAGTAGATAATATATGATTCTAATATAAGAATAAATGTACAAAAAGAGGAACCTCTACTTTTAGGGTTGGGCCCTAACTCAAGAGTTTCATCCCTCTGAGTCTATCTCAATTCTAGGTCAAAGAAACCATTTTCATTAACATCAAAATGTCAAAAATAACATGAGAATAAGATTCACAATATCTTAGCTCGAAATTTCCTTTTGGCTACAATAAAAATTCGAATCCTAATGAGGCCATAGGCCTTCTTATTTATACAACTGAAGCTACCAAAATCTTCCTAAAACTTATGGAGGCTTGGCTCCCAAACTCGAGATTGACTTGTCTTCAACTATCACTAGCTTGGCTGCCAATGAACTCAGTTGGCTTAGCTGCTTGTAACTCCGAGTTAATGAGATCAAGTGGAGGAATATTTGAGTGACTGAGGAGTTAAGGAGGGATACCAAATATCATAAAACCCCTCTTTCTTTTTTACTTCAATTTCATGCACTTAAATTAGCCCAAACCTACTCTAATCCTACAATTAATGCACATTAGACCACATGACATAAAATCTCACCTTTACCCTTCTCACTAAGCAAAATATAATAAAATATCTAAATAAATATGAGAAAATTTGATTTTAATAAGCTGGAGACTAGAATGAACGCTATTGATGAGCCTCATCATTCTCTTCATCCCCTTTCTCCAATGGATACACTACCTTAGTTGTTGGTTCTTATGGAGTAGTGAACAATTTTATTTCCGTTTTCTCTATTTCATAAACAAGTCATTATGGAATAGGGGACTATTTTTATCCATCCCGCTTTACCTCAACTATTATTTCTTGTGTAAGAAAATCTTCAGTAGGTTTGTTATGAAACCAACTCAAAAAAAGATAGAAAAGATGGATCAAAGGCTTCAAACTCATCATCTTCAAGGGGGAACCTCCTTTACATTGCACGAATAAAAAAATCTTGGATAATACAAATGACAAGACATCATTTCTATATATAGGAGTCTAAGGGGTCCCAATGCAATCAAAGCCTGCATAACAATAATATTGTATGGGCATAATGAAAACAATCATGGGCTTCTATGGGGCACAACAATAACAATATGGGAACTACATGGGCACAACAATATAATAAGGAGGTTGCACTAATAACAATAAGGGGTTATACTAGTAGTATAGGGACCTAACATGCCTCTCTCCTTCAAAAAATTTTGTCCTCAATGCTTGAGTAACTTTGGATGCTTCTGTATAAAATTCTCATCATCCCATGTGGAATATTCAGCAGTATGTTCTTCCACTTAATGAGATACTTTGAAATTGATCAATTTTGTAACTGTCGAGTTCTTGTTTCCATGACTACTTTAGGTTCCAATATGATTTTTCCTTACTCATCGAATTCCAACAATATTATGTGAACTGGGAGCTTATCACCATAACCTTCTATAAGCATGAAACATGGAAAAATGGGGGCACGCTGCAAGATGTAGGTTGCTCCAATTTGTATGCCATAGTACCAATATTTTGTAGCAACTTGTAAGGACCATAATACTTTGGTGATAATTTATTATCCTTCCTAGCTTACTTGAGGGAAATTTGTTGACATGGTTGTATTTTTAAAAATACTCAGTCACTTATATCAAAACTTCTTTCACTGCAATGTTGATCTGCCCGTTGTTTCATTTGATCCTGCACAAAAGTGAGGCTATTATTTTTCTTCTTGATATGTCCTTCTATCTTGAGTGTTGGAGTGGTAATCCCTGCTAGTGCATTACAAGATATGGTCAGATTCATTTCTTATTTCTCTAGGGTTGGTTCCTAGTGTATATCCTATTCTTTTAATGTTTCTTAGTCCTTTTCTTCCTCCTCTTCACAATCAATGTAAACTAATTTCCTCTTACCACAATTATGACCTTCACAGTGTTTTCTATCACAATTGTAACAAAGGTTGTTTTCTTATTTTTATTCCAATTTTTGTGGTGTCAACCTTATAGGTTGTGGAAGGCTAGGAGTAACAACACTTCCACCTTTATAATGGTGAGTGGTAGGATTCCTTGTTTCCATAATTCCGCTTTCAATTTTTCTTGCCAACCTCAATGCCTTCTCCAATGAATCACATTCCCAAAGACGAACCCCATGTTGAATGTTATCCTTTAAATTCCCTATGAAGAAATCAATCCTTTTCTTCTCTGGAATATCATTTACCCTTATATTCAATTTTTGGAAGTCCTCAATGTTATTTTCCATTGAACCCTTTTGTTTGAGATTTATCAATTGGATAAAGAAGGTGTTACTCTTTGTATCCTCATAATGTGCTATCATTTCCTCCATGAAAATTGACCAAGTGAAATGTGGTTTACGAGAAAAAGTCCCTTTATACCATAAAAATTGATTTGATTCTAACTATAAATATGCAATATCTACCTTTTGTAATAGTTATACATCATGTAGCTCAAAATCTTATTCCATCTATAGTATCCAATTTACCGGATCCTTTCCATCAAACTTCCTCATATCGCATTTTCTTTATTTTAGGAGATCAATCTTGAAATGACTATAACTATGTAATTTTGGGTCCCCAAGGTATAAAATTGTGATTTTTAGTAGCCCTATCCATCCTCTTTCCAATGCCACTAGTCTAATCAAAATTGGATTCTCCAAGAAAGAGTTATGCACAATCTTCCAAGATGACCTACTTATATACTTTTTCAGTAGATCAAACTTGTATGAAGTGCTACATGTTATTGTTTCCACATTCGGACCTACAAACAATATATAGAAAATTACAATCCATCCTCTTTCTATATCATTTTACGTAATTTAGTTTGATGCTCAGAGCGAAAGTTATGATGATTTTCCCTAGGTCACCTATTTGGAATGTAATTTTGGAGCCTGGCGAAACCATAAATGTCTTGGATTATATATCCAAAAAATATAGTGAAACAAGATCTAAAATTCGGGTTCAAGCACCACCATGATTTTGTCTCAAGTGGGTTTTAATTTCAAAGTCTGAATGTTTGTAGAAAACAATTTATAGCAAAAATTCCACGATGACCTATTTGAGATGGAATTTTAGAGCTTGCCAAAACCCTAACTTCCTCAGAACATATCTTCAAAATTATAGCGAGACAATATCTGAAATTTTGACCTGAGGTTCAGAACGATTTCTGCTCAAATGTTTTTTTTTTAGCTTCAAAAACTTCACAGAAAAAAGTTATAGCGAACATGCTATGATGACCTGTTTAGAGTAGCGAAACACTAGAATCCAAAGCTCTGATACCAAATTTTATGAAACCAACTCACAAAAGATATAAAAGAAAGATCAATGCCTTAGAAATCGGCCTCTTCGAGGGGGAAACTTCCTTTACATTACACAAATGAACAAGTCTTGGATGATACAAATGACAAGACCTTCTTTCTATATACAAGAGTCTAATGGAGTATAATGTAATTAGAGCCGACATAACATTAATAATGTAAGGGCACAATAATAAAAATAGTGGGCTTCTATGGGGCACAATAATAACAATATGGGGACTACATGGGTACAACAATATAATAAGGGGGTTGCACTAATAACAATAATAGGTTACACTAGTGGCATAGGGACCTAACAGTTTATGTAATTCAGGTTCCTATGGTTTTGACAATCATCCATTCAAGCAGGTTTTAAAGAGTGGTGTGTATGAAATAGATGATTTAACAATTTTTTCCTAATTATGCAATGTTGCTAAAGTGCCATCTAAAAAAATAGAACTATGTTGTATCTATGTTGAAGTAAGTCCAGATCAATTTTTTAATATTTGTGCTAAACTTACTAATGAGCACCGAAAAGAGATGATTAGGTTTTACAGGAACAGATAAAGGCTTTTTCATGGGATTATCTGGACATGAAGGGGATCGATATTGCAATCTATTCTCATCATATTTATGTGGAGGTCGATGCTTGTCCTATCCAAAAACCTCAAAGGTGAATGAACCCAACACTCAAGGATGTAGTAAAAGAAGAATTAAAAAGGCTCCTTGATGCAAACTTAATCTAGCCCAATATTTGATAGAAAATGGGCTTCCCCTTTAGTTGTGGTTCCCAAATATTAATGAAAATGGTGAGTGTGTCTAGACTGCCAAGAGTTGAACAAATCCACTATGAATGATTATTTCCCTCTTCCATTTATAAATCATATCATATACACCTTAGCAGGAAAGAAACATTTCTCATTATAGATGGGTTTAAAGGGTAACCAAAGATTCAGAAAGCTCTAGAGGCTCAAGAGAAAACTAATTTCACTTGTCCCGGGGATCTTTTACTTATCATATTTTACCTTTTGGGTTGGGTAATTCCCGAGCCACTTGTCAAAGAGTGGTATTGGGAAAAAAATTTAAATTTAATTCACAACTGTGTTGAGGTGTTAGAAAATTATATACTGTAGAGAAATGGAACAAATAAAATAATGTATAAATATAAACAAAAAACACATAAAACAATAGAGACACAGATATACGTGGTTCACCCAATTTGGGCCGCATCCATGCAGAAACAACAAGTCCTTCCTTTTATATTATCCAAAAAAATTAAGAGATACAACCTACAACATATTCACTATAATTCCCTCTTCGGTGTCACACAATCTCCTCTCTCTCTCGCTCACTAGGAGAAAATTCGAATACCACCGAGGCAGGATAGGGGTTGCAGATAATCCATATCTTGTTGAGAGGGAGTGCTAAAAATGCAACAAGATGATGGAGCTTAGTGTAAAGGAGTCGTGTTC
>Ga0115851_101918_pt1 | contig 11053 bp, 13 predicted proteins | sample InSIn2gowninarea_FD_83865 | JGI IMG/M metagenome (GOLD analysis project Ga0115851, IMG submission 83865)
GAGTAATGGGAATGAAGTTCAGTTGTGTGTAGTGATTCCTAAATTTTAAGAGCCTAGGTTTAATTAATTTCAAATGCACCAATCTATTTAAATTAAATTGAGTTATGGTCAGTTAAACTAGTTCTAACTATTGGAGGAACTAATGGAATTTCAAGTTGGTGAAGCGTAACTTCGATCACACTCAGTGATCATCTAGATAACTAATCAATCATCCTAAATCATGTTGAAAATCCAACAAGATCATGGAGCTTAGCAGAAAGGAGTCGCCTTCACTAAGTGGGCCCACAAGCTATTTTTGGTGCAAAGTCTATTTTTAGACTATGTCTATTTTTAGACATATGGATCATGGTCTATGAGTTGCAGGATGCTATTTCTGGAGAATTGGTCATGTTGGTAAAAATAGATGGACTTCTATTTTTAGACATATGGGGGTAGTCTATTTTTAGATTGCCGGGCTAAAAATAGAACAGTCGAATATTATTAGCTCTTAATAATATTTGGACTATAAACATTATCTTGTCCTCTTGGAGCACTTCAGTTCGAGCTACGGATGTGGCACATGCAACTACTAGAAGGAAATATGCTTTTCTTATGGGTAAGTTGAGCTATTGCATGAAGGACTTCAGTTAGAACTCAAGTGGTTCAGCTTGGTGGAGTGGATTGAGGAGTTGATGGAGTTGTGTTCAGTTTGACTTAGTTGAACTAGTTGTATTTAGTCTAAATGTAAAATACACTAGTGATGAGTGGTGTGAATTAATTATTAATTAATTCACTAATTATTAACTCATAAAGCAACTAAAAAATACATCAATTAACTCAGTGCATGGACAGTTCAGTGGAGACAAGTGTTAGAGGTGGGTGAAAGAGTAAGACAGCTGTCAGTTGTGACTATAGTTGTGCATGTGATTTGCAAAATCAATGGATTGAGTAATGCCAATGAAGATTGCATGGTTCAGCCAAGGAAATACAAGTTTGCTTCAGCCATTCTCATTCATTCTCATGCAGGATTGTGCAGTGGAGGCAGGCAAGCAGCGGAGGAGATTTGAACCTGTGATTGATTCAGATCTGAGCTAGTTTGTATGTAACAGGTGAAGATAGTACTGAGTACTTGTGAGGAGTATTGTACTATGCATTGTTACATGTTCTCAACCAATATAATGTACAAATAGTTGGGGGTTTTCAGCTGTATGCTTTCCCCGGGTTACATACTGTGTTAATGTGTGCATGCGATTGATGTTTCATTGTTTTTAATTCCGCAAAATTGATGATCAATGTAGAGGAGGTTATGTATTATGCATGCATTCTTCAATAGTGTATAATCAGGATAATCTTTGTGAATAAGTGTCATATTATTCAAAATTTCTACATGGTATCAGAGCAGTTGATCATCAGATCTATTATTCAGAAAGTGTTTACATTTTATTTCTTCAGGCAGAGTCTGTAGTTGGGCTAGGTAGCCTCTGGATTCATCCTTCCTTTGGAAGGTGAGATATCCAGTAAAAGCCCATACAATCAATCTCTGTACGAGAAATACTTTGTTCTCACGAATTTTAGATCAGAGGCGGTTGAGTTTTGAGTTGGTGGAATTCGAATTTGCAGCAGTGTTTTCTTGGTGTCAAAGTTGAAATGTCTTTCAATGGATTGCGATTGGAGTATGCTCTTGAAGACAACTCAAATTATATTGCATGGAAAGACAGGATGGAGGCGGTGTTAGATGACAATGGGTTGAAGGATTTCATAGATGCTGAAGTCCCAAAACCTACTGATGTTGCTGAAGCTGTGGCTTAGCAAAAGAAGACAGCAATGTGTCGAAGGATTTTGTTGGAGGGCGTGAAGGATCACATTGTATCCAACCTGCATGGAAAGGCTTCTCCATACTTGATGTGGAAAGCATTGATAGATCTATTCCAAAGCAAGAGCGACCAGAGGAAGTTGCCGCTCAAGGATAAGCTCAGAACCATTAAGTGTGAGAATGGAGATAATATGCCCAAGTATCTCATGAAGTTCACCCAATGCTAGGATGAGCTGGGAAGTGTGGGGGTGACTGTCGATGATGAGGACTTGGTGATCTTGGCTCTATTTGGTCTTCCGAAGAGTTGGCATTCCTATCAGGACTTTGTCAATAGTCGGGAGAAATTTCTAGGATGGGAGAGACTTTGGTCGGATCTTGTGCAAGAGGAGATCAGGCAGAATACCAGGGACGGATCTTCATCAAAGGCATCTGATGAAGAAAATTACGCTTTGGATGCCAAAGAAAATAAGGGGAAGGAGAAGGGTTCTTTTTATGAATCCAGTTCTTCCAATGATGGGAAGAAGGTTGACAAATCAAAAGTGTGATGCTGTCGTTGTCATGAGGTGGGCCATTATGCTGCAAATTGTCCATAGAGGAAATCCAAGAAGGGATCCGGGGAAGGATCTGAAGGTGAGGCACTTGCTTCACAGTTTGAGTTGGATTTCACACTCTTCGCATGCATGGTTTCATCCATGGTGGGAAGTGGTTGGTTTCTTGACAGTGGAGCTTCTTTCCACATGACCAATGACAAGAGTTTGTTCAATACTTTGGAGGAGAATGATCTACAGATACTCATAGCGATGGGTAATGATGAGAAGTATAGTGTCTCAAGTGGAGGCACAATTATTTTTTAGAGGGAGCATGGAGCTCACCTTAACTTGACCGATGTCAAGTATGTATCAGGACTGAAGAGAAACTTGGTGTCGATCGTGATGCTAGAAGACGGAGGCTATGATGTAGTCTTCAGTAAGGGAAAGGTTTTCCTTAGACACATCATTACTAGACATGTGCAGCTGATTGGTTCATGGGTCAAGAACCTGTATGCTCTTGAGGTTCAAGACGCATGCAAAGCCTTGAGCAGCGAGGCAACTGATGGAGACTTGGTGGTTGAGAGGGAGCGTATATTACCTCTCAACATGCAGAGCCAAAAGAAGTCTTAGACGATTGTGGAGGAGCCACGATTGGTGCAGCAGCTTCAGGCGGTTATGGAGCAGCCACAACAAGGGAAGCTGAGAGGAGATTGAGTAGAGACATCTACTCATGCAGAGACCTCCAATAAGGGGAAACTTCGAGCTAGGTGGGTTGAGGGATCACATGTAGCCATACCTCTAGGTGGGAGGTGGGGCGATATAGAGTGATCGTCCCAAGGAGGAGGGGCAGGATCCTTGAGGTACCCAACCTCTTGGATGAGACCTTGCTATGGGAGCCCTGATGTGGAGTAGTAGGAACTGACTGATTGGGTAGAGATAGATGCAGATGAAGCAGCAGAGAGAGCAATAGTGTAGGGAATCCCAAGAGAGCACATAGCTAGTAGGCTGCAGCAATGCGAGAGGCACAAGTGTTTTGCACAGTGCTAGGTGGCATAGAGAAGTGTGCAATGGTGTGAGATGCATGGAGATGTTGCAGTTGCGCAGATGTCAGAGAGGCAGCACTTGTTAGCAGTAGGTAGAGCTTCAGCATCAGGGTATGTTCCTAGCCCAACAAAGTGGTTAGTTGGGAGTGTTTTTGTTCCAAGTGTTGTTGGAGCAAGTGGATCAGGCAAATGTGTTGCATGCAAAACATTCCAGAGTTGCAGGATAGGGGTTGTAGATAATCCATATCTTGTTGAGAGAGAGTGTTGAAAATGCAACAAGGTGATGGAGCTTAGTGGAAAGGAGTCGCCTTCACTAAGTGGGGCCACAGGCTATTTTTGGCACAAAGTCTATTTTTAGACATATGGATCATGGTCTATGAGTTGCAGGATGCTATTTGTGGATGATTGGCCATGTTGGTAAAAATAGATGGAATTCTATTTTTATACATATGGGCGGAGCCTATTTTTAGACTGCCAAGCAAAAAATAGAAGAGTCGAATATTATTAGCTCTTAATAATATTTGGACTATAAACATTATCTTATCCTCTTGGAGCACTTCAGTGCACGCTACGGATATGGCACATGCAACTTCCAGAAGGAAATATTCTTTTCTTATGGGATAGTTGAGCTATTGCATGAAGGACTTCAGTTAGAACTAAGTGGTTGAGTTTGGTGGAGTTGATTGAGGAGTTGATGGAGTTGTGTTCAGTTTGACTTAGTTGAACTAGTTGTATTTAGTCTAACTATCAAATACACTAGTGATGAGTGTTGTGAATTAATTATTAATTAATTCATTAATTATTAATTAATTCATTAATTATTAACTCATAAAGCAACTAAGGAATACATCAGTTAACTCAGTGCATGGACAATTCAGTGGAGACAAGTGTTAGAGGTGAGTGAAAGAGTAAGACAACTGTCAGTTGTGACTATAGTTGTGCATGAGATTTGCATTATCAATGGATTGAGTAATTCCAATGAGGATTGCGTGGTTCAACCAAGGAAATATGAGTTTGCTTCAGCCATTCTCATTCATTCTCATGCAAGATTGCGCAGTGGAGGCAGGCAAGCAGTGGAGGAGATTTGAACTTGTGATTGATTCAGATCTGAGCTTGTTTGTGTGTAACAAGTGGAGATAGTAGTGAGTACTTGTGAGGAGTATTGTACTATGTATTGTTACATGTTATCAATCAATATAATATACAGATAGTTGGGGCATTTCAGCTATATGCTTTCCTCGGGTTACATATTGTGTTAATGTGCACATGCGATTGATGTTTCATTGTTTATAATTCCGCAAAATTGATGATCAACATAGAGAAGGTTATGTATTATGCATGCATTCCACAATAGTGTATAATCAGGATAATCTCTGTGAATAAGTGTCATATTATTCAAAATTTCTACAAATTAGCTCATGCATGTAGAGAATTCGAGTTACCCAGTTGAGATGGAGATTCAAAGGCAGTGTATTATCAGTTGTAGACTATTCTGAAGTGTACAGTTAGTGTATGTAGTCAGAGGAAGCACCTAGAGGAATTGCAAAATCCAATTGAGGGAATTTCCTAAATAATAGGGGTTAATTTCCTTAAGGAACAATGCAAGGAAATATGAGCTTGGCGGGATTGAAAATTGGCTAAGTGTTAACCAGAGTTAGTTAGTTAGGAAGACCGATAGACTATACACTTGCAGGTTGTGCTCAAGCTTGAGAAAGCATATGTATTTCATCTATATTCTCTGATTAATGCAATAGAGGAAGGAATTTTGAGCAATTGTTTTCCCCTAGATAAATATTTGTGCATGTGTTATGTTTCCTTTCTCATGTATATGATTTATGTTCTAGACGGTGAATTAACTTCCACATATCAGTGGGGTAGCTTTGAGTCTTGTGATCTAGTAAATTTCATGAGTAGCTTCGAATATACACTTTAAATTCTAGAGGAGAAACAAAATAATTAGTCTCCCGGGGAAAAACAAAAGCCTCATTATCCTTGCCTTATTTGTAATGAGGAACATTTTACTCGAGATTGTCCACATTGGGAATAAGTTAATCAATTCCTAAATTCATTTTATAATGCCCTTGTTGTGTTAATAGATCACTTTCCCAACTAAGAGATGAATATGGTTGCACAAGATCCAACTTCCTCTTCTCAAGTTATGTTGTTATCTTCCACCAAACATAAAGATGAGATTATGATGGCTACAAGAGATAATTAATATGGTAACCCGACTAGTAAGGATGTTGATCAACTTGCCAATTCCACTCAATCTACTTCAGATCCTTCTCCAAATGTGATACCAAATTAATTAACCATTAAACCTCCTAAAGGCATTATTCACAAATCTGCATTTAATCCTCATGTCGGAGCTTCACTAAACTACAATATAGTTGAGAACTTGTCCCAAGCCCCTTTTGTTATATCAACACTTGAGGTATTGCAAAATTGTCCTACCCAAAAGAGTTCTTTACTTGCGGCAATTGGAGGGATAGACCCATCGGATTCAAATTTTGTGGTCTTTAATCACAAGAATCATACTCCCAAACTTCCACCTCAATTGGCATTCATGATCCAGGTTGTTGTTCGAAGTAAAACTATCCATCAAACAATTGTGGATGAATGTGCGTTAACTTGTATCATGTCCCCTTCCTGTTGGAAAGCTATTGGTTCTTCACAACTTAATCTGTCACCCACCACTCTTAAAGCTTTTAATGGAAGAGGTTTAAAACCTTATGGAATTTTGAATACGTTGCAACTAGAATTAGCTAGAAAAATGGTTTGGATATAAGTTGAAGTTATCAATGGAACTTTGGATTATAACCTTTTACTAGTCCGCACATGAATTTATGCCATGGTAGTTGTAGTCTCGACCTATTTTAGGTTGATTTCTTTCCCCCACTAAGGGGGCATCGTGACCATTGATGAACTTATCTTTTTGGCCAATAATTCTCAAACCAATGGAAGAATTCCACTTGCCAGTGAATCCCCACAGTCTTACCAACATGTCAGAGTCTTGAAAAATGCAACAAGAAAATCTATTTTGACTTTTCCTTAGTCAAACTAGAGATAATTTGAATTTCCACATCAGCAGAAATCTTGGGGTAGTTAACTGAGGTAACATGGATCTTGTCACTTAGTTAACTCAGTTAACTCGAGTTGGAGGGCTTGATTTCAGTTAAGGATGAGTGATTGCTAATTTGTAGAAATCTAATTCAGTTATATTAAGTTATGTCTAGTTAAACTAGTTCCAGTGATTGGAGGAACTAGTGGAAGGTCAATTGTGTAGTGTGACTTCAGTCTAACTTAGTGATAATCTAGTTAACTGAGTAATCATCCCAAAATAGTTAATGCGTGCAGAGAATTTGAGTTACCCAGTTGAGGTGGAGATTCCAAGGCGGTGTAACATGAGTTGTAGACTAATTTGGAGTGTACAGGTGTTGCATTCATCTTAATGATCAACCTTGGGAATTGCAACCCAGTTGAGGTGGAGATTCCAAGGTGGTGTAACATGAGTTGTAGACTAATTTGGAGTGTACAGGTGTTGCATTCATCTTAGTGATCAACCTTGGGAATTGCACAATCCACTTTCGAGAAATTCCTAAATAATAAGGGCATAATTAAAAACATATCAAACTTAATAACTCTAACAACAAAAATAAGTTATTATACATTTATGGCTTATAATTAGAATGTATCTTTAAAAAAACATATTTAGAATAAAATTATGATATGTGAGTCCTACTAATATATTGATATGGCACCACATACCCTCCAAAATAACAAACATATAATTACATGTAATCGTAATTCCACTCCGAAAATTGTCGCTACAATCTACATTTTCTATATATATTATCAAACAATGTTATTACATTCGCGACAAAGAGTTTTTATGCATTTGTTACATTGAATTGATTACTACAACCACTGTCTACATTGTTCCCCATTAAAACCTCATTTAACAGTAATCCTACATTTAAAGAAAATCTTTGATGAAATCGAACGTAAGTTCTCTACTCTTAGTCTGATGTAATTCATCGAAGACCTTCAGTCTCTGTTCCAACCATAGCTACCAAATTCGTCCGTATCGGAGAAAAAATACGGAAATTCAGGAATTTGATTCGTACATTGAATAATTTGATGAAAATTCGATTCGGTTCGTGTAGCTTTGTTTAGATTTGGTATACGTAGCTTTATGGTTTTTAGTTTATCTCAAGGATTTATTAATTTGTGTGTCTGAGAATTTAAAATAGTACAAAATAGATAGCTACGAGGCAGGAAATGGAAAGATTGCAAGATTGAGAAAAGAGTTGTAAATTTCAATGTGGTTTCAAATGTTGAAATGATAATTTCAATTGCAGCACTATTTTTCCTTTGCGATGCGATCCTATCGCATATCGCAAATCACATACACACCCTGTCACCCTTCACTACGTCTTGTGATTTCTGCGATTGCGATGTTGCGATGCGATCCGATCACAAATCGCAAATCACACCCATATGTTTGTGCTCCATTTTTTCCTTCTTCCGTCGAATGCGATTTCACGATGCGATGAAATCGCAAATTGCAAATCACAAAATTCAATGGTTGAAGTACAAGCATGCAACATGAAATTGACGTGGAGTAAAAGTTTTATTTACCACCAGTTTTGTCAGTGAAACAATAAATGTCAATAAAACAATAAATGTAATTTACTGTGAGTTGGTAAACGTTGGCAGGATTTTAATTTTATTGTTTTTTATTCACGAGAGTATGGTATAGTTAAAAATGTATTGTTATGTTTTTTTTAGGATAGAGTGGTGTGTGAAGAACACAATAGCGTGTATGTAAAAAAACAAAATACACAGCAGTGTAAATGTAATTTTTCTTTTTGTAATGCACAACAGTGCAGAGAAGGTTTTTTGTTGTTTAAATGAAATCTGTAGCAGCGTGAATGAAACAAGAAGCTTTCTTTTACAGCAGAGAATGTAAAGGAATTTTTTTACACACACAACAATGTAAAATTTTCTGGAGATAGAGTATTTTTTTTTTGTGGAACAGAAGCATTCCTGGTTGTAATCCCTATGTTAAGAGGAAGAATCTTTTGTAACATCAATCTTTTAATGAATACAAGTTTTATGTGTATGGATAAAACTCTGTGTTTTGGAAACATCTTTTTTGTTCCGCTGTGTTAAAGATCCTGTGTTGCAAAACTGAGTATTATCCTCTGTTCGAGGATTATTTTTTGTTTTGGAATTTTTACTAGAAAAATTCACAACAGTGGTAATAGAGCAGATCCAGGCTCTTTGAAGGTGTCAAAGAAGCTTAAGGAAGTTTTCTTGTTGTAGCAGCTTCTTCAGCAGCGTGAAGACTTAGCAAAAAAATCAAGGTATTTTCTCAAGTTCATTTTTAGTGTAGCTGTTGAATACTGTCAGTAATCTCTAAATACAATCAAGTATTGCAAGGAATGGCTAGCACAAGCACTCGCATGGCTATTTTTAATACTTAGCTCCCATAGTTTAATGGGAAAAACTATGACTATTCGGCAATAACCATGAGAGCCCTGTTTGCCTCTCAAGATTTATGGGAACTTGTTGAGGATGGATTTAAAGAACCAACAGATGAAAATGAGTTTAATAGATTAACTCAGGTAGAAAAAGATTTGTTAAAGAGCTATAGGATGAAGGATTCAAAAGCTCTCGTATTTTTGTATCAAGCAGTGCATGAGAGTGTGTTTCCAAGGATAGAAGCAGCCAAGACATCCAAAGAAGCATGGCAAACTCTCAAGACAGACTATCAAGGCATGGAGAAAGTGAAGACAACAAAACTACAGTCGCCGAGGAGAGATTTTGAGAATTTGTGCATGAAGGAATCAGACAATATTGACTCATTCTTCACACATGTGATTGGCCTGGTCACGCAAATAAGGTCTCATGGAGAAGTTCTTGAAGAAAGGAGGATTGTGGAGAAACTATTGAGGTGCCTACCCTCAAAGTTTGATGTGATTGTCACCACCATAGAAGAGACAAAGGATTTCTTAAACTTTTCAGTTGATGAACTTCATGCATCACTGATAACACATGAGCAGAGGTTGAGTAGAAATGAAAACTCATCTCTAGAACAAGCCTTCAAGACCCAGATGTCTTTTAGAAGAGGAAGAGGTCAAAGCAGAGGAAACAAGAGAGGAAGAGGCAGAAGCCAAAACAAAGGTGGAAGAAACAGTCTAGCAAACATTCAAGGAAGAGGCAGCAATCCAAATCAGAACCAAGGCCAAGGCAGCAACCAACAAAGTGGACAACATCATGCTCAAGGACAAAGGTATGAAAAATCCAATGTCTAATGTTATTATTGTAAAAAATATGGGCACTATGCCAGTGAATGTAAAAAGAAGCAGCATGATATGAACAATAGATCTAGTGCAAATATCACTAGAGAAAATATTAGCCAAGATAATGTGTTGTTAGCTTATAATATGGCTGAAAGAACAGTGAAGATATATGGTTTCTAGATTCTGGTTGCAGCAACCATATGACAGGAAACATAGCCTTGTTTTCTGCTTTAGATCAGAGTGTGCAGTCACAAGTCACAATTTGGACCGATAGTAAAATTTATGTTATGGGAAAAGGAGAAGTAAAAATATCTAAAAAGAAAGGTGAAAAGAAAACCATAGGAGATGTTCCTCGAATGAAGTGTAACCTCTTAAGTATTAGATAGCTTGTTCAAAACGTGTACACTGTTTTTTTTGAAAATGATGTATGCACCATCATGGATAGAGCACCCAGCAAAAGATGCATTGCTGAAGTGAAGATGATGAGGAACAAGATGTTCCCTCTAAGAATAAAGACAGATTTGAAAAATAAAGAAGTAATTGCAGCAGTTACCCAAGAGGCTTTCCAAAGAGTACGAAAGGATGAAAATTGGTTGTGGCACTTGAGATTTGGACATCTCAACTTTGGAGGTCTTAACTTGTTGAGCAGAAAAAGAATGGTAAGAGGATTACCATTGATATAGAAATCAGACAGCCTTTGTGAAGGTTGTATATTGGGGAAACAACACAGAGAAAGTTTTCCAACTGGGAAATGCATAAGGGCAAAAGCACCCTTAGAGATTATCCACTCAGACTTATGTGGACCAATGCAAAATCCATCACTTTTAGGTAGCCAATATTTTCTAACATTCATTGATGATTTCACAAGAAAGACTTGGGTTTATTTCCTGAAGAACAAAAGTGAAGTGTTTGAAAAATTTAGAAATTTCAAAGCACTTTTAGAAAATCAAAGTGGGCTGCATATCAAAGTTCTAAGAACTGGCAGAGGAGGTGAGTATGTCTCCAAGGAATTTCTACGGTTTTGTAGTGAAAATGGAATTCATAAGCAATTTACTGCTAGGTACACCCCGCAGCAAAATGGAGTAGCTGAAAGGAAGAATAGGACCATCATGGATATGGCAAGGAGCATGTTGAAAGCAAAGCACTTGCCAAATGATTATTGAGCTGAAGTTGTACATTGTGCAGTATATATTTTGAATAGATGCCCTACAAAAGCTGTCATGAACAAAGTGCCAGAAGAAGCATGGAGTGGGAGAAAGCAAGGAGTCACCCACATGAAAGTTTTTGGATGTGTTGGCTGCTTCTATCCTTGGAAACACACTCTCATGCACTGCTTGATACAAAAATACGAGAGCTTTTGAATCCTTCATCCTATAGCTC
>Ga0115851_101919_pt1 | contig 11051 bp, 11 predicted proteins | sample InSIn2gowninarea_FD_83865 | JGI IMG/M metagenome (GOLD analysis project Ga0115851, IMG submission 83865)
AGGATGATTTTAATGTTTTAAACGATACACCTGAGTTACTTTTTGGTCCAGAAGTTGATGGAAAAACAGTAAATGGGGGTGTTCTACCCTTTTATGTCAGTCTACATATCCATGATAAAGTGTTACACAATGCAATGTTTGATTCAGGAGCTTCACACAACCTAATGCCCAAATCTGTAATGGAGAAACTAAACTTGGATATCACAATAGCATACAAAGACTTATTCTCATTTTACTCCAGTCAAGTCAAGTGTTTAGGCCTAATCAAAGATTTGTGTGTCTCTTTAGTCCAATACCCAAACAAAACAATCCTGATGGATGTGGTGGTAGCTGATATTCCACCTAAATATGGTATGCTATTATCAAGATCTTGGGGAGCCAAACTCCAGGGATATTTGCAGTTAGACATGTTCTATGCCACTATTTCAGTCTTTGGGCAACCAAAGAGACTGTACAGAGAAACACTAATGAAATATGTGGTAAGCAATGAGGAAAAGCCCCAAAACTTTCCTATTTATTCAATCCATTCTGATATGGATTCTTTTATCTTGTTTAATGATGATAGTTGTCCTTCAACTGATGATAAGCCTTTAGCTTTAGAACAAGAGATAAGCATAAATCAAGAATAAGTTGCCCAAAACCTTGAAACTGATGGAATGATTGATGCAACCAGCACACAAGAAAAACTACATGAAACAGAAAACTCAAGTCTGCCCACTCCAAAAATAATTCTAGCTCCCAATAACAGTCAGGACCAAGAAATCCTTTGGTATTTAGAGTTTGATGGCTCAGTTAATAAGCTAGGAGCAGGGGCTGGAGTGTGGATCCACAATACACAGAACAACCATGTAGAGAGTCATGCCTATAGATTAAATTTCAGATGCACTAACAACATGGCAAAGTATGAAGCTCTCCTCTTAGGTCTTAAGCTGATTACAGATCTAGGAGCAACAAAAGTGTCAATCCTAGGAGATTCTGATTTAATTATTCAACAAATGAGAGGCAAATTTGTCACTAAAGATAATAGGCTGGGAGCTTATAGAAATGCTGCCATAGAGATACTCAACAACTTCACCGAATCCTAGCTTACCAAGATTTCAAGAAGCCATAACCTACATGCGCACAACCTAGCAACTTTTGCTAGCACTTGCAAGCTGCCCTTTGAGCCAAATCATCAGTTTACTGCTCAAATAAAGCACAGGCTTACTGTCCCAAATAATGTTAAAGACTGGAAAGTCTTTGAATATGATACCTAGATAAACAATTTCTTGACTTTACAGGAAGAATTTTCAGGCCTAAACATTGATGATGATGGCATGAGTGAACCACAACAGGGGGTAAACAAAAACCAACATGCTATATCAGTTGAAACAACAAATCAAATGCTGCACCCAACCACTTTTGATAACAAAAATGTACAAGATCTCAAACAAATGAACTTGGATGAAATGGCTGAAGCAGAGGCTGAAATTATTGAGCTGAAAGACAATTTCCTACCCACAAGCTTGACTCCCTCAGAAGACATCTTTGACTCAAATGATATCCCCAAAAAGCCAAAGATGCAGCCTTTAAACACTGCCATTGAAGACTATAATATTGGGACAACAGAAAAGCCCAAAATGATTAAACTGCCCAAGTCTTTGCTTGCTAATCAAAAGCCAAGGTATGTTGACCTGTTTAAAGAGTTCCAAGATGTATTTGCATGGAGTTATGAGGACCTCAATTCCTATGACACGTCAGTAATTCAACATACCATTCCCTTAAAACCAAATAAAAAACCTTTCAAACAGAAACTAAGAAGAATTAACCCGGTGCTTCTCCCCTTGATTGAGAAAGAAGTAAAGAGGATGTTTGAGGCTGGTATTATAGCACCCATTAGATTTTCTGAATGGGTATCCAATCTTGTTCCCACAAGGAAGAAATCAGGGGAAATTAGAATATGTGTTGATTTAAGAAACTTAAACCAAGTCTCCCTTAAAGACCACTACCCATTGCCAAAGATGGACCATATTCTACAAAGGGTTGTAGGGTCTTCAAGAATTTCATTGTTAGATGGCTTTTCAGGTTTCAATCAGATACTAGTTCACCCGGATGATTAGGATAAACAACCTTTACAACACCATGGGGAACTTTTAAGTATGTAAAGGTGCCTTTCGGACTTAAGAATGCAGGTGCTACTTTTCAAAGGGCCATGGACATTGCTTTTGCCAAGGAAATCCATGATTTCTTAGTGGTCTACCTTGATGACTTAACCCCATTTTCAAACTTTGATCAAGAGCATCTAAAACATTTGAGGCAAGTGTTCTTAACATGTAGGAAATATGGCATTTCCTTAAATCCTAAGAAATCCTTCTTTGGTCTTGAAGAAGGCAAGTTCCTAGGCCACATTATTTCAAAAGATGGTATCAGAATTGACCCCGACAGGATCCAAGCCATTCTGCAAGTCCCCCATCCAAGAAACATCAAAGAACTGCAAGCTTTTTTAGGAGAAATCAATTTCCTAAGAAGATTTATTCCAAACTTGGCCAAGCTGATAAGATTACTAAATAACATGCTCAAGAAAGATTCCAAATTCAAATGGACTTTAGAATCCAAGAAAGCCTTTGAGGGCATAAAAACTACCTTAACCCAAACCCCAGTCCTCACAAGTCCACAATTTGATAGAGATTTCATCATTTTTTCCTTTGCTTCTCAACACACCATTGCTGTTGTTTTATTGCAAAAGGATGACAAGGGATGTGAAAATCCCATTGCTTTCTTTAGCAGAGCCCTTAGGTATGCCCTCTTGAAGTACCAAATCATGGAGAAGCAGGCATGTGCCCTTGTTAAGGCCATCAAAGATTTCAGAGTTTACATCTTATATTCACATGTCATTGCTTATGTGCCAAATGTTGTTGTAAAAGAAATATTAACTCAAGAAGGGATATAAGGTAAAAGAGGCAAATGGATTGCCAATATCCTTGAATATGACATTGATATAAAGCCCACTAAACTGATAAAAGGACAAGGTTTAGCCAAACTGATGTCTGAAACCACTTTTCAAGCCCTAGACATTAATCAACTGGATAATGAATAGGAGCTGGCGACTCCACATATCAATGAAGCCTTCTTACTATCACCTTGGTATGTTGATATTTGTTTTATATTGTTAAACCTGCATGCTCCTCTAGGGTTGTCTAGAACTAAAAAGAGATTCTTGAAAATGAAAGCATCAAAGTTTTGTGTCTTCGATAGTGCTCTGTTTTGGAAAAATCATGAAGGAATATTTCTTAATTGTTTAACTATGAATGAAACTGACAGTGCTATGAAAGAGTTTCATGCAGGGGACTATGGAGGGCACCTATATTGGAAGTCCATTGCCGATAAGATACTAAGGGCTGGTTACTATTGGCCCACCCTCTTTGCCAATGTCAAAAAATTTGTTGTTTCATGTCACAAATGCTAGATCTTTGAAGGTAAAAGAAAGTTGTTGCCCTTACCCCTTAAGCCCATTTCAAACGAGAAACCTTTTCAACAATGGGGTCTAGACTTCATTGGGGAAATCCACCCATCATCCTCAGGCCAGCACAAATGGATTTTAATAGCCACAGATTATTTCACCAAGTGGATTGAGGCCATCCCATGTAGGCAAGCCAATGACTCCACCATTATCCAATTCCTTAAAACCAACATTCTATCCATATTTGGCTGTCCAGAGAAGATCATCACAGACAACGCTACTGCCTTCAAATCCAAGAAAATGATTAGCTTCTACCATAAATACCACATTACCTTAGGTCACTCCACAACCTATTACCCTCAAGGTAATGGCCTAGCTGAATCATCTAATAAAAGCCTCATCAACATCATCAAGAAATTGCTGGAGGAAAACAAAAAGAATTGGCACAAGAAGCTGGTAAATGCCCTATGGGTAGACAGATTAAAAAAAAAGAGATCCATTGGGACCAGCCCATATGAGTTAGTCTATGGAATGGAGGAAAGATTCCCTTCATCTTTGGGAATCCCTGTTATCAAACTGCTGCAAGAGATATAAGCTTAGCCAAATGATATCCAAAGGAGGATCAATCAAACCATCCATCTTCAACAAACAAGAGAGCAAGTGTATAACAGAGCGCAGATTTTGCAAGAAAAACTAAAGAAAATGTCTGACAAGAGAACCAACGCCGAGGATTTCTTTATAGGAGACAAAGTATTAATATGGGATTCAAGAAGAGAAGATAAAGGAAAACATGGCAAGTTTGATTTCCTTTGGAGAGGACCCTTTGTTATTCAAGCAGTGCAAGGTAATAACACATATTTCCTGAAGAGTCTGGATGGAACCGAAGCTGAGGAAGGCCCTATCAATGGCCGAATGCTAAAACACTATTTTGATTCCTTTCCATGTATATGACTCTGCACTGCTTTGTACATTAATATTTTTATTTTCAGCAGTTTGTTTACAGTAGTTAGATAAGGAAACTAGAACAACAAATTTTTAAGAAAGGATCAAAGCAAATGCACCATTCTGATATCCGTTTTGAAGATTATCTCAAAAGAAGTGCTCAGTTAGAGTTGAATGTGTTTATGAGCACTCAGAAGGCAAGAAGCAGAGCTGTTATTTTTTCTATAAATCAGCTCAAGAAGAATACTGCATAACAACTTACAAAGTTTCAGTCATTAGCATCAAAGAGAAGGAAGTTTTCAGATTGCAGCAACAGCTGAAGACTAAGGCATTTTGACCTGTTGTTCTTGGCTTCTCATCTGGAAAAGCCACCCCCAAGTGGAGCCACTGTTAGCCTCCTATACCAATAGGTTTCATATTTCATGATTGACATTGAAGTTCCAAATATGTTCAGCTTTGATACTGCAAAGGCTCCATATTTTCTGTACATATGCATGTGTTAAAATTGTAAATATTGTTCTTCATTTTGATGGGTGGCCCAACAGTTTAATCTGGACCATGCCATGTTTGAATTGTTGTTGTAGAATAGAGAAAGAGTATCTGTCCAAATAGTTTAAGCTTGGCAGATCAGTAGCTAGGTAGAGAAATTAAGGAGCCCAACTGTCTAATATGGGCCCTTGGAAGTAATAAGGGTAGTTTTAGATAGGAGGGCAGTTAAAAAAGAAAAAAGCAATCAGGGTTTGCAAGTCTAAGTGCACCCTTCAAGAAGTAACAAAAAATGCTAGGTGTATTAGGCTGAGTAGGTAGCTTGGGGTTGCAGAAGCAAGGTCATCTTCAGTTTTTCTTTTTTTCCTTGACAAGGAGAGCTCATATCATCAGTGACAAAAGTACCAAAGCAATGGTTTGATGACAGAATTTTGGAAGCATGTCTAACTCCCTTCCACTTCTTCTCAAAGCTTCTTACTAATACCCCTTGAGGACTTTGGGATCTCCCCAGTTAGCCCTGTTTTCATTCCATTTATGTAAAACATTGAGTCAAGTTTGGCTTTCTCAATGAAAAGAAGTCACATTTCTTGTGAAAAAATCATTTCTCCATATCCCATTCAAATCTCATGTCTAAGTTTCAAATTAGGAACTCGGCATCATTCCCCTTACATTTCCATTTCGCAAAATCATATTAACTTCTAACCCTATTATATAGCTCCTAAAATACTTTCCCTGTCCCTATTGTTACAAAAACTATGTAAAATCCCAAAAAATATTACATATCCCTCCCTATAGCACTATAGCTATGTACATACAGTTTTGGGAAATAATAGCCCATCTAGGGACATTATCAACCCATCCGCGTCCTAACCCTGGGATCAATCTAACCTCTGGTTAGGTTGATAGCCTATACCTACTCCTATACCCATCAAAACCTTATAATTTTTGTCCTCCGCGCTCATTTTCCCAATGTTTGGTGTTTAAATTCTCCAAATAAACATTAAACTATTATCTCCCCGTGCATAAAACCCACTTTTTCCGCATTAACCAAAGTTTTTTTTTCAACCCTCCGCGCAAATATAAATATAAAATTCAGGCGGGCCCCCGTGCCATAACCCACCCGCAGCTACACATCCTGTTAGCCCTCCGATCTGCTCTCCCAGATCCGACGGTTCTCAACGATTTCGGAACTGCCTTGTCATCCGACAGTTAGCCTCCGATAGGCTAGCGGTTTCTCCGTCATACAGAAGACGCGTGTCTCCATTTCATTGCATCGGAGCCGCTCTGACATTTACCACCTCCGTACCAAAGGCAGTCCGATAAAGCCATTTACTGCCGTTGTCCCCCGTCGCTTGCGTCACCTCCACGTCAGCCCTTGTGTCGGCCTCCTGTCACTGCTCCATCCTACGCGTCTACCTAGTCATCATGCCATGTCACCGCCCACATCGGCCCGCACGTCATCATCCGTACCTGCTACCTGACAAAACTTGCGTCATCATGACGTCAGCAAAAAAAGCGCCAAAATGCCGGAAAATCCAAAATTTGTTTAAAAGTCACGAAAACGACGTTTCTTCCCATTTCTGTGATTGGTTTGTTTGACAAGCCGTTGCATGAAGTTTATGACGAAAGTCGCCATAAGATCCAGCCCACCACCTAGAAGATCCAGACTGCAAATTCACCATCCTTTGTTCAACTGGTAGCTATATGTCGTGCCAAGCACCCGGTAAACAGGTATTTCTCCATTGGCCACCCACAAACCTTGTTTTTCCTCTGAAATTTCTCTCTCAAAGTCACTCAGAAAGTCAAATGAAGCCACAATTCATAGTTGCAGTAGCTCTCCCTTTCCCCTCATTATGCCATTCATTCAAAATACCGTTCAGTTGAACTCAGAAAACCCGCTGTCAGCTCCCCCTATCCTATTTTTCACCCAAACCCAAATCCAGTTTCAAATTTCATTGACCATGGAGGCTCCAGTGGCCTTAAACATTTCCCCTTTGAATGCCCCACACAAGAGCCTCGAGTGGCAGCCCCTCGCTGACAGGGATTGCCAAATGATGGAGACAGTGGAACTATCCAAAAAATATCATATTAAAGCCTTTTGTGAGATGAGAAGAAAACACATAAGTGGTACTGATATCCTGGGTATTTGGGAGTCCAACATGCCAGTTTATTATCTCCCACAAGTCAATGCATTTCCTGACTTAATTCATCAATGTTGTGAGAATTATGATCCCAATCAAAGAGCAGTTTTGGCTCCTTCTGGCTCTGTTTTGTTCCATATCACTCCTCAAGCCATAAACCAGATGCTAGAATTTCAGACAACAAAACCTCTAGCTCCTCTTTCCATGCAACTTCTATTGGACCAGGGTGCTAAACTATCCAGCTCACAGATCACAAGGATTGCCTAGTTGTTCATGCAACCAGATTTCTAGCCTCGGTAACCTCCTCCTTACCTACATGTGTGGTTCAATGAAATAGGTAGACTGCTAGTAGACATGATATCATGCACTCTGGGACTCAATACCAGTGAGTTTGTCGATGAGACAGTCTTGGTTCTACTATCTCTATTTGTTCCAGGACGAACCCCTGCTGTCCAATATGATTATGCCACCTTTGTAGCTGACAAAATTCATGAAAAATTCATGAATTTGGAGAGAGAGAGAGTATTCAAATATGCCTCCTACATATATCACTTACTACTATACAATCAACCTGACAGTTTCCCAGTGTTCCTCAAGAAGTTAGATGCTAAGGGAAGAAGAAGGTCTGTAGTATTCTGGTCATCAGTCTGCCACCATGTCTATTACTCTCCATACACCTACTGTGAGTTCATTGATCTATTCATATATCCAGATTCTTTCTTGCTGGTGAGCTCTCCTCTTCCTAGACTCACAGATGAAATGCAAAAAATTCTCCAGCTTTCAAAAAGCTATAGCATTGGAGATTGGTATTTTTACCAAGATCACACAGTAATCAAGATTTATGGCTGTGAGCTAGCCCCATACAGACTGCCAAAGTATGTCCCCATGAGACTCTTTTCCTTGGAATACTTCTGGCAATTTGGAAATGTAGATATGATCCATTTCTATGGCAGAAGCAAGAAAGCACAGCTCAAGATTAGACACCAATTGGGCCCATTCATTTTCAATAAGAGGGAGGAAGCCTGGGAAGAGGCAGACAAAATGTTAAAAGATTTCCTGTGGTTAAAAACAAGTTTTTATTGGGCACCATATGACCCCAATCACTTTATAAGCCTTAGAAGAATAAAATACAGGCTTGCTGGTTATGAACACTGCAGTATCCCACAAATTGAACAATATGCTAACTAGCAAGAGTGGGTGGAGGGCACACTAGTTGAGGAATTTTCTGAGGAAGAATTAGCAGGAAAAGCAATAAAAAATATTGAAAAATCAGTTGACCTGGAATCTTTTTGACAGGTGTTTTTTACAGCCCCTTGGTGTCTCGGAGAAAGCTCCTGATCTACCACAGTCTCCCAGCAACCTGCCCAAGCAAGTGCCCAACCAGCAACTACAGATAAAGGGAAGGAAGTGAAGGATTCAGAAGAACAAGTCCACAATATGGAACAACAAGAAGCATTGGCAGAAAATCCTGCTGCTACAGATCAACAAGCTCAAGGGCAAGGCCCTCCTAGCCAAGAAAAAACAGTGGAAATCCTAGTACTGTAGACTCCAGCTAATGAAGAAAGAACTAAGAAAAGAGATAGTCAAGAAGAAACTCCCCCAGCTACTTCAACAGACCAGCCAGGAGAAAAGAGGTAGAGATTAAATCCTTTCTCTGAAGAGGAAATGCCAGAAGGACTAGCTGAACACCCAGTTCCCCTAAGCATGGAAACATCAACTAGCTCCTTTGAGTAGGAGAAAGAGAGACAACAAGGTGCAGAGGTTAGTTCTTCAAGACAGAACAGCAAGTAGAACTCTGATATCAAAAAGGTGTTCACAGACATTAACGCCAAAAATGAGCCAGTCAGGTATCAACTCTACAATCAATTGTTAAGGATGGCACCGACCAATCAGCAAAGGCTAATGGTGGCCTATGACATTCAAGAAGGCAAAATGACTCTTAGTCATTTCAGACCTACTATGCAGCAACCTCAATCAGCTGTCGATTACATTGGAATCAATCTGGAGGTTTTCGCCAAGGACATCCATCCCATGGACCAGATTGAGTTGCATAAGCAGACCGCAGAGATGGTATACTCCACCTTGGCTGACAAAACACTGATGGCCCACAGATTGCAAAATTCTTTACATAATACTACTGCCCATCTGGAGTTAGAAAAAGCTTCATCACACGCCAAGGACAATAGAATCAAGTCCTTGGAGGAAATTATCATAGAGCTGGGGCATGATCCCAATGACCCCAAGGGCATACAAGCTTTAATGAAGAAAAAATATGAAGATATAGCAACCCTTAGAAGACAGATCAAGCTACCAGCTACACTCCATCCTCAAACTGCAAGCATAGCGCAACAAAAAGAAGAACAGGATGTGGTAGCTCTACTCATGACCTTACACAAAAGGTTGATAGAAATAGAGGGTGCCTTGGAGGCATCATTAAAGACAAAACAAGGAGAGTTGGCTTCTTAGCCAACACAGACAACTATAGCTTCTGAAGCTATGCCTCTTGTGGCTACTACAAAAGATCCTCCCACTGGCCAAACATTAGAGGCAGGCCCTTCAAGTTCAACACCAGTTCTAGCAATGACAACAACAACAGCAACATCAGAGTAGACAACCAGCCTAAGCATGCAAAACATGATGAAAGAAATTGAATCCCTTGAACTGCAAATGACAGAATTGAAGGAGGCCAAAGAAAAATTGGCCAAGCTTGAGGAAAAATATGATAAATCAAAGCAAAGTATAGTTGAGAAGGCAAGAGAGGTGAAGGCTCTAGAAAAAAGAATAAGAGAATTGGAAAAGGAACTCACTCTTGACAAAACTCTAGCTGAGGTCAAGAAAATTCTATGGGCCAAGATTGGCCAATCCATCACAGATCAATGGAAATCCATTGAGACCATTCATGAGCAAATGGATTTGATAAGTTTGGCCCAGTTTGAAAATCAAAAGGCCAGGGCATCTTTGGGAAATATGCCTGAGGTAGCGAATAGGATGGTCCAAATCCTTAACACTCGTACCAGTGCCCAACTAGCAGAAGTAGGTATCAGGAATAGGACTGATACCATTTTACTCATAAAGAGGGTGTTGACCCTAAGAAATTATGTGCAAACTTTGGAAAGAAAGTGCCAATAAATGCAGGCAAAAGTCAATGAATTCATTACAAAGATCACGGCATTGCATAACAGAGGACTTCCCAGTTTGGTAACCAGTTCAGGAAGGTTATTGTCACACGAGCATTATGCTAAAAGGGTTAACAATTATGCCACCAATCAGATCACAACATCCTCAAGCACCTCAGAGGAAACAGGGCCCCCATCTGGGTAGAGTCTCTATGAAAAACTGGAGAATCTATTCTGCATCGAGCATGAAATCAGACACCTCTTTGAAGTCCCACCAAATTATTATAAATATACTGAAGTTGATGAGACTCTGATTAAAATACAAAGGCATCAGTTGCCTACAGAATATTGGTGGAAAGGCATGATAGAGACATTACTCAGATAAATAAATTTTTCTATCATTATTCTGATCAGCTACAGGTCAGCATATTCAACCAACTCACATGCTTAGTCCAGTTGGAAAGGCAAACAAAAACAGCAACAAGACAACAAATGGTGATGACTAAGCAACAGTGGCCGAGTACTAATGACAAGACCAAAACAACGGCATCACAGCAAAGCAGCGAAAGGTGAAGGATCCTGAATGAATGCGCATCATTCGACCGACTCAGTTGGTCCCAAAAGTCAAAATTCTCTGACAAGAATGAACAGCTATTACATTCATCTTTACTACATCATTTGATTTTGCATCCACTATTTCTTAAAAGTTGGTGAAAGAAGTTATGAGTTAATGACTCATCTTCCAGATATTTTGTATCTCCTTTTGTATATATATCCCCTCATAGAACGCATTTGGGGTTGGTGATTTTCTCTCTGAAGAGCTGCGCTGTAAATTTCAGACTTTTAATGCAAAGAGCTGGTGGAGTTCCTGATTTCTGCATTGTCTGGATGTAATTTGATGAGATTGCTTGCTGCTACAGAATTCCT
>Ga0115851_101920_pt1 | contig 11046 bp, 5 predicted proteins | sample InSIn2gowninarea_FD_83865 | JGI IMG/M metagenome (GOLD analysis project Ga0115851, IMG submission 83865)
TTTTTTGAAGGAAATCCTTCTCATTGTTCATACTTGAATATGCCATAGTGATACTTTGATTCTAACATCTTGGCTAGGTTGATAGGGAATTATGTCTTAAGGGATATTTTTAGTTACAATCAAAGCTTGTGAAGTGGCCCCTTTATCCTTTTTAATCTCTTTCTCGAATTTTTGTGCAACTTATAGAATGGGCTGATCAAATTGAATTTCTATTTCTATATGAGCTTCTTGATCTTCATCAATAACCCTCTTCTCTTCCTCTATGGGTGTTAAGTCCACAGTTTAGACCCTAGGGTAAATTGTATCTATTATTCCCCTTCTCAATTCTTATAACTTTGGGCAAGCATACCCAATCATAGATAGTTGTGAATTTGGTCTCACTTTAGGGGGATATTGTTCCCATATTGGTACTAAGTCTTGATCATTATTTAAGGCTTCAATTATGGAATTTTCAAATTGGTGAGCCTCATGTGGCACCATATATAGCTTCAATTTCTTACATAATGTTGCAAAATGCCCATGAGGATCATAACCTCTCCACTCCAATTCTTGAAAATAGTATGCATCTACATTGTAAATAGTATACAAAAAGGAATCTACATTCCAATATATAGAGTGACCTATATCACAAGGATACTGCATAAAACCTAACTTACCTTCCTTCAAATTCATATATGATTTTAAATTTTCATAGACTTATTGATTTCCTCTTCATACAAAATCGAATCAAGAGAATTTTGGGAGCAACTTTGGCTGTAGTTTTCCAACATACATTATAATGTACATAGATTCCTTCTATATCACTACATCCCCAACCTTATTATCATGTGAAAATTTCAAAAAATGTGAAGATATCCTTGAAGTAGTCTTGGTAAGTATTCTATAAAATACGTTCAAAAAGTGATCACAAAACTAAGAATAACTTCCAGTCCCCTCATGAAAGGTAGGGATATACTCTTGGATATGCTTTGTGATTGCCCTTGAAGGTAATCCAAGTTCTTTAATAACATCCTATTTCATCTATAGTAGGATCATGTGAACAAATAAAGAATAACTTGTAAACTTCAAGGGTTTTCTATGATCCATGTATCTTTTGCATTGCATCAATTCCTCATGTATTCTATTGTAGAAAAACCTTTCCTAATCACATACCTCAAGGGGAATGAATACAAACTTATACAAGATCATGGGGGGGGTCCTTATTAGAAAATGGTAAATACCATGTGCAAAAATACAAGGGGTATTTTTAATATCTAGTTCAACTAGTGGTATATCGGTAAGTATTTTATAAGGGGAGGGGGTAGGGGTATTTAAAAAAAGAGGAGGGGTAAGGGTAATTAAAAACAATAAGGGGTGGGGTAGTGGGGAGGGAAAAGGGATGTATAGTTGAGAGTGGAGAGTTAGGGAGAAGGTGGTAAATTTTAAAAATGGGGGTTTTTAAAAAAAATCCCATTTTCAAATGTATTTTGAACACTTTCTACTAATTGACCCCCCCATGTACAAGATATGATAAACATATTTCTAAAATAGCCTATATGAATTTATCCCCAATAGGTAACTGATATTAGTGATATAATATTGAGCCCAACTTCTAAATGATAGCATGTTTAATGGAAAGGATTATTTACTAAAAAATATCTCATCATCTAAGAAAAATCTAGATTGCCTTATGTATGAAATATAGCCAAACCCAATCCTATGGGCCAAAGATAGATCAAGGATCATACCTTTCTAAAATAAGTGAAATGTTATTTTGAATTGATTTAGATCAAGGTTAAAGGATATAATTCTATATATCACCTCAAATATCCTCTTTATTGGGTTGTATCTTCTAATCATCTAGTCCATGAAATCAAAGGAAAAGAAAACTCTAGGACATATAAGTTTTCCCAAGTTTGAATTCCATCTATTTCATGAGGGATTCCTCACATCTACATGATCTTTTTCCTAGTTGAATAACATTTTCAAATACCTGTATTCATACTTAGCTAGATCCCTCATGCCTTCATATCTTTTTTTGATATGGTAATACATCATCTTTTTCTCACAGGTAGGTTCTCTTGTCCTAATTTCAAATGAACTAGGTTTTTCTCTTTTATCCCTCAAAATTGGTATATATTAATTTCCAATTGATACAAAATACTTAATGGCTATATCCTAGTTTCCTTATGGAATTCCCTAGACTAGTGTTCAAGATATTATCATATTTCCTGTAATTATGACCCAAAAACCCTTACTTGATCGAATTCCTACTACAACCAATCAATTCTTTAAATTTTGAATTGAAATCCCTCCTCTCCTTGTTGCAATAATAACTTGATGCTCTTATGTAGAAAGAAAACTACTTATATAGCCAAATTAGTACCTATGCAGTAGAACTATGGCTTATGCGGTAACTCTAGGGTTTGTGCCATAAAAAACTTGATTGTGCAACAAAATAAATCCTTATGCATTCAAAAAGACCTTTATGCGATGTTACTAACCATAATGCAACCCATTAATTGCTTATGCAATGTAATAAGAGGTTATGTAGAGGAGATTAGGCCTTAACTGCATTAATTAAACCTTAATTAATACTTATACAAGATGTAAAGCCTTAATGCGATGAAATTCAACCTTATGCGATCAATTCTATCCTTATGCAATCAAATATTAGGTTATGTGGTGGATTGCTAGCTTATGAATCAAGGTGAAATTTGCTAAGTATAATATTATGTGGTTATAACACTCCTTATGCAATGGCTTAACTTCATATGTAGTAAAGGAAAGTGTTATGCAATGGTCTCTTATGCGATAGACAAGAATTCTATGCGATGGAGAAAGGAGTTATGTGGCAAGTCAATTTTGATTAATTTTGAGAACTTTGAAACATGTTAAGGACAAGATGGACCAAATATAAACACATGATGATGCCTAATTTGCTCTCTAAGTCAAATTGCGAAATTATTTTTGATCAGGTATTGTAGTGTAATTTGTAAGAAAAATCTACAAGTACTAGGGATTTTCATGGATGTGCTAACAATTACAAATTCAAATTATTTCCTAGCCCTAATTAAGGCTAAAAATTTGAATTATATCAAGCCAAGTTGGGCGTTGGACACTAAGGGAGCTGGAGAAATTTTCAAGCATGAAAGAAGAGTTTATTGGGCACCTTGGAGAGAGATTATCATTTGGGAATAATTCATTGGGATTATGGGAGGCTCAGTTTCAAGTTTTGAGGATTTCAAAATGCTATTCTTCCACTAGAGGGAGGACACCCATATTCTAGGGCTATAATTCAAAGGGTTTGAGGCCATTTTGCAAATACAAAGATTTCCCCAAGATGTTAGAATCAAAGTATCACTATGGCATATTCAAGTATGAACAATGAGAAGGATTTCCTTCAAAAAATTCTAGGGAATTACAAGTTTTTTTATTATTATAAGGAGTTATGGTCATTACACCACCATTGTGATGGACAAGATGAAGGATTTCATATTGGGAAAGCCTCTATAGTAAAGATTGATAGAAGAGAGAGGATTCATTAGAAAGAGTGCAAGAGCAAAAAGAAGAAGAAGGTTACGGTTATCCAAGAGATTCTCCATAGATTTTCTACCCTCACCACTTAATTATGAAAACTATTTCACATTTATTCAACCCTTTCACATGATGTTAAGGAAGCATTGAGTTTCCAAGAGTTCATTAAGGTGACTAAGGGAGAAGAAGAATTGGATGTAGCACCACTAAGAGAGGTACATCCTAACACTCAGAGGGAAAAAGTACAATTTTACTCTTAGAAGAAGATTTTTTCACTTGATGAAGATATGTCATCACAATACTACCCCCCATTAAAGAAATATCATCCTTATTAAAGAATCATTTCATATGTGTAGACAATAAAAGATCACTTGGTTCCACACTATCATTCTACCAGGATCAAAGGGATAAAAATGGGAGAGGAAGTTTCTATTTTGGTTAATAATGGATCTACACAAAGATTCATTGACCATGGGTTTGTTATAGAAAAAAATCCTTACAAAAAATATGGTAAAGGCATTTTATGTATCTAATTCCAATGGGCATTATACTTTGTATGATTGTTCAGTGACACTTAGAGATGATTCATAAGGCTAACTAATTGATTCATAAAGTGAATAATGATTCATTTTTTTATAAGGATGATTCATTGGGTTACAAATATTATTAATATCAAGAATGGTTCAATTAATTACAAATAATTAATAGGTATTACTCTTATTCAAAATCTTATTTTTCACTTCCAATTTAAAATATTTTGAAAGGTTAGAATATAAAAATATTTTGAATTTATGTTTGACATGTATCTATATGACATCAAATTTCTCCTTAATGAACTCAACATATTCCAACCTAAAGAAATGATATGCATAATTTGAGGGGTTGTCTAGTCCAACTAAATGAATTGGTAAGTTTTAATAGATGAATTGGTAGGTTTCTATGAATGAATTGGTAGGTTCCACTAGATGAATAGATAGAATTTGATGCTATTAATTATAATTTTTATAATGGAAACTAATAAATCATTTCTTATCCAAAAGGTATCACGTAACCAATTATTATAAAGGCCTTATCATCAAGTTTCTAATGATATATCATATACCTCAATCATATCTCTACATCAAATGTTATTATCATTTTCATGTTGGATGCATCAAAAAGAATTTAAAATTGGAGGGATCATCATGTTTTGGGACTAGATGATTTATCAATTTGTAGAAGTAGATAATTCATCAAGTTATAGAAGTAGATAATTCACAAGTTTTGGATTAAATGGTTCATTAGGTTTGAGGAGTAGACAATTTGTTAGGTTTTGGAACTAGATGGTTTATTAGATTTCTAGAAAATTTTGTTGAAAACTTCAAATAGATTCCTAATACATATTCCTTAATGAAAAGAGGTTGTATAACCATTCATTAGATAGCTCTTGTTGGCAACTTTATAATAATATATCATATACCTCAATCGAATATCTAGATCAAAAGTTATGACCATATTCATATTGAACATATTGAAAAGAATCCAAAGTGGAGATATCATCAAGTTCTAGGACTAGAGGGTTCATTAGGTTTTGGAACTAGAAATTTCATCAAGCTCTAGGATTAGATAATTTGTTAGGTTCTAGAACTAGATGGTTCATTAAGTTAATGGTAATTTTAGCTAAAAACCTCAAATGGATGCCCATGCTATATTCCTTAATGAAATGAGATTGTATAAACATTCATTAGAAAGTCCCATCATCAAATTTATAATGGTATATCATATACCTCAATAAAATCTTTACATTAAAAGTTATGATCATTTTCATGATTAAGGAGCTGAAAAAAATCCAAAACTAGAGGGATGTTTTTGGACTAGATCATTTTTCAAATTTTAGAACTAGAAGGTTCATCAGGTTCTATGATTAGACAGTTCATCAGGTTCTATGATTAGATAGTTCATCAAGTTTTAAAACTAGATGGTTCATCAAATTTATGAGAGTTTTAGTTGAAAATATCAAAGTGATACCTAGGACATATTCCTTAATGAAAAGGTATCGTATAACCATTCATTTTAATTGGCATGATATGAGCTTTCAAATGGTATTTATTTTACTAAAATTTGATACTTTAAAAAAATCATGATCCAAATAATATAAATTATCTATCTTGGTAGACTTAAAATTATTAGTGACCAAAACAATATATAGTGATGCTCCTAAACACTTGAGCATGGGAATTCTGTGTGCCCAAAATCGTCACTCCACTAAGTTTTATTTAAATTATCCATTCAGATTACACCTACCTAATGAAGAGGATTTTGGTCTCCAAAAGCTTACTTTTTAAGAATATGAGAAAATAATTTCCCAACTTTATACTTATCATAACACTAGTGGAACTATTATGTCTCTACTGAACCAGATGAGTCATCCCTTCTTTAGACTTAACAGATCTCTCAAATTAGTTAGGTGATTCATTTAATTTAGTGAATTTGAAATTTTATTACCTTTTACTCCTTTTTTAAATTTAAAATTTCTTCTCCATCCTTTTAACATGGGCCTCCCACAAATTTATGTATATGAAAAATCAAGTTCTCATGAAATTAAGTAATCGACTTGGAAAAAATGGCTTATTAATTTACTTATTAGTATTATGAATATTACCTCCTTTTGTATTCTTTTCCAAAAGTAGCTACCCTTTAATCCTACCAAAAATATAAGTACTCCAGTCAATTATTGTCCAACAATATATGTTAGGCTAGAAGTGACATTGAGAGAGGGGTGAATCAATGTGCAATTAAAATTGAAAACTTATGAAGTAAATACAAAATGATAAAAAAATCACACACATCATAAGATATGATGAAGTTTACCAATTTGGCTACATCCTCAAATAATATTACTTGAATCATGGTCCAAATCCAACCATTACAAAGCACCAACTTTACAATCATTTACTAGCACCAATTGAAAGGAGCATCAACCCCTATAATTTACTAGCATCAACAAGAAGGAGCACCAACACTTGTAATTTACCACTACTAAGTGGAAGGAGCACTAAAATCTATAATTTACCATCACCAACCCCTCTACCAAGTACCCATTTGGTATTCAATTCTAAAATAAGAATATTAACATAAAAGTGCATTCACCTTAGAAGATCCTATTTGGTCTATAGCTCATTGATATTTATAAATTTCTCACCCATAAAATCCATTTCTCATATCAACATCTGAAAACTTACAATATGAATATGAAAATATATTATTCTTCAACACATAAAATCTCTTGACACATTCACCATTTTGTTGCTTCCAATCTTCATATACAACTATGATAACATCATTATGTGACCTTTTACACTATCCTTTCTTGACTAATTGCATTAGTGCCTCTTTTTATTAGTTATTTCATGTAGCTTCATCTATTGGATAATTTTCATAAGAAAAACTTGAAACTATAGACTATGTGTTGCATTCATTTGGCTATAGAAAATATTCCTCATTATGCTAATCTACACTCCATTCAACTCATTTTCATTACAGAACAATGCTACACAATAATGGGAGAAGTTACACAAAGTAAAAATGTAACTGTCATTCTTGCACAAATCATCAATTACAACCATTTTTCATTTAGCTATAAAAAAAGAGAATAAAGATAGAATCCCATTCATCAAAACATTCATAACTATTGATATACATCCTAAAATGTAATACAAACTTCACCATCGAATAGTCCACATCTGGTAGATGTGAAATGAGTGGTCATCTGATCACATTTTCACAAAAAATTAGATTTTATAGCCATATTCATATCTGTAGGCTAGGATATATGCCCAAAATATATTGATATACACCTATGATTTATATAGTTATAGTATATATATACCCATAATATATCTAGTTACAAGATATACATCTAGAATATACCTAGTAATATCTTTGATCATTGGATAAGCTTTATATACATCCATAATTTATCAAGATGCATGATATAAACCCAAATATATCTGATGATATTTTTGATCTCCAAATAAGATTTATATATGCCAAGAATTTATCAAGATAAATGATGTATGCCCAAAATATATATGGTGATATTTTTGATCACTGAACAAGCAATATATATGCCCATGATGTAATGTTCAAGATATATGCCCATTATATATCAACCGACCATCCAAACTATAAAATGCTATAACTTTTCATAATTTCTAGAATGTAACAATTCCAAACCTTAACAATTCCTATGATGAAAATAACATTTCATTCTTGTGATCACTTTTGCAATTCCTATGTTGAAAAAAATGATAACCTATAGTTTAACAATCTCCCCCTTTGGAATTGTTGGTAATACACACATACTCTCCATTTCTCTTCTCCCCCTTTTACAACAATGATAAAGGGTTGCTTCAATGTTATCTTATGCTACATCATGAGCTGGAATTATTCTCAAAATTACTCCCCCTGAGTCCATACATTGCACTATCATACTACTTTGAAACCAAAAACAAACATCATACATAGGAGTATAAATGTTATTTTCAACAACACTCCATTACCCTACTATGAATGCCTCTTAATCTATACAAATTCCCCAAATCTTACAAATATCATGATAGAAATAATAACAACTCTTTGAACATTATGTAATCTTTGATAACATAACAAAGAACCCTTTTTTTAAGCATAACACACTCTTCACTTGACTTAGCAAATCTCAAGCTCTACTGATCTTTGTGTACTTATTGAAGCAACACTCATAGTGTGGTAGTTGTAGTTGATGCTTCAAATTTGATAGATGGTGAAAAGCTTTTTCTTTTTATTATTTTTGTATCTTCTGGATGTCCCAGAAAAGCTATAATCCTTATCTTATAAGAAGAAAATATTACTTCCAATTGACTAGCTTTCTCCTTAATCTCTTTATTTAGTTCCTAATTTCCTCGAATCATTTGTTTATTCTTAACATTACCATTATAACGATTCTTTTATCAAATCAACAAAATATACAACAACATGAACATTTGCAATAATAGTAGCAATAAGTGAGTGGTATAATCACTTTCAACTTCATCATAAGCACTTCAACATCTCCTATTATGAAAATACTAATGACAACAACATAGGTATGTAAGATTCTATAGAATGCAATTATCAACAACATTTTGTATTCTTCTCTCCTCATGTTCATCAAAAGTGAAAGATGAAAGTTTTTCCCATAGAACCATAGAGTGACCCACTTTATAATAACAAGGAGCATTTGGAAAAAATAACAGTAGTATTATATGTAATAAGCAACAACATCTCTAATACACAAAATTATGAGAGCAGTAGTAAAATGATGACTTCACTGTAAGCAAGACCACTTTAAAGTGGAACCTCAACTACTATTCTAAAACTAACTCATAAGGATAAGCTGATTTCTATTCCAATCAAGTAGCACCATTTTTTTCAAGCACCATGAGTGATACCGGTAACACATGAGCATCAAAACACATACACCATTCAAGTCTTTAACAACACAACAAGCCCATACTTGAGCAATAGCACCATCTAGTTTCAAGAGAACTCCATAAGAAATAATATGTGTAATTTGAGAAAATAGCAAGATGAAATTAATGTAGACCATAACTAAAATTAACTTTATTCCATCATCAACAAATTAGGCATATTTATTAGTAAGAGTATAAATAGTAGCATCATTAAGTGATTGGCACCAATATTCACACATAGTAACAATTTCAATAATGACAACAACTTTCTATAAATCTATCCAGTTGATACCATACAAATGCATCCTACTAGCATATGGAATGATTTTAATCCCCCTGCCTTCTTTCTCACCATCCTCAGGTAATTAATATAGGCCCATCATACACCTATAGGAGCTTTAAGATATATAATAAATAACTCCCCATAAGGATGTACTACCATTGAACTTGTCAATGGTGTGTAAGTGTGACCACTCTCAACTTTTACTGCCATTTCTTGGACTTAATCAATTGGCCAATATAACAATTCTCCTCCATTTTTTTCCTTATCCAAACCTTTCTATTCTTGGATTTAGATCTATCATTAATCTTCTCTTCTTCAATATTTTGGGTATTTCTCTTTGGAGGTTTTCTCTTGTTCATTCTTGATCTAACGTTATTTTTCATTCTTTAATGCATAATATGGTCTCTTCCTTGTATTTATTGCATTCCTTTTAGCTGATAAAATCTATTATCTTGCCACCTATAATATGAAAATATGTTTTTACTAACTCTTACTATATGCCCATTATTGTTGCATTTAAAACATCTTACATCATAGTTAGTAAAAGAAGAAAAACTATTTCTTCTAGTATAGCTCTTTGATTTATCATTACAATGAGCTACCTTATGATTATGGTTGTTGCATATATAACACATCATATTATCATATAGCATAAATATAAATGGGCTTTATCTTATAAAGTTTCTATGCATGATATTTGATCTACATCTAGCTACCTTATGTGCATATTGATTACATTTAAAACAATAACCATAAAATGCATTATTGTAGAGAGAAAAATATGGATAAAACTTATTTTTTTGATGTTGACTTGTTGTAGATTTTATTTGATAACTTCTTTGATCTTGTGGCCAACTTGATTTCTGGTGTTGATGTGGTTCTCCTTGATATATTCTCCTCTTATTATATAATATTCTATTCTTTAACTAATTATTTTCCTTTTTGTGCTCCACTTCCTTCTCTTTTATAGGTAGCTTTGATGATTCAACTTCATGATCCTTTTGCTTTGCTTCCATAATATTGTAACTCTTCTTCTCTGCAACCTTGGAGGATGAAAGTGTTTTGCATCATATCCAAGACCATACTTGATTTTGGGATCTCTTTGTTGTCTCAACATATCATCTAACAACCTTGTACTCTTATCAAACTTAAGGCTAATGGCTAGCTTATGATTGGATTCATCTAGTTGCTTCCTTGATAAAATAATATCTTCTTCAAGTTTGTAATGAGCAACATTTTTCTCCTTAGTCTATAATTTGAGGGCTTCTTCAATTCTTCTAGGTTCTTCCACTTGTATCTTTAGATATATAATAACTTTATTTGCTTTATCTTCATGCTTATTGCATTATTTCATATGTAATATTAATTCTTCCTCCATTTCCTAAGTTGCTTCAAATTTATTCCTCATCCTGACAAGTTTTTTTACCTAATCATTATCATTCAACTATAATTTCAGAGAATCTACAATCTTCATGGTTTTTTGAATCTGTATACAAAGGTATTCAATCATGTTATTATATTCTTCCACTTTATTGGAAATTCTTATGTTCTTCATCATTTCATTATCTAGAGCTTTTAATGATGAGATTAATTCTCCTTCTAAATCTACCACATATTCAATCTTTTCATCTTTAGACTATTCTGAGCTTTCAAATTTTGTATCTTTCTCTTCTAAGGTGAACACATCAACACCAGAAATCAAGTTGGCCACAAGATCAAAGAAGTTATCAAATAAAATCTACAACAAGTCAACATCAAAAAAATAAGTTTTATCCA
>Ga0115851_101590_pt2 | contig 11038 bp, 8 predicted proteins | sample InSIn2gowninarea_FD_83865 | JGI IMG/M metagenome (GOLD analysis project Ga0115851, IMG submission 83865)
TGGATCTGCAAAAACTGATTCTGGAGTTTTGTGTAAGCAGGGACATGGCTCCAGTCCACCCGTGATGGACACTATATACAGCGCTCAACACCCGATTCGGCTGGTCGTCAGTAGGAGGAAGGGAGGAAGAACTGCGGAGGGAAGTAAAACACAACCGCCAACAACAAGGTTGGTAGCCACAAGAAGAAGCGAGGCGGAAACAAGATTGCATAGATTGGCTGGCGTTTAATGATGGAATAATGTTCCACGGCATAAAGAGATACCCAAGCATTTTGAGATAGAATGGATATATAGAAAGCAAGACCAAATTGGACACAATGGCACACTTACTTACGAATGAATGAAGACGAGCTTTGACCAGCCAGAATCAAGTTTCCACGGAAAGTAGCGAGAGATCATTTGATGTATTTTCTTACTACCTACAGTTGGACTCGCATTCTCCTTTTGAGAAGTTAGGTGTCGCGGTTTATACTTTTATTAACCAACAGGTATGTATGTACTTGCTTGCGTCTTTGACCCGCCGCAGAGTCACATGGATGAGATACATGTACTATACTATACTATACTATAGGTAGAGAGGTACTGTATCGACGAGTCTCATTCCACGACCAATGTATTGCTACAAAAGTTTGCTGTTTATACTGTCCCGGGTCCTAGTATGAATGCCCAAGTCAAGTCTTACGTGAGCAGGTAGGTAGGTAGGTAGGTAAGTAGGTAGGTATAGTATTGTGTTGTCACGATGCGCTCCGCCTCAGGGTTATGTATGTAGTGTTCTTTGTTAGCAGCCCGACAGTCAGTCAGTGGCATTGCTAGGTGGGTACAGTACGTACTGTGAATCAGATAAAGCACGGGCACGTAGGATTTATACTCGTGCCTCCTCCTATCTATCTACATATCCCTACGTAGGTAGACACTGTAGGTATGCATGCTCACTACGTATGTAGCGTGTGAAGGCGACGCGTCCAAAATCGGATACGGTTCAAATTCCATCTCGTTTCATTCCACATCGTGCACGTGTATGCTAGGTAGGTATACTTACCCAACGATCCGCATTCACTTCACTTTATCTTCCTGGGACTGATCTGACTGTTCGTTTTCAATGCGCTCAGCTAAGTATTCCCAATAACCCCGTCTAATGACATCCCACTTCTCCCCCAGCGCCCTCAAACACTCTCTCGCCTTTTTCCGTCCCTCATCCGTTCCCTCACTAGCATAAATCTCGCTCAACCACTCGACTGCATGACTACTCCGTACACCTATTTCTTGTCTCTCTGTCGATTTTGTCACTTCTCCAGTATCTGGGTCCTGGATCTCGATTTCAACGTCGATGAATTGATCCATCCAGACGTCATTTTCTGGTCCGATGAATTCTTCGCAGAATTGTCGTGTTGTGGAGAGGGAGAGAGAGGAGTGCGTTAGGATGCCTCGGAGGTAGTTCCAACTACTGCTGTTTGATGGAGCGAGGCGGATTTGCGATTGTGTGTAGGATATTTCGGACGCTGTGAGGGGATTGTCGACGAGGGAGGGGGGGTATTTGTGGCGCTGGTTTTGGATGGGTGAGGAGTAGGAGTGGGATAGTTCGTGGTGGCCGAAGAGGATGAAGTAGCGGTGGGACCAGGCGGAGTTGTTGTGGATGTCGGTGGTTATGAGGATTGTTGTGGCGAGGAGTTCGGGGTGGGTTTTGTAGGTTTGGGATATTGATTGCGATTGTTGGGGTGGTTGTGATTGTGGTTGTGATTGTGGTTGTGATTGTGGTTGTGGTTGGTCGGAAGGAGAGGGGGAGAGGGATGATAGGATGGTGTAGGAGGGTAGGAGGAAGGTTGGGAAGCGGGTGCAGATGTATTGCCGGTAGGACCAGACGTGGTAGTTTTTTGTGTCGAGGGAGAGGATTTGAGCGAGGAAGGTTTGTTCTGAGGTGATGAAGTTGGATAGTTTGCTTCTTGTGGAGGTGGAGAGGGGTGTGATTTTTGTGTCGGCTTTGTAGTTGTCTGCTGTGGTAGATGTAGACGAGGAAGACGGAGATGCAGTGAAGGCTACGGCTGGTGAATCATATGGTAGAAGGTCAACAAGTGCGTGTCGATGATGCCAGATTTGGTAGTTCTTTAGATTGCGAAAGGAGACTTCGTCGAGCCATCTTAGTTCCTCTTGTATGTTCAGCCAGAGGACCTCGTCGACCTGATTTCCATCTATCTCGGTCTCCACTTCGCTACCCTCTGCAGCTCCCTCTACGCTCTTGGTGTTCTTCCATAGACCTCTCAATACTCTCATTCGATAGATCCAGACTGTATAATGCGCCGGGTTCATACCGATCAGATCCTTCGTCAAAGCTAATGCTCGCCCTGACACCTCATTATCAGCCATAACGGCCCGCAGATATGACATAGCTTCGGCGTAACGAGGCGAGTAGGCGATGGCGGCCAGGGCACCTGTCTGATCAACTTGTGGGATGGGTACGACATCCTGCCAGGATGGATGGACGGAATAGTATGGTTGAGACTTTGACTTTGGTGGTTCTGCATCCGCAGGGAGGAGAGTTGCAGTTGTGGTGGAGGGAGTAGATGCCATTATGGTGTTGCGACAATTGTGATGTCGTTAGACCAGAAGAAGTTGAGTGGATAGATGAATAACCGTAGCTTTACTGATCACACAATGCTGAACCGCACCCCGTGTCTGATTACGTAGAAACTCTCAGTACTTCCGATTTTCGATCCTCAACTGGTTAATAATACCGGATGGCTTGTCAACATCCAGCAGAGCCCAAGGACAAAGATCACAATGTACTGTTCTGAGATGAGGTGGAATAGTGCGGTTTATGGCAATTGTGAAGCCTTGAAGAGCTACTGACCATTGGAAACAGGAGAAGTCAATCCTTTTGCGGCGTAAAAACACCTATGAACTTGAATGCAACATATTGTTGGCAAGGGAAGAACAATAACACTGAAGTTGAAGGGATAGTCACGTGATACTTTGTCTGGGTTTGAACGATTAAAATATGTACAGCCAGAAAGCATATCCGTACTGCTGATAGTATCCCTCGAAGCCAGTTGCAGTACGGAGGAGACTCGAGCCCAGCACAATGTACCAACGCCGACGCTCGCTCAAGCATAAAAAGATCAGGTTGCCACCATAATACCTTGAAACTCCTCATCGTTCCTACGAAAGCCGCCAAAACTTCCACTCTGGCCGCTTCTCCCTGAGGCCCACACCCGCTAACATCTCAATATCGTCCTCTGTTTTTGCATCCAGAAATTTTTGCAAGTTGATCTCCTCGCCACCTTTTTCATTCGTACCATTGTGCAGGACGGCTGGGTATAGAATACCTACTCCGTCCCCTCCTAGCGTGGTTTTATATTCCTCAAATCCTGCCGCCTCGAACTTGTCTAGTAGACCGTCGAGCGCTTCTTGATTGACGTGAGCTTTTAGCAATGTGATGGCACAACCTCCACCACCGGCACCTGTTAGTTTAGTCCAACCTATACCGGCGTAGTCAACCATTTCTCTGATATGTTCGAGTTTGGGATGTGATACACCTAACGACACAAGCATTCCGTGATTCATCTGAAAGAGATCACCTAGGTGCTCAATATTCGAGTTTGACTTCGGATCAAAATCAGCTGATTTTATCAACTTGTACGCTGACATGGTAATCTGGTCGATGCTGTCAAGCGTCTTCTCCGTAACTTCAGGATACTTCTTCTTCAATGCCCCAACTTTCGCAACTTCTGTCGCAGTTGAGCGTGGCTGCTTCGTGTTGACTAGTAGTAATGGCAGTTCTGGGAAATCCTTGACTGGTGTAGCCTGCGGTGGTTTCGCATAGTCTGTCCTTTTAAACAACACGGCTTTCCCTCGCGTGGAGACTGTGTTGTCGACACCACTGGGGTTGCCATGTATGCACAGTTCACCCACGAATGCCCACCTATTTATTCTCTCTAGCTGCGTCTCCACCTCCTCTTCTGGTTGGTCATGATGCGGTCCAGAAAGGACGTGTATCTGTTTCAATAATGCTGCACTCATACACACGCATATACTGGCGCTCGACCCTAAACCTGCGCCAATTGGCAGCGTCGACCTCAACACCCAAATCCCGGCAGGTGTACTCGGTTGCTGCAGACACAAAAGCAAGTATAAAAATGCACTAGCTGCACTCTGATGGATCTTTCTTTTCTCCATTGGCTCGCCTTGACCAACCTCTTCAATGAACGGCTTCATAGCCTGTACCACCTTCTCATCTAGGCTCGTGACCAAATCGTAATACCGTGGCTTTCGTGATGTCTTTGTAAAAACGTCCCATGGTAGATCGTCAATTTCCCAGGTATGATCCAGACCTATATCGGGAAATACCAATTGTATGGTGCGATGCGATTTCGAGAGAGTAGTAACGTGGAGATATGAGCGTAGAGAAATAGCAGCAGCCATAGCAGCCTTGCCGTGAACGACTGCATGTTCCCCAAAGACTATCACTTTGCCCGGAGCCGATACCATGAATGGCGGCGCCATAGGTGTCGAGTGTTTGCGCTGATGGTCATGCGGCCGGACTGGGAGTGATCGGGTACTGTTAGTGCCGTTCATGGTGATGGTGCTTCTGCTGTCACGGTGGACAGTCATTGAACACCGGAGCGGCTTGGGAATGTACACAGATTTCAGGCAGTGGGAGACAGGTTGCAAGCGAGGGAACGTAGTTGGTGGTAGTGGTGGGAGTGTGTTGTGGTTCAACAGTGTCGTGTTGCATGATGGCACTTCTCTATGCTGCACCATTGTCCGCTGAGAAAATAAATTGGAGCGGGCGGGGTCGCCTGAGGGAAGCTAGCGCAGGAACAATCGGTCTGTGGAAACTCTTGCCAGCCGGGTGGCATCACCCGACCTGTATTGTGGATCAGTCATACCAACAGGTGATTATCCGTTCTTTTATCCTCAGTTCTGCACGGGTACCAAGTACAATCTATCGCTAGGAATTTCGTTAGTCGACCGCAGGTACTACACTCTCCATCCCTGCTTGTTTTTAGCACGCATCAGTGCACGACGATTCAGCTCAGCATTAGAACAATTTCAGTTCAGTTTTAGTTGAATTTCACTCCAGTCTCTGAACTACGCTAATTACAGCTTTGTTCAGCGTCACAATTTTTACCTAGGTACTCAACGCTAATGCGTGCTAACATTGGGGTGCAGTGGCCCAACCAGAGAAACCACCACTGGAGGCCGCTGCAAGGTGGATGGTAGAGTCATGTAAAAACGACGATATCAGTTCCCGATGAATCCAATTCAGGCATGTAATTGACACGCAATCCGTACCGGCTCATTCTGTCCTATGCTGGCGTTTTTACAGACCAGAAATTTGGAAGCCACGAATAAATGCAAAGTAGGTGCATGTATGGACGCGCCTTCCAAGTAATGTGATTGTTATGCGGCTATGGTGGCAGCTGACGCTTACTGATTGATGACCAACCCGATTGACTCTTCATGCCACTCCGAGGATGCTTCTCACAATTATTCTCGCATTGTCGTTTCTGCCCTTCCTCGTCGCCGCTTCCTCACATCAGCACAGACTGAAGCACGATGAGTTTCATCATGATGATAAGCTCGAATTCACTGCTCGCCAACCTGCTTCAGGCAACAAGCTAATGATACAAGGATTTGAGTGGTACGTGATCAAGGACTCCCAGCACTGGAATAGATTGAATGCTCAACTCGGGAAGCTGGCAGGTATCGGCATTGACAAGATCTGGATCCCACCGGCAACAAAGGCCAACACGTATTACTCGACTGGCTACGATGTGTATGACTTGTGGGACCTAGGCGAATTTTATCAGAAAGAACACATTGCTACATCTTATGGCACGAAGGCCGAATTAATAGCATTGTCGCAGAACGCAAACGCTCTGGGCATCACACTGCTTGCTGATGGTGTGCTGAATCAACGATCCGGCGCGGATGGGGCAACGCCGTGTTGGGCACACAAAGTCAATCCGACGAACAGGCTTGAAACTATATCCGGTTCTCAAATGATCTTTGCTTGGGTTGACTTTAATTTTCCTGGCAGAAATGGCAAATACAGTAAGAAGACGTGGACGTGTGGTGACTTTACTGCTGTGGATTATGATGATAACACCAAGGAGAAAGCTATCTGGAAGATGGAGGGAATCGACAATGGCTTTGCCACTGACGTGTCAATAGAGAATGGTAATTACGACTATTTGATGCTGGCCGATGTTGCGTACCATAACCCATTTGTGCAGGAAGACGTCAAGGCTTGGGGAAGCTGGATCGTTGATCAATTGGATTTAGCTGGTTTTCGACTCGATGCTGCAAAACACATCTCTCAGGAGTTCTTACTTGATTGGATCACGAACATCAAGGAACAGACCGGCAGGAGGGATCTTCTGTTTATTGCAGAATATCTGACACATGACCCTGCAGTTATCCAAGACTTCGCCAATAAGCTGAACAACACAGTCAGTGTCTTTGATACACCTCTCCAGATCAAGTTTCATAAATACGGCACTGGAGAAGACACCGACCTGAGCGCCGTGCTCGATTATACTTGGCTCTCAACTCAGGCCGAGCAGGCGACCCTATACACCGGCAATCACGATACACAACTTGGTCAAGCCCTCGATCATCTGAATGTCCAGGGCTGGTTTCTGCCACTTGCATACGCACTCATTTTGCTTCGAGAAGCAGGCTACCCCTGCCTCTTCTATGGTGATTTATATGGTACTTACGATGATACTGGCATCTTTACAGCGCCACAATACCCAAAAATGGTCGCAGACCTCGCACTAGCCCGGAAGTACTTCGCATACGGCACGCAAAAGGACTATTTCGATGACACGAGCGTGATAGGGTGGACACGACAAGGGCAGAGTGACCATCCCGAAGGATTGGCAGTCATCATGAGCAACGCACAGGGTGGCGGTGGTCAGACCAAGACGATGGATGTAGGCGTACAACACGCTGGAGAGATATGGTCCTCGTTGTTTGGTGGTACGGGTGCATTGACTATTGGTAAGGATGGGTCTGCCGAATTCGTCGCTGGAGCTGGCACGGTCAATGTCTACACCCGTGCTGATGCTTCTCAAAGAAGCGAATTTGGTAGTTGGACTATAGAGATATAAGGCAACAAAGTATACAGAACTGAGGATAAACGAACAGACGACTACCTGTTGGTGTCATATACAGGTGTTGTTGAAACACAACCATGACCAACGAACTTCCGAGACGGCAGTGAAACTTATTGAAAACTGAACTAAGTCGTTCTAAAGCTAGACCGACTCAACTCCGGGTTCAGCGTATATAGTACCTAATCCGTATCTAACGCTCTTATATGCTAGTAAGTACTAATAACATATAGGAATGAGCAGTGTACAGCACACTACAGGATGCCATGTTTCAAGTGTATACTACCTACCTACTAATGCATTACTCTGCCGCACGGCTTTTAAAGGTAAGTCCTTAGCAGTAGTTGTGTAAAAGGGCTTGAACATGACCATCATGGAGTAGAACTTGTTCTGCAATTCGAGTAAGTATCTAGCTATAAACACCCATACCTCAACGGAATTACATCAACCTTACTCAACTGGGCATCTCCGTAAACCTGCCAGGCCCTCTATGTATAGGGTCAGTACCCAACTCCACTGGCGGCTGGGAATTCGGCAGCTCTGACGCGGTAGACTGATATGTGCCTGCTCCATAACTAGAGTATGTACCTCCATCAGCATATCCGGAATCGTACGGTTTGGTCTGCGACGATTCCTGGTAAGCAGTTTGGCCCTGCTGACCTTGCATCCATCTAGCATCATTTTGCTGTACGGGTGTCTTTGTGCGTCGACTCCGTCGTCGAAAACAGAAAATCGCGAGCGCTATCAGAGCGATGAGGATTACACCACCTACCACACCCCCCGCGATGGCGCCCGTGTGGCTGCTAGAGCCGCCTGATGAGGGAGCGCTTGACGCTGAAGCGCTTGGGGAAGAACTGACCGAGGATGTGGGTGATGTAGATAACTTTGTGCTTGATCCGAAAGCTGCTGCTAACGTTGGGTTCGCAAAGCTAGGCGTTGTGTAGCTGGAACTGTAGTAACTTTTGACCACGTCTGGACTCTCGTACTTTGCGGCATTGGGGTCGTACGAGTTAGACCACTTGAATGCCGTCATATCGAAGATGCCAATTCCGTTGGCCCACGGATCCTGGGCTTGTCCAAGTGCGAGCGGTGACGATGGTTGACTACCGCCGATTGAGATCATTTGTCTATTGCCAATCGTGGTACAATAATGATTGGCACGGCGGACGGCTGTGCTATCTGAGGACTTGAACCATCGAAACGCAGGTAAACTAAGCGTAAATACATTCAAGTAACCGGTATCGTTGGCATCTGCCTCGTCAATAGTGTTGGCATCTACCGAGCCTCCATATATAAAACTGCGATGTCAGTGTACGCCCGATAATAGAATCACGGGTTCAATCACTTACAGCTCAAAGGTACCAGTAGTGGTAGCAGAGGTATAGCAAAAGGAATTCCTAGCCGGAGGAACATCCCCTGTCGTAGGCTGCTGATACCACGTGCTGGAATTGATATCGTAAAGTGTAACAGTCGACATGTCAATCAACTGATCGCGCGATGACACTCCAGGGGCGGATTCGGTCGCGGTTCCTCCAACAAATAGTAGATATCCTTTCGAGCCAAAACCGGACGCCCACACAGCCGCAGCGTTGCTCCAATAGCCCGTCGATGTCGCACCGACGGACGTTTTGTTTGTCCATTGCGTACTGGTATCATTGAACAACACAAAGCCTGACTGAGGCGACCAGATGTCTGGCGAGCTTCCACCCAAGCTGAAGAAAGTTGTATTGGTGTACGTGAATGCGGCACCTCCAGGGGCACGGCCGCTGCTGGTGAGGCCGTTTGCGCCTGTCGCCGTTATGCTGGTCCAACCACTGCCAGTCATCTTTCCATTGCCATCCACTGCCATGCTGTACAGATTCTGGGAGTACGTTTCACCCGTGACGTTGTATGGCCAGCCTCCATATTTGTATACTTTCTTCGCAGCCTGATCATACCATAGCATCGGCCGACGTACATCTTGCGAGGCATCATGTGAGAAAGTGGTAGCAGTTATTGTTGAGTTCGTGAAAGACTTCGTGAGGTCGATCACCATTGTCACCGGGACTGTTCGTGGTAAGTATGATAAGTATAGCCGTGTCGCAGACAAGTAGACCTACCATAACTAACACCGTTGAAATTGCTTCCCGTATAGTTATAATACTCTCCAGCTGTAATATAAAGGTAGTTGCTTACGGCAATCGCTGCGTAGGATTAGCCTAAGTCCTTGGTTGGGTGGAATACACACATGTCTGCCAGAACCATTCTGTGATATTGCGATCACTGCCAAACAGCAAAGTATTTGATGCAACAGCGAACTGCGCCAAAAGAAGACAAACCAGGAATGAAAAAGGTGGCATTATGTTCGTCGCTAGAAAACAGAAGGAAGAATGTCTGTTGAGCGCAGAAGCACCAAAGAGTGTCAACAATCAAAAACTACACGCAGAGGGGCCATGGTACACATCGGGTGTACAAGTTCCAACGGCTGTCCGTCTGCGCAAATAGCGTCCAAACTAAACGTTGGCGAAGGTACCTTTAATAAGCTTCGGATCCAGACCGGTTTAAGGCGCATAAAAGTGCTGTTTCATCATTATGATTTGTGCGCCAAATCATAGTACAGATCCTTGGGCCAGCACGTGGACAACCGCGCCTTGGTGATACGAGTACGAAGCCACATCGAGTCGCAAAGGGAACAAAGCCTTGTGAACAGCGGCGCAGTCTGTTTGGGCAACGAGGCCGTTGAAGGTGCTGAGTCGAGCATTGCAGGGATATAGAGTCTTCATCCATGCTTGATATTAGCACGCATTAGCTTGAGTAAAGATTGTGACGCTGAGCAAAGCCATAATTAGCATAGTTCGAAGACTGGAGTGAAAGTTATCTAAAACCGAACTGAACTTGTTCTAATGCTGAGGTAAATCAGCTCTAGTTCAGCATGTAGTCTATACCCGAAGTCGTTGTGTGCTAATGCGTGCTAATAACAAACAGGGACGAATAAGCGACATTAGCACGTTACACTCGCCAAGCCGGGCGCCGTTAGAAAGGAGACGTCGGATATTTCGGAGGCTCAAAGAGAAGAAGGAAACAACGGCAAGTGCCGTTATTCCACCTGTCAAGTTTAATCAGGAGACTTGCGGTCACTGATCACCCCTCGACCAGCATTATGGAGTGCTCCAAGCACTTGATTACGAGATTGAGTATGTTCAGAGCTTCATAGTAAGAGCACTATCATGAACACGTGTCCTAACCTAGCTCTTTTCCCATGTCAGCCAAGGAGCAATGAAGATGATATGGCACGACTCCTGGAAACAAGCAAGCATTAGTCGGTCTCAATTCCTAGCAGCACGCATCCGAGAGGACATCGCATTGCAGCTTCTTTCACAACATCGCGCTCAACACCTGTCCACCCTTCCTTTCCCCCGCCTGATCAAGCTTCAAGAACCTAACAACCTGTCCCAAATGGTCGAAACCCCAAAATCCCTCTTTCTCCCCGTTCTCGTTCTCACACTCGAACCATGGGATGCCAAATGCGCCAGCCTCAAACGCACGGTTAGTGTTCGCGATCAATCCGTCCTTAACCTCCTTCTGAGCTGTACTTTGCACACATTTCGCCGCTTCGTCCTCTCCGATCACAGTGGCCAACAACCCCTTCAACGTCTCTGGACCCTTGATATCAAAGTCCCCATTCGCATCCCTGAGTTTGTCAATCGCATCCTTCCTGCTAGCATTGCCTAGCGACGATCCCGTTCCCCTGCTTGGAACGATCGACCAACACAGTACCATGTTCCTTCATTTACTCTAACCATAACGCTTGCATTGAAGACACTTCCCTCCTCGACACATATCATGTTTTCAGCCCACTAATACCAGATCTAGAACTCTCCCACTTTTAAAACAGTGCAGATCAGTCCTGTCCCTATCCTGCTAGGTGGACTACACAAGCAATG
>Ga0115851_101922_pt1 | contig 11033 bp, 5 predicted proteins | sample InSIn2gowninarea_FD_83865 | JGI IMG/M metagenome (GOLD analysis project Ga0115851, IMG submission 83865)
TGGCCCTACGCAGTTACAAACATTGACATATGTCATATGGATTTTGAAACTTGGTGAATGACGTTTCAACAATGTGAAATGTGTTTCAGCGTGGGATGAAACATGTTTCAACAATGTGAAATGTGTTTCAGCCCCACTGAAATGTCTTTTAATGATTTTTTGCCCCATTGTGAAGGACAAATTTTAAAGATGCTCGACCCGGATTTGGGCGGCATGATACTTCAATGCATAGTGTCCACTTTTCCACCATTCCATGAGCTTAGAAGCACTGCATAGTGACAACAACAAAATAGATTCATGTTAGAATACTTTAATATGATAAAATATCCTGATTGAAATTGATTATTTTTATTCTACCTCAAGTTTGAATGCACATCTTTGAAAAATAACACAAAATCAAATATCAGTGATAAGACTTTGGGCACAAAGAGAGCATCTTTATTTTTCTATTAGCATAAAGAGTTAATAATGCACGCACATGTTAATAATGCATGCATGCTCATGAAAATGAGGATGTAGCATGACAAGAAGAAATGAACCATTTAAGACAAACCTTGTCATGCTATCAAGGATTCTAAGGATTTCAAAATATCATCTTTTAGTAAGATTGACTAAAGAAACCCTGGAAAATGGTTTTTTCTGTTACATTTTCAAAAGCATTGCTATATCTAGCAATTCCAATTGCAGTTGACTGTTAGTGTTTTCCAGAGCTACTGCTGACATCTTGAAAGAGGGATTGCATTGGGTGGAGGGTTCCAAATAGAGAGAACACTCCTATGCTTATCCAGATCTCCATCAACAAGAGGCAATATCCAGGAAGTCAAATCATGTGTGCTAAATGTTTCCTCCTATGGCCACACAGTGTGAATCATCAACTGGTATACTTATTTGACAGGATTGCATCTGTAATTTCAAAAACATTTTTGGTTGAAGTGATTCTAATGTCTCCACAAATAGTTAACACAACTTTCTCTTCTTCCTTTTGATTCTAGCCATTCCAACCTATGGATGGTCTCCATATTTTTTAATTCTAGCCATTCCAGCTTATCAGTGCTCCTTCTGCTAGCTAATGCTCTTATATGATGGATGAAAAATAGTAATCCTTCTGCTCCAGGGTGCTGAACCAACATCTCTTGCAACAGCCCTAAACCCAAGTGAGTTTAGTTGATTTTGTTTTTTAAAATGCCCTCTATTATGTTGGAATCTCCTGCTTATAACCTCCACTTTTCATGGAATTTGTAAGAATTTTCTTATTTATTTCATCTAGTTAATCAGAATAAGATCTCTATTGGATCTAAGTAATAAGGTCTCAACAGTCAATTTGATTTGAGGAGTCAGTGTGATCAATCAATGAGATATAAGATGGAACGAGTTACATTTATTTAATGTATAAATTTGGGATTCTGAATTAATAAAAAATGAGAGTGTGTGTTTAGTGTTCTCCATTTTTAAACTCTGTCCCTCAGTATTCATGTTTTTGTTTTTCATGTCTTCATTTTTACGTCGTATCAGTGCATATGCTGACCATGCTTCCACTACACTGGTGGTAGCAACATTAGCAACATTAACAGCAATTTCTCCTTTTATCTTTTTTTTGGATGAGTGAGCATCTATGGTTGGAAGTATGTCCAACTCATACAAGTCTGCTGTAGCTTTTTGGAGGTGATGCTTTCAGCGTATGAAGCTACAAGCTGTCAATGTTGCTCAAGGAAAATGGGTCATGGAGCATTGCAAGTAGTACTAAGCCCAAGCCTTTACCACCACAAGATGTTGTAGAAACTGAAAGGTTAAGAAGTGAAAAGCCCATGCAACTACTGTATTGAATATTGAAAATTCGATTGTAGCTCAAGTAAAAGGGCAAAAGAAGCATATGACAAATTGAAAACTTTCTATGAGAACAAAGATTGGCCTGTTAATTTTTCAAGTAAAAATGCTAGCAGAGAGCATGTTGGCAGATGTCATTGAGAAACTAGTAGACGCTGGGTCCAAATATGAGAAGGAATATAAAATTTTTAATCCTCCCAGATAGTCAAGTGAAAGAATGGATATCAAATGCAACACATACAATGAATTAGGAATTTAGTATTGGCAGTTACAATCTCACAAGAATGTAAAATACAATCATTTTGTCATATTAAGTCGACATCTAGACAAGGATTGTAGGAAAAAGTGTACAGGAGAAGTAATGCTAAAGTGAATCAAATTAAAATGCGAATTTTACTCAATTCATGGAATCAACTTTCCCTTTTGCTAGATGCATTGGAACTTATAAAAGCTATACTATTATGTAAGTTCTTTTTAATGCTAAAGTATTCTTTATGTCTGATTACTAATTAGCAATGGTGGGTTGTTTAAGGCATTAGGGTTAGTTATTTTTATAAACTTGAAAATGTAGCAGACGATGAATGTATATATGTGTGCTAAATGTTGTACAAAAGTAATGAAATTATCCTGTTCCTTTAGCTCATGGGAGGTGGAAAGAGCAGAAGGGTGACCTTAAGAGTTGTCGAGGCTTCCTAACCCTGAGCGTTTACACTTGCAGGTCCCGAGGAGGTTGAGTAGACTTAGGTTGGACAATGGACTCAGATTTCTTTTTAAAATATGGTTAATGCACTGCAGATTTCCATATTTGATTTTAACCAGATTTAGTGAAGCCCCTATTGTGGTTGGAATTCTACATCGAATATATGAAGAGAACAACGACAGTATTGATTCTGTTGAACAACGCAGAGTATAATTTACCTATTAAAAATGGAAGAGCGACCTCACTTGATCAACAATATCTTCACTTGTTTATAGATGCAAGAATGAACCTGCCGGGAATCAGCACCGTGAGCAGACCTACGAGGTGAGCCAGCGCCATGAGCGGGATACAGCGTATGCTCGAGAGGGGTTGCAGAGGAGCTTCGACGGGAGAGTTTGTTTGAAAATGCGCCAGCATGGCGGGTGCCAGCTTGGAGGTGGTGGGTCCCCCGCTCCCAGGAAAGTTTGATGCGATGGGCAGTCGAGCTCCCGGAGAAGCGATGGATGGCGGATGGAAGGGCATGGGCATGGATGGTAAAGGGGGCCTCCATATGGGCATTTAATGCCCTATGGCAGGCTGGTTAGCCCCTGCCTGGATGGTAAAGGGGGCCTCCATATGGGCATTTAATGCCCTATGGCAGACTGGTCAGCTTCCACCCAAATTTACACCATTAACAATTAAAAAATAGATGAAAATTCAAAATAGTGCGAAACCATTCAAATTTACACCTTTAACAATTAAAAAATAGATGAAAATTAAAAATCGTGTGAAAACATACAAATTTACACCATTAATAACACGCTCTTAGCTTCCGTATAGTTTAGCATCTTTTGAGGGCTAACACTGGGTTGTAGAGTCAACGACCAAGAAATTGCTTTATTTAATAAAATAATGAAATTTTATTTAACAAATCGTTTTTGCTAATAAAATTATATTAAGAAATTTATTTTTTAAATGAATAGTGAATTTAATAATGAACTTTTATTTAACAAATAATTTTTAGTAATAAAATTATTTTAAAAACATTATTTTTAAAATTTATATGTTTAATGAGTATTTATTTTGGTTATTAATAAATATATGGTTAAAAGGGAAATCTATAGACATATCACCCTTAACAGTCATATCCATGGTAGACTTCTTAAGGATTTCTCAGGGATATATCTATAGACATGTCACTATTAACAGTCAAACTCATGGTAGACTTCTTAAGGATTTCTGTTGTACCATGGGTATGATTGTTAACACTCACAAAACAGAAGTGATGATTATCAAATCCAAGAAGACACTTACTCTAATTTTATGTATGAGAATAGTAATTTGAAGGAAGTGTCTTCTTACAAGTACCTAGGAATTCATATTCATCACAAACTTAACTCGAACTATAGCATTGAGAAAAGGATTAATGGCGGCTTGAAAGCTTATTTTGGTCTGAAAATAATTGTAAATTGACAAACCTCGTAATGTGGGATAGAAAAAAGTTCCACTTCAAAACTTTAGTCACTCCTGTTATCTTATATGGATGTGAGGTTTGGAGTTGCAGCATTTCTAAAGAATCCTCGAGAAATATTGAACAAATCTAGAAGCGTTTTATAACGTATAACCTCAAAATTAAAAGTAATACACCCTATCATATTTTCCTTATAGAACTGGGTCTTTCCCCTATCGAGAGCCTAGCTATGACTAGGGGTTTGTTGTACAAGCACAAGCTCAATAACATAGGAGACCATAGACTTCCTAAGCTAGCTTTAAATTCCAGCCAAAACCACCTAAGGCTCAAACGAGGTTGGTATAAAGACGCCAGGCTTGGTTAAACCATTGGGAGATCGACGAGAATGTTGCATTGCAAAACATTAAAAACATAAAAAATATTATTACTTCTAAGTTCAAAGAAAAAATGTGGTGTGAGAAAGATTTAGCAGCTAAAAAAAAATTAAGATATTATACGGAGGTCATCAACCCTACCCTAGAAAATCAAAAGTATCTCTTGTTTTTAACTAGCTCAAAGAAGAAAATTAATATAGCAAAGGTTAGAATGAACTTTCATGAGATCCATAGTGAAATGGGTCGTTGGGTAGTTCCTAAAACACCATGGATAGAAAGAATCTGCCATCTTTGTGAGAATATGAACATCAAGGATGAATATCACTTCCTCTTAGAGTGCCCCGCGTACAACCACATTAGATCTCAGTTTCATAATCTTTGTTGCAATACTGACCTTCCTAGCCTTTTACGATGTCAAAATTATCGGGAGGCTTCTCTCCAAGTTTTTTGAGCATAGGAAGAAAATCTTAAATCCAACTAAATAATTCGTTTTCTTTTTGCGATGTCAAAATTATAATGACCTCCGGAGGCTTCTCTCCAACCTTTTTGAGCATAGGAATAAAATCTTGAATCGAACTAAATAATTCATTTTATTTAGCTCCGATAGACCAAAGTTTTGTCTCAGTGGATGTTAACCACCACCACCATCATCATATATATAAAAGTTAAATGCCATCTTTGAATGTGTAAATGGATTAAAATATTCAATTAAAATTTTAAATTGTATTTTTGTGAGTTTAGAACATCCAATCTAAATATTATTTTATATTTATCTTCTTAAAACTTTTAAATCTTGTAATAAATAACAATCGTTAAAATTTAACTATAAATAAAATTATTAATTAATTTAAAATGATAATTTTATTATTAAAAAATTATCTAATTACATGATATATATATATATATATCATTTTATAATTTTGTTTGGTTTTATATATATATTTCATTTTGTAATTTTGTTTTATTATTGTAAAAATATTGTTATATTTGATTTTATATAGAAAAATTTTCAATATGTGTGTCAGAGTGTTCAGCGTAACTCGATGGCTTTCGTCAAAAAAATATTTAAATATTTTTTTGACGAAAGCCATGGAGTTACGCTGAACACTCTGATCATTGGAATACATTTATGCAAGTTGCATGCATGATTAAGAAATTTGTATTAATATGGTGAAATGCGATTCGATAATATGGATGTGGTACATGAATTTGGAAACGATATTTAAAGCGCATTATCTTTCATATATGATACGATGTTATGAGAGTTCGCTAAAAATAATTATTTACAAAAAGAAATATTCCCCTTTCTATACCCTTGCAATTTCTAAAAAATTATACGTCCCTTGTTTTGAACACGGGATCTATTTATTTATTTTCAAAATGCATTTGGAAAATCATTCCATGGATCATTACCAATGCCGAATAAAATAATTTTGGAGTTATTATATATTCATGAAAAAAATATATTTTTACATGTTTATTATATTTAATATATTACATTTTATATATATCAATACAGATTAGGCAAATTGAATCTGCGACTATAAATTGAACTAGTGATTTCACATCAAGATGTACCTTAATAGAGCACCCGATCATTGTCTATCCAAAACCCCATAAACCACTTAATCACATTAAAGTTCAATACTTAAAACTGTTGGAAAGGCGAAGGAGACAAAGCATAAATAATTCACACATAAAATACGAGCCAGTTGCTACTCTTATATTGATCACACAAAACATGATCCTTACAATGAACCCAGTGAAGGGTATTTATTCTTTTCCAACTAGCTACTTGCCTAAAATATCTTGACATGCAATCACACACTCAAAGTCGTCTATAGCTTAACTCGACTTGACTCAACACTCAAACACTCAACCATTCAATCACTCAGTTAACTAACTCTCTATGTTTAGCCAATTCCTCATGTAGGAGTAATTATCTTATTTTAGCACTCTCCCTTAATTACAATTGCTAAACTAAAACTTGACTCATGACAACTCAAACATACCTGCTGATTTAGTTGTTGTTTTGTAGATTCTGACGTGAAGACTATCATCCACACAACATATTTTGGATTATTTTAAAATCTAACTTTGATTTTGTTATTTTCATCTCATTTCAAAAATATTCCTAAATTTGCAATTGACTTAACCTCAATTTAATATGCTTATTGTTTATATTAACATATCGATCTTTTCTCGTGTTTAAGACTTATATGGGTTAAACTTATCATTATTATTATACAAAGAATACAAAAATATTAATTTTTAATTGAATATATTATTTATTTTATTTCTAAACTTTAAAGTTGCACATAAAAAAGATATTAAATTTCTAAATAGAGAAATGGAATTGTTTTTATGATTATGATGAATTAAAAAAGCAATTTTATATTTAAATTTTTTTGACAAAACTTTATAGTGATATAGTGAAATACAATTAACAAATGATCAATTTAAAAAAGAGCAATTTTGTATTTAGATTTTTTGGACAAAACTTTATAGTGATATAGTGAAATGCAATAAACAAAGGATGAATTTAAGAAAGAGCAATTTTGTGTTTAGATTTTTTTGAAAACGTTTATAATATTAAAGTGAAATGAAATTAATAATTTTTTTTTAAGAAATATAATGTTTGGAATTTTAAAAAGAAAATAATGTATAGAAGATGTAAATAAGGTATATAAAATATATTATTCAAGAAATAAATTATAAAAAATATATTTTTTAAAATAAGTAAAGTGGAGTAGGTAAAAAAATAATATACATTAGTTTATTTTAGAATAAAAAGTTTATAATTTTAATTTAATTATTAAAAATTATTATGTGGATGTGGATGATAGACATTTCATTTATGGTTAAGGGTAGGACTTTATTTTAAAGGTAGTTATGTCATTTTTACTTTTTAATTTTATTTAAAAAAACCATATTAATAATTGTTTGGATTTTTATTAAATTTTTAATTATGACATTAAACTTTTATTAGTCTTTGCCGGTTTATTATTCTAGCAATCGGTTAACCATTATTAGTTTAACATTGACGAAATTTTGGTACGCTTTATATTTCAGAATGCTTGCAATCCATGAAATTTTCGTTATTTGATTTGAGTAGTGTTTAGTTTCTACAAAGTTTTTGGTTCAAACCCCATGAAGAGGGGTTGAAGATGGAAGTCACTTTGAGAAAATTAAAATATCCCAATGTACTTCCCTCGATTGAACATTGTATAATCCTAATGATATCATGCCACTATGGGTAGATTAATTTTTCATCCAATGGACTTCTAAGCTGAACTTAACACATATATCTATATCTATCTATATATATATATATATATATATATATATATATATATATATATATATATATATATATCATGATATTATAATGAAAAAAAATTTAAAAATATAAATATAATATAAATTTTTTTTTTTTTTTTTTGTAAGCTGCGGTATTTCCATTTCTATTATATACATCAGAAATAAAATTTACATGCAAAGGCGACCTCAACCTTCCTCGAAGGGAAACCAGGTCTGTTGGTCCCTCAAAAATATTGTCTGAAGCAAATTACTTATCCAACATATCGCCATCGTCTATCAAAAAACCATACATTTTCTGTTTGCAATTGTTCCTACCAGTATTACAAACATAGGCTTGACAAGCTATCCTAAGCATAGGAACACTACAATTTCTAATAGCATGCACAAACGAAAACAAAAGGAGTGATTGGGCAGAGACTTCAATCTATCGTCATCTCTTGCTTGGACTTCTCCTCTCGCTTTGCTTTTATCAGGACCTTCAGCATACCTCTGATTTCCTCAATCTTGATGTCTTGTTTCCATGTCAGAAACTGTAAGCTGTCCAGCTCTTTCTTCATGTCCGGCACCCCTTGGGCAATTTCTGCCATCTCAACTGCTACTTGCTCCATGGCCTTTGCAAGCAAGTGCTTCATCATCCAGTACATATGTAAAGCTTGCTTGTACAGTGTAAGTCTCCCTCTCGTGTTCCCCGAGTCCGGCAGTAGGGTATCCCATTCTTCCATTTCAGGGTCCGAAGGTTCTTCCAGCACCCTGTTCTCCAGCACGTCGATTATCCTTCTTATATCTGCGTTTGTTTCCTTACTGTAGGCTGCCTCCGCTGCCTGAGCTGCATGCCCGATAGGCCTCCTTCCCCTCTTCCGCTGTTCCAAGTTGAAGTCTCCCTTCCGCCATACTCCCCCTGCCTTGTTCTCCCTCGTCCTCTGCGTCTCCTTCCTTTCCCTCTTTTACTCGGCCTACCTCTGTTGCTATTTCTACTGCTCTGACCGATTTCAAAGGTCGTTCCCATTCCGCCATCCTCCTTTTCTATCTTCATGTCCTTTTCGTCCGAGTTATCAGTCGCCACCATCATATGGTCCTGCTCTCTCCCGATGGTCTTCCCTTCACCTTCCTTCTCCTGTCTTCCCCTTCTTCGGCCCTCCATTCTAGCACTTAAGTGACGCTTGAGTCTCTGATTTACGTCTCTCTGCCAGACTGATTCTTCCCTCTCCACCTTCACTGCCTTCTGGATGTCTGTCATTCCGCCTGCGCCTCTTCTTAAATGAGTTTTGCCACCTAGCATCTGGGTCTGCATATAATCGCCGTCAGAGCTTTCTCCTGCTTTTGCCATGATTTGTTTCACTCCTTTCCTTGGTTTGGGTACTGCTCCATTACCTTTTACCTCAACTCTATTAATGATCACTGTTTTGTATGACGCTTGCCGACCGCCTCCCCTTCCCATCACTGCCTAGTATTAGCCGTAGTTCTCCACCCTAATTGGGGCACCATGAATATAAATTTTGTTTGAATCTTATTACATGTTTTATAATAATAAAAATTATAATTTAGTTAAATTTGATGATTGTTTTTAAGCAAAAAAAGAAAAAAGAAAAAAGAAGAAGAGTGTTTTAATGTTTATGATAAATGAACATGTACCAATAAATTCAATATTAAACTCGAAAGAAAATTAAAATGCAAGCAAAAAAATAGTCAGAGAAAGGAGAAATTCGATCAAATGAAATTATCATTCGCTGCTGCATGAAGGTGAAGTGTACTGAGAAGTGCCATGAAAGAGGGAGTCCCTTCGCCAGGTCAGCTAGTACAGAACATGACGTATTTAATGGATTTACATGGCGTGCCTTTTGAATTTCTACCTGTGGCGATTGAAGTGGTCGCGCCGACCGGCACGTCTCTGTGCCGACCAACATTTTGTTTTGAAATGCACCAAAATTAAAATGGAATGAAAGATTTTTACATTAACCTAGGCTTAGGAGGCGGAGGGTCAACTGTATTTATGTACACATGGGCGGAGGTGAAATTTACTTTATGGCAAAGAATGCGGTGTTTGTGAGAGGTAGGTTGACATAAAAGACACGACAAAAATCTCTGGAAACATGGCATCCTTGACATGTTTATCAAGGTTGTTTGAGGGAATAATTGAAGAAACATGTGGCCTCTTTTACATGGGAACATTGCAATTAATTTATGATATAAGTGGTCCTTAACAAATAATTTAAGCTCTAATCATGGCATAATTTTAATTTTTTGCTGAATGAGCTGTGCAACCCTAGCTAGCAATTGCAGCAAGAAGCACGTAGTAGCACACAGCTACCCCTCAGCGGCCTCCTGCTACTGGGGCTTGAGCTCCATGGATGCATTAGAGGATGGAGAGCCTCTTTCAGATCAATAGCAAGAAAATGAAGGAACAACAAAAGCTTTTGCCTCTCTCCTTACAGCAATGGGTCGGACAAAGAACAGAGCATCAGTCTCCAAGTTTGTTAAAAGATTGGAAGATATTCCTGAAATTTCACTCCCTCCTGCCCTTCCTGTAGAGCAGCACTTTCTCTGGTGGAGAGTGGATTAGTGGGGCAGATAACTGGGTTATGGCCATCGCCCAAAACTGTGCAAAAATGGGTAGAAAGGAACTAGATTGCGTCAATAGATGGGAAAATCTCAATCAGGTTTTGTGGAAGAGGTTACTTTACCTTCCACTTTAAAACCAAGGAGGATTGAGATCTTATATTTAGGAATGGACCTTAATTTATGGACACTAGGGGTTTGTATCTAAACAGATGGACGCCGGATTTCAACCTAGAAATGGATTTTACCAATGCTGTCCCTGTTTGGGTCAAACTGCCACACCTTCCCCTTCACTGCTGGGGGGGGATTTAGTTAAAGCAATAGGAGGTGCAGTTGGGAAATATATAGACAAGTGCGAGCCAAAGGAAAATATGCATGCATGCACCAAAATATGTGTGGAAGTAGATCTTGGGAAAGGGTTACCATAAGCCATCAAAATCAAAGTGGACCAGTGGACACACATACAACAACTGGATTATGAACAAATCCCTTCAAATGCAAGGTATGTCACGAATACGGTCATTTTGCAAACAGATGCACAAAAAAAATAAATGAAAATGAAAATAGTGAAGACCCGGAAAACAAATGGGAACAGGTTAAAAGAAAGAAGACAGTCCACAAACAACAAAATCTATCTTCCTCACAGCCCTCCACATCCTTTGATTTCCTTCCTCCATCACCAAAAGTTAATAACCTTCTTGCTAGCCCTAACCCTTTTAAGCCCCTGGATCCTTCAGCCCCCCCATCCCGTGGACCAAGATCCAGATCCAGATCCCCACAACATACCCCCAATCCCCCCTCGTCCCCT
>Ga0115851_101716_pt1 | contig 11030 bp, 11 predicted proteins | sample InSIn2gowninarea_FD_83865 | JGI IMG/M metagenome (GOLD analysis project Ga0115851, IMG submission 83865)
CCCCCCTGACGACCACCATTAATAATTACTCAAGGTCTTTACTTTCCTAAAATAAAACCACTTCCACTTAAAAAAAAAAAAAACTAAAATAGACCCTAGGAATATTTGTTTCTATCACCTATACTCCTTATTAAATTATGGAAGTAGTGTCTTCAAGCCATTCAGCAATTTGAAATACTAAAAATGATATCCAATAGAAGTATAATACAATTTTCTCTAAAATATAACTATAATTTAATCCAAATTATCTTTTTTCCAATTCGTACTATGATTCTAATAATATTATTTACCCATAGTGACATGTAAAGTGCCCTTGTTAATATTATGGGATTTATTTTCTATTCATCATTTACCTTTTGCATGCCTTATAGTTTTATCCTCTTTTCCCAAACTTACTACAACCTATCTAACATAACATCTTATCCAATGCTTTATTTTAACCATATATCCCATATAACATCCTTTAATAGGATGTAGACATGTTAAAACTATACATGCAAAATATGCAAATGGAAGTCACCACTCCACTCTCTTTTTACAACATTGAAATTACACCATTAAGATATGGTATTCTTAATCATATATGTACACAAAAGAACTTGTCTACATAAGTTTTCAACATTTATGAAATTAATACTCATCCTAATGTAAGTAGTTGGCTTAGGAGATGGCCATTATGTATGCATTATTTGTACCTACAAGAATTAAAATGAGATAAATGAGAACATTTGATGTGTGGTTTATCGATAATCCCAAACATTACAACTTTATGAGTTGGTCAAACCCCTTATTGAGACAAAATGTAATAAATAATATAAAGTATGAATGAGCTAAAATGAACTTTAAATAAAAAATACATATGTTATACCTACTTATTAACTTTATCTAGTATGATTGAAACTAATTTTAGAATTTGAAGTTAATTTTTGATGTTCTATGGAAATTGTTTAGTAGATAACGATTTAGGGAAAAGCATTACAACAATTATTCAATAATTTATGTACTTTGCTTTTATTCATTCTAATTTATTATTATTATTATTTTGTATCTTCAAGGTCCTTCTTATGTAATTTTACTAGTAGATAACCTGCAACCTACAAGAAAATGGCTTCTTTCCTAAACTACCTAATTTTAGTGATGGAAATAAAAGGGAGGGGGATAAAATCAATAAATACATAAAAGGGAGGAGGATTTCTACAATTTAGAAATGAGTTTGGATGGAAAAAAGGTTAGATTATCTAGTTCTAAGTTTCTTTATATAGATTCTAAAGGTAGTAAATTATGGAAACATTAAACAATGCTAAGTAAGAAAAGAACATAAGTATATTTTTATTGTAGTTTCTAAAATTTGAAAAGGATAATGGGATCTCTACTAATAGGCCTCAGAATGTACCAACCAAGATATAATCAAATATTTACTTTAGGATGGTTAAATGAGTCAATAGAGAATGGGGGAGATGTTCCAAATCAAATTTGATTCAAAATGATAGATGAAAGGTGGCATAAGGCCTTAAATGACCATGGAGAGGTGGAAGGTTGAGTCATCAAGGATGACAAGGTGGAAAAAAGATTTGATTACCACTCAACTTTTATTTAGCATGGAGTGGATGGTTAGTGGGTTTTAGGTAGAAACCATTTGTGGTTAGTTAGTGGGTTTTAATACCCACTTCAGGTTTTAACATTAAAATGATTAATGTTAATGGTTAATTGAAACATGATGTAGATTTTAGGTATCTACATGTGCTTCCTATTATGATACACTTAAGAAAATAAGATGTAGCATAAAAATGATTACAAATAGAAAGTATCTACAACGTTTGGTTTAGATGATAATGAAGATAATTTTTTAAGGATTTGAATTTACTTAGATATACTGAAGAATGAATTAATGAAAGATAAAAGAAATTTCATTGATCTTTTCATATGACATAGGTTAAACATATTTGATTTACTTATAAAGATAACCAGTTAATGATAAATGACCTCAGATTCTTACAACCAACTTGATATGTGGACTTAAGTTATCATGTTATCGATGATACACAAATTTAAGTAACCATTCTCTATGACTTGGACTGTACAAAGTAGGTTGATAATTGATTTATTTATAGTTTTTCCCTTTGTAGAAGAATGTTAAGATTTGTCAATGCAAGTTATAGATGATAAGATTTCATCTAAGATTGATTATTTGGATGATGTTAAGTCAAAATAGGACTATGACTATTGTATCATCCATCTCAAGTGATAGGTGATGAATACACAATGGCTTAAGGGAGTTACTATTAGGAAATGGTAAATACCACATGAGAGCATACATGAGTTATTTTTAATATCTAGTTGAACTTTTTTAAATTCGAGTAGAGGAGAAAGATAAAGAATCCGTCACACTGAGATCTTTATCGATTTCTTCTCATATGCAAATTTCTTTTCAATGGCATGCGAGTTTTGCTGGTTTGTATGATGTGTTGGGTTGCATTTTACTTAACAGATTTGGCATCGTGCCTTCTTTCGCCATTTGAATGTTTGGTGACATTTCATTTAGAACAAGATTCTTCTTGTTAATGTCAAGCAGCATTTTTTTATAGTTGAGGATTCAATATTTAAAAAAAAAAATGAATCGATTTCATTATTCAAAAAAAAAATTAGTAGATTTCAAATATGTATGTATATTTAAAAATTAAAATAGAAATGTTATCTTTCCGTAATTTTTATATATAAAGAGAGATATCAAAACTAGTAAAAATATTATTTCATTGATAGTTAATTGTACTTCAAGAATGATAAGCATAACATATTAGAATTTCAACATATCATGATAAATAGAGTGCCAATATTTTCTATGATGCAAGGATTTTTTTTTTGTAGACGATTAAAGCCACTCAGTTTATCATTTTAATCATCAATTTTAAATTAATAATTATTACAATCATTTTTATATTATTTTGATATTTATTTTAAGATTTTTGTTAATATTATTATTATTATTATGAAACACACATCCAACATAAGGATTGGAACTCATGATCTATCGATGACAATTGCAGACATCCCAGGTCCCAACCACTACACTACCCTCATTGAGAATTTTATTTGTTAACATTATTATTTCCTAATAAAATTTTATTTTGTAAAAATAAATATATAAATTTGTTATTTGTATTCTCAAGATAATTTTTGGCTTTTTACTTGTAAAAGATTATTTACCCTTGAATGCCAATTAGAATAAGTGGAATGAAAAGAAAAGAAAAAGGTTAAGCATGGAAAGTTGAGTGATGATCAAAATATGATGGATAGGAAAACAAAGAATTATGAATATGAAAATATAGATCAACCTTCAACATCTCAACATGTGAAGGGTCAAATAGATAAACTAATACACTTTGAATATATTGAATAACATCCAAAAATATCTTATGAGTTTCTTTTGATCAATAGTTAAAATGGCATTTTTTTGCCTAGGATATGAGATTACTAAACAAACCTAGCTTCGTTGGATCACTAACGTTTTCTTACCCATAAGGCCCACCCTTACTGATGATTCGTCATTTCATCATTTAATTTTATCAATCCAAGGTAGGTGTCTTCAGCTATATGCAATTAAATCTCTATTTATCTTGTGTATTTAAATAACTGAAATAAATTGCACAACTGAAATAAAATAGCGTACTCAAAATAGTGACATGCAGTAAGTAAATCTACTCTAATAGATAAGAGACAACTGTATGGTTGGAGTGGGCCCTTGCTCCTTCCAACAGTGCTTTGTAACACACTTCTTATGGAAAACTCAACTGGCGCTTTATTCCTTCAATTCTATAGCAGTACTCTACAACTAATTATCTAGGTAACTCTTCACCAACCCTTTCTCAAGAGAGAGTGAATGTATATATATTGAATCCTCATACAGAGGTTACTGAATTATCACTCAGCATCTTCTAATGATAGATTCAATTACAATGTTTATTCTCAGTACTATTTATTATAGAACAAATAAGTGTCAAACCTATCTATTCTGTTAAGAATAGAGTAGATAGTTATAAGGAGACACTTTTAGACAAATAGTCCATATGTAGACATATTTGACTAAAGATCTTCCCTTACAACTCATGGCCAATGATCGTAAATATCTTATTCTAATTAATACATAGAAATCTTATTTCGAATCACTACAATGCTATTTGATAAATCTAGAATTGATACCTTATTAAATATATGTCGTTATCTATTATCTTAGATAGCCTTAAAATCCGGATTCTCCTTAATTCTAGGAACATCCTAAAATTTTGGGTATCTAAGATTCTGGAATGTTCTACGACTCTGGAGTTGGCGGTTCTGGTGTTGCAACTCTTGAGTTGTGACTCTAGAGCTGGTAGTTCTGGAACTATGACTTTGGAGTTGCCAATTTTGGTGCTGCGATGATGGAGCTACGACTCTAGAGCTGGCAATTCTGGAACTATGACTCTGGAGCTGCAACTCTGGAGCTGGTAGTTTTGGAACTATGACTCTAGAGCTGGTGGTTCTAGAGCTATGACTCTGAAGTTGCAACTCTAGAGTTGGTGACTCTGGAGTTGCAACTCTGGAGCTGGTGACTCTAGAGCTATGACTCTAGAGCTGGCAACTCTAGAGCTATGACTTTGGAGCTGGCAACTTTAGAGATGTGAATATGGAGCTACGACTCTGGAGCTGGCAATTCTAGAGCTACGAATCTAGAGCTACGACTCTGGAGCTGATGGTTCTGGAGCTGTGACTTTGGAGATGACGGTTCTAGAGCTACGACTATGGAGCTGGCAGGACAAACTGAATACTAAAGAGTACTTGACTACAAGACATCCAAGTTGGGTAAATATGAAAAGAAAGCACACATTATTATGGGAAAATACATCACATGACATAAAAGATCACGAAACATGCGAACAAAAAGGAAGTTTGTATTTACTAGCAAATCAAGTAGTATTAATAGTTTTCTTGTAACAAAGGATTAAAAGTAAACACATATCACAATATCTCATGATTTACATAGCCAAAAATAGAGACCAATCTAAGTCTCATCATTCTCCCCAACTTAACATCTTGCTACTCTTGAAGCAATCTGAGCACTGCAATTATCAAGGAAGAATTTCTAACTGTCACTATCATCTAGATTGATGGGGGCATCTGAATTGCTTTCCTCCATGACTTTACTCAAATCATACGGTTGCAAACAATGGAGAAAATATTGATGGACACCTGGTGGTAGTAACTCTTTTCTTGTCAGTGTATAATTTTGTAGATTAAGCTTCTGAATGCGGGGACCCATTCCTTGACTATTTTTCACCTTTGTTTCCCAAAGACTAAATATAACATTAAACTGAGGATTATTATCATACCATCCTGGGGCTGGTTGCAAAATTATTGGTGGCCAGAATCTCTGGCCCACCCAGTGTTGAGGTTGTTCCAAGAGGTACTTGCATAATGTCTCTGCTCTTCTTTTACTCCACCTGAGGTTATTAGGGGAAATGGCTTCTCATTTCTGTTGTTCTTTCACAAGGAGATTCCATACTCTGTTACAACAATCCTTAGCATTAGAGAAATCCCTATTAATGGTAGTTTGCCATTTTTTGACACATGTCTTAAGAATTTCCACATATTGATCACTGAATCTAAACTTCTATTCTCTACATATGATGATGGCTTCAGATGTATAGATTGGTTATTGTCTAACAGGAAAGATGTCACTCACATTTTGATGAGTCATCATGTCAAGATGCCAATGAACCTGATTCCTTAACAAAGAAATAAATGCATGTAATTGAATGTCACCAATATAAGCCCCTAGGTGAAATTTGGTATCTCCACTTAGAAGAAAATCATGGAGATAAAGATCACATAAAAGATACTGGTCATCTTCATTACTTGCATAGTAAGCCCTAAGGAAGTCAGCTCCCTGTGTCAATTCATAAGGTAACCCCTATTTAATCCTACTGACTTGCCAGGTTAAGAACTATTCTCTAAGGTATATGCTATACATAGGAGATGGTTGTCTCGGTTTTATTGCTTCCTCATAAATAACACACATATCAGCTATGGCCTTTTTAATCAGATGTACCTGCTTATTTTCTTTCCTTAGAGTCAACAACTCTTTTTGATGGGCAGCTTCCTCTTGTTCAACTTTTTCATTCATACTAACCAATTCCTGTTTCAGATTTTGAATTTGGTTTTGGTATTGTATGAGAGTTGATTGTTCTTTCTTTTCCAATTCTTCATGTTGTAGTTTGAATTCTACAAACTGCTGGTTAAGGACTGTAAGTTCCTGGCTCATATTTTCATTCTTGCTTTCTAAATCTTGACATTTATTATTCAATTCAATATTCTATTGACTATACACAGCATTTGTCTGGGCTAAAGAACTATTCTGGTTTTCCAATAATTTGATTCTTTCTTGTAACACTACCAATTCAGAAACTATGGAAGAATCTACCTGATTTGTTGTTTCCATTAATATATCAAAAGTGTTAGGAGGGACATGCATTGGGCTTTGTGCAATTGGTTCTGCTTGGTCTGTATGTAGCTCTTTTTAAAATAAAGGTTCATTGTGCATGGACTCTAGAGCTGGAACTTGGGAGTCAAATTCCTCTATAACTATCTGGTACTCCAAGTTAACTTTCCCTATTTCTGCATGTAATGTCCTCAATCAGCAAGATCTTCTGCTGGGAGTCCCATGAGACTTTCATTTGCTATGTTTCTTTGTTGGTACAGTGGGATTGGCTAAAGTATTTTCCTAATCAATCTCAGAGTGGGGTATGATTGGTGCAGACTCAGGAATTGGGTCTGTTGATTTTGAAGTGCTTCCTTGATAAAACCCTCTTGAGGACTCTCCAAATAATTGAGAAGTGTATTCAGCTATTTGTTGTACATCAATTGGAATAGCTTCTTGGGTATCCTGAAGTTCTCTTACATTATTGCCCTCAGTATCAGAATTGGCATCGTTGAACAACTTTATGAACTGTTCCCATGCATGTATACCATCTCTCTATTTCAAGAAATGTTATTTGCAAAGCAGCATAATTAATCCATGATGTTGTAGTGAGGCTACTTTGTTTGCTGCCTTACTCTGCACCCACTTTGCTATTTTCTGCAAATTTTGGTATAAGAAGCTTGACAAATCACATTCTTGATATTTCTTATACTTGAGGTAGATTAATAGCTGAAGATGATGCCCCATAAGAGTTGTGTATTATCCCTCACATGTTATATAACGCATCACCCATGTTGCCACTGATGCCCATTTCCCAGGTAGTGTTTTCCTTTTTATTCCTTGTACGCATCCTTGAGTGACATAAAGCTCAGATTGTTGCTCATTAGATGGGTGAAATCAGTTTAAAAGAGTGAAATATTGTTCTCTTTTATTCAAATCTTCTCCTATTTCTGGCAACCCTGTAATCTCATGTATAATGTTTGGAGTAATTGGGATGGTATGTCCTCTTAATGTTATTGAATTAGCTATAAACCCTTCAGTGAATTCTAATTCCAACTCAGTATTATGCCCTCTAATTTGTTCAAAAAATTTCAAAATATGAAACTTACGAAATACCTTTATGACCTTAGCATCGGCTTGCAACTCATTTGTATCCTCTGGTTCATGTTTACACTTGCCTCCCATTGCTGTGAAACTAAATATCAAGAACAGTTCTTCTGTAGATTTATTTAAGGAAGATGTTAAAATAAGCAACTTTGGAGTAACTGATACATAGTGATAACGACTCTTGCATGATTTCTATTTATTGCATGAGTATGCTATTTGGACACATGTTGCTCATTGGAAAACTTCTGGCTGTAAACCATGAGTACTGGAATGTGTGCTATCCTTATGTTAAAAGAAAACTAATTATTAATCTACTAATTTGACAGTAAACACATACCTCACATGAATTAGGATAGTTGTGATGGATATGACATCAGCTGAAATGAGGTGAAGTACTAGTCATGAATGATATATGGATAGTTGTTGATGTGACACTATGATAGGGATAACACATCCTCCAAAATCACTTGGTTTGAACATATAAATGGAATACAGAACTCTTGAGAAGATGACACACCAGTTGCACATTGTTTGATGAAGATGTAGATGGATCTTTTGATTCAATTATCGAGGAGTAGCATCCATTACATGTGACCTCAGAATCGTTGAATATCTGGAGCCAGCATGTAAATCAAATCTGGAGCGTATAAAGTCACTAACTCTGGAGCTTGAATTTTGGAGCTCAGCAAGAGTGTTATGCTGGGATTCAAGATGCTTGGTCTCCCATGTAACTGAAGCACACAACACAAAAACAAAATAAATACACATATATATGGATATATATATATATATATATATTAAATGCCATAGATTATGACTGCTAATCATAAAGGTTTTCACCCAGCCAAGCGTTAGAAATTTGATTTTCACTTGGATGATTGCCCTTATGACCAATTTTCACCCATAACCTATACTGATCCTATTTCCAGAATTAGTCTTTATTCTGCTGCTTTGGAACAATGATCAAGGGTGTTTAGTTGAGGAAGATGGCTCTTCCTCAACCAAACATAAATCAACTTGTCTCAGATGCTTAGTGAAATCCTCTTTTCCCAAGGGCAGTGTATAAGGATGAAGCCTATGTCCATTAACCAACATAACTCTTTTGGATCCATCAATAGGTTCGAGCTGTACTATTCTATTTTCGAAAATTTGAAGGATTTTATAAGGTCCCATCCACCTTGTTTGTAATTTCCCCATGAAATCTTGATATTTTGAGTCAAATAACAAGGCTAATCCTCCAACAAAAAATTGCGTTCTCTTCAATTTTCTATCATGCCATTCTTTCCTTTGTTGTTGGACCATTTCTATTTTCTATAATGCCTCCCTTCTATACTCATCCAATTCACTCAACTATAGTATTCTTTCCTTTTGAGTTTCTGTTAGATTCAACCCTACCTTCATTGCCAATCTGATAGTTTGGATTTCAAATTCAATTGGTAGCAAAGGCTTCTTTCCATAGACTAACTCATAAGGAGTAAATCCTGTGGTTGACTTCCATGTAATGTTGTATGTCCATACTGCTTCAAGGAGTCTGTCAGCCCAATCCTTTTTATGAGATGCCACAATTTTTGTCAAGATATCTTCCAATTCCCTGTTGGTGACCTCAACTTGTCCACTGGTTTGAGGATGGTAAGGAGAAGCTTTCTTATGCTTTATTTGATAATGATCCACAAATTGCTTGATCATCTTTGACATGAATTGAGGTATCTGATCTGATACTAGGAAACTAAGGGCTCCAAATCTTTGCATAATGTTGTTAAGAAGGAAGTTGGCTACTTTTTCTTCCTTGGTCTGTGTCAATGCCATGACCTCTACCCATTTAGATACATAATCTATACAAACTAGAATATGCTTTTTACCTCTAGATGGTGGGTTGATGGGTCCGATAAAATCTATTCCCCACTGCTCAAATGGTTCGATTATCACCTAAGGATGTAATGGCATTTGAGTGTTGTTTGTAGGCTTCCCCATTCTTTGACATTGATCACATTGATTCACATAGTTCCTGACATCTTTATGTAAGGATGGCTAATAATAACCAGCTCCTAGGACCTTCAAAGCTGTTCTCTTATCTGAATAATGTCCTTCTGTTGGTTCATCATGATAAGCTCTAAATACATCAAAAACTTCATCCTTTCTTATGCATTTCCTGAGAATGTTATCAACTCCACATTTATACAAAGTACCATTTATCCATGAATATGTGGCACTTTCTCTTATCAACTATTTTTGTTGTCGTGAAGAAAAATGAGGAGGAAACTTTCTTCTAGCTAAATAATTAGCAATGTCTGCAAACCATGGTAAATGTACAGATATAGCAAAGAGTTGTTCATCAGGGAAATGATCTTGTACAGGTACATCTTCTTTTTCACTAAGGATACGTGATAAGAAGTCTGCTACTACATTAGCTTTATTAGGTTTATCTACAATAGTAACATTAAATTCCTGTAGTAGAAGCAACCATCTAATGATTCTACCACTAACAATGGGTTTGTTCATTAAATACCTGATGGCTGTATGGTTTGTGTGGAAAAAAACTTGATATCCAATGATGTAATGCTTGAATTTGTTGATTGCATATACTACTGCCAAGAACTCTTTTTCTGTTGTTGTATAATTTTTCTCAGCTCCAACTAGGTTCTTGCTGATGTAGTAAATTGCATAATGGGATTTTTCTTTATCTTCTTGGCCCAGTACTGTGCCTATGGCATAGTCTAATGCATCTAAATGAATATGGAATGGTAAATGCCAATCAGGTCCTCTCAATACTAGAGTAGTCATCAACTTCTATTTGATCAATTGAAATGATTCTTCACAATCCCTTGTCCATTCGAATTCAGTATCTTTATGAAGCAAAGCAAATAAAGGGGATGCAATTTTACTAAAGTTCTAAATAAATCTTCTGTAGTATCCATCATGTCCTAGAAAGCTTCTTACATCTGTCTGGTTTTCTAGAGTTTGGAGTTGTTCAATCACTTCAACTTTCTTTGGATCTACCTTTATACCTTGTGAGGATACATGGTGTCCCAGCACAATGCCTTCCTGCATCATCATAAAACATTTTTCATAACTAAGGGATAAGTTATGATCCTTACATCTCTTTAATACTCTGTCCAAATTATTCAGTGCTTGTTCATAGGTATCTCCATAGACTGTGAAGTCATCCATATAGACTTCCACACAATCAAAGATCAGATCAGCAAAAAATTGCTAATATTGCCCATTGGAATGTTACTGGTGCATTATAGAGCCCAAATGGTAGAACTCTGTAAGAAAAAGTTCCCCATGCACAAGTAAAAGTGGTTTTCTCTTGGTCTTCTTCTGCAATTTGAATCTGATTATATCCACTGAAGCCATCCAAAAATGAAAAATATTTTTTACCAGCAAGTGTATCTAATACTTGATCATTGAATGGTAAGAGAAAATGATCCCTATGTGTGGCTTTATTCAGAGCTCTGTAATCTACATAAAC
>Ga0115851_101924_pt1 | contig 11022 bp, 12 predicted proteins | sample InSIn2gowninarea_FD_83865 | JGI IMG/M metagenome (GOLD analysis project Ga0115851, IMG submission 83865)
ATTGTAACCATACGAAGGTGACATGATCATGTGTCCTACCCATCACCAGTCTCCCCACCAGTGATCCAAGGCTCCAATAAATCATAGGTTTAATTTTGGACCAGATCGGGATACTACAAAGAAGGAAATTGATCAATTTATAAAATGCTTAGATATTTTGGGTTCCAAGAAATACAAATGATTTCCATAATAACTTAATAGCCAAAGGATAGAATCTGAATTTGAAATGATTTTAAAGTCAAGATTCCATTGGGTTGAGTTTCAACCATGCCATCTAGATATCCAAAAATTCAAGTAATTTGATGAAGGAAATAAAATATTTGAGTTCGAAGGGAAATGGTCACAACCCTTGGTTGTGGGTGTTAGGAAGGAAACCACCTATGGATCTCTCCTCCTATCGACAATCAAAGTGACAAAAAGTTAAACAATGTCAATGAGAAATGATGCAATGGGGTCAAAAGAATGGTGAGTGACATTTAAGTATGTGTTCATGCCCTAGGTCACAAGGAACTACCAATTACACACATAAGTGCTAAAGCCCATTGGCCATCATTCATTGGGCTATGGTTATACTAATGTGTGTAGAAAAATTCGACTACCTGATAGACTGATAAGTTGTTAGGACCTTAGGAACAAGTTCTGAATCATGGACACATGAAGTGAAACACCAAAGAAAAGGAGCTATAGAACCCCCATGATTTTGATGAATTCAGTTATTGATACAATTAAGCAACTTGAATGGTTCAAATAGTCAAAAAAAAAATCCATGGGTAAAACCATGAATTTACGAGCATGGTAATTAAAGGCATAATACTATAAAATAAGAAGAAAATAAATGCAAGAAGTTTAGTTGTTCTAATGAGAAATTGAGGCAGAATGAGTATGAGCGTTGGTGATGTATTGTGCAGAAAATAAATAGAAAGTATCAATCCAATATGTGAGATTGTGTGAGCTATGTGAAGCCAGTAATGTGGGATTGTGCATGAGAGAAGAATTCATGAGTAGTAGTAGTAGACTTAGTATAATAATTGTAGTGAAGAGAATATATTTGAATTTTCCGTTTGAGCATGTTTGGATTGCAGGAGAATATCTAGTTGATTGAGAGAAACACAAGCTAAAATATGAAGATTAAATTGAGTAGAATGTGCTTGAAGGTCTGAGTTTGAAAATGAATGAAAGAAGGATCTGCTAGGAAAAGTAGGTTGGTGCTTTCATATCAAGGAGAGAGTACTTCCTTCAAGTTGGTGCCTATAAACATCGAGGATTTGGTGCTTCCTTCAAGTGTTTTCTTGTAAATTCAAGGGATGGTTGTATCCTTCTATCTTATTGTAGAGACGTTAATGTAACAATAGGTTGTATCCTACAAAAATATTCATGCATAATATCTTTGGTTTCTCCCTTTACGTATTTCCATGTAAATATCAGTTTCTCATGTGTACATGTTGTTTGATTTATGGTTCTATGGTGTAATTGATTTATGATAAAGTAAATAATTGTAAAATTTGTTAAAATTTAGATAATACTAATTCAGCCTCCCTCTCACGATTATCTGGGTTGCTAACATGGATGTCCAATATTTGAAAATACTTAAATTAATCACTAGTAATATTTAACCAATCCCACGAAGGATCTAACCTCCATAAAATTTTGAGGATTGGGCCACTCCATTATGGCCTTTATCTTTTCTGAATCTATAGATGCTCCTTGCTTTGATATGACATGTGCCAAATCTTATACTTTTGATTGGAAGATATGACAACACTTTTGGGATAATACCCTATTGTGGTATTGTAATCATATTTATGAAAATTATTGGTTGAGATATTGGGACATAGATCTTAGATCTTGGGGAGGGATATTTCTTGGAAATTGGACGAATATGAGTTATTAAATTCTGATATGCGAAGCTAATTGGTGTGTTTTAAATGGTTTGACTGCATAACTATGGAGTTATAAGAAGGGAGGATGAGCTGATACTCCTTTGGGAATGGCCACAAGAAAAAATGGACGCAAATTAACTAGAAGAGTGGGATGCACTGGTAGGGAGACTGGTGATGGGTAGGACACATGATCATGTCACCTTCGTATGGTTACAATGGTGGTAATGGGGAGGTTAAGAAAAATACAAAGGTTAGAGGTGGAAGAGAAGGAGGAATACATATGGGCTTAGGCAGAGGAGACATGCATAAAAGGAATAGGGAGAGTATAGGACTCAATAGAGATAAAGCATTGCACCCTTTCACGAATAACTTATTGAGGAAGTTGAGAGTAGTGTAGACAAGTTGGGCAAGCCTATTGTAGTGAAGGAGCAACAAAAAGACTTAATCTCGTAATAGACTATTATTTTTCAAGTGTTCCATTATCCTTTGGGTTCCCAGTTTAGGGTGGATGCACTTGGATATAAAAAAATTTGGATTGTTGAATGGAGATAGGTGAATATTTGGCTTTCCAATGGTGTTGAATATGTGAGTCCATTTTCATTGAGCTCCCTTCCCCAAGTTTTGAAATATGGCTTTAGGATGATTGGTTGCAAGAAAAGTTGTAGCGTAGACCAATTTAGGGTTGGGTGGAGAGTTGAAGTCCCAATATTAGTTCCTATACTTCTATTATAAGATAAGTGTTTACTTAGGCTCTTGTACATGTGAATATTATTTAAGTACTAAATCATTTTGTTAAAATTATTATGCTAGTGATGAGGAATGTTTACTTCCCATGTGAATAATATGGAATGTTGATTTCCTATGTTATTGAGGAGGTAAGGTTTATTTGCTATAGAAATAATGAGAAATAATTATTTATATGTGTTTACTAAGGAATGGATAACATTTGTGTATATTTATAAGATTGAATTCAGTCTAATTGCCTGAGTATAAGAGATGTGCCATATCTTTGTTTAGTTGGCAATTTCTTGTGTTAAGTATTCACACTGGCTAGCCTTGCATGATGGAATTTTATTATAGAAATCACATAGTTCCTTTATATATATATATATATATATAGATAGATAGATAGATAGGCTAGGTTGAGTATTGTAAAGTTTAGGAGGGATAGATCCTATATATGCATATAACAACTCTCAAGAGGAAGTCGTGAAGAGAAAAATAAATAAATGTTGTAGGATGTTTTGCGACAACAAACACACACACACACACACACACACCAATGTATGGCTGACATGCTAATTTACATGTCAATGTGGAGATGTGGACTCAAAGTTGTCAGAGATGAATACTTGTCTTGGGATCTCAAGGTCTTGAGACCTAGAGATATTTCACAAATGCACACTATGATTTATTGGAAAGATACATGTTGGCTTACTGGGTCCTAACCCAGGTTCAGACTTAGTTGTGCCAAACAAATCCCTACATTACTAGCCCTTTTAGCATCAATCCAAAGAGCGTGGACTGAAGTCGCACCTGAAGTAGTATGGGGGGATGATGGAACCAAGTTTCCACACCCAGAGGTTAGCTTGATGTCATTTTGTGCCCTAGATCTGCCTTAGCGCAGATTGATAAGCCCTTATGGCTTATTGTTGTAACTTCCTTTAGTTAGCCTCTAGACCTCCGCGAAGGTCTACGACTAGCTTTTGTGGACCCTCAACAAGCGACTTAACTACTTATGCACATCATAGATTACTCTTAACCCAATATTTGCTCAGATATGCTTAAGTGTTGGATAACTTTAACATACAACGATATAATCTTCACATAAATACTTAACATCAATTGTTTTCATATAAAAATATAGATCAAGTAAAGTCACGAATCAATAAATCATCATTTCATACAACCATTATTCATCATATCATAAGTGCATTCATACAGAACAGAAGTAAAGAGGTTAATACAACAATTGTTGCAACAATATTTCTTTATTGATATTCAGTCAAACTTACAAACTCAAGACTTCCCAGTGCACTCAGTTGCATGGGTTTGCACACTCAGCTGCGATTCTACTCTAGGCCTCTACGCACTTAGCTATAGAGCCTTTTCCTCCTCTAAGACTTCTACGATATTCCTTCTATTAACCCATTACATTCATCTTCATCATCATTCTTATCCCTTAGACTCTCTAAGACACACCTATTTATACAATCCCATGGTCTACAGACCATGCGTAGATCTTCAAAAAGTTGACTTAACTTACATAAAGAAGGGTAAAACCCTTTTTGACTCTTTAACTATCTACATGCTCCACAACCAAAATTTGTGTAGATTTTACATATTTATGAATCAAAACTTGGGCTTTTGCCCCAAAATTGACCCAGGGAACCCCATGCTAATAGGCCCCTAACACAAATATCATGACTTGCCCTCAAATCACTCGGCTGGTATGAAGATCTTGGTGTGAAGATCCCCCAACTCTACTTGTGTAATCACTATTTCAGACACGCTCTGCATGGTTGCCGACTTGACTTGTTCTACCAGCTATTTTGTGGCTAGTCCTATGCTATCATATTTAATCTTCTATTGTGTAAGCTACAGGTTCGCCAATTTTTCCTATATGTTGGCCGAGACTATGTAGGCTTCATTTGACCAAGGCCCCAACCTGGCCTTATGGACTGCCTCTTTCTTCTATGGTTCTTCCACTTGTGTAAGGAGCTGCTTAGCCTCCTATAGCTTAGCAAGGCATTGTTCTATAGCAACAGAGTGTGTTGTTGCCCTCACTTCCTTGTATTGCTGTGGGAGCTAGTGGACCTCTGTATTTAATACTTGTAGGGTGGGATCTTCCTGCAGGAGTGTCACTACCTCCATGGCCTGCTCAAACAACTTAGTTCAGTCCAAAACTGCGACATCCATTATAGCGACTCCATCCTTAACAGCGCCTTCACGTTGTTCCCTAAACTATGGCAGGGTTGAATGTTGCGACTTGAGCTCCAGTTCTGTGATTTTCATGTTCAACTGAAATTGAACTCTAGCCACCTCTTCATTTGCATCACGAACACCCATAGAAAATTTTCTAATCTTTGCCTCCAATAGTGCTTCCTTAGGTATGTGCAACTCTGACACTATCCTACATGTTTCTGCCATCGTGGCCGCCAGCTGGGCACTCTGTGCTTTGATCATCTCTTTTTCCTTCAGAGCCTCTGTCTTTTTAGTGAACATATGCTCATTGTTCACCTGGTATTCACTGATTAGGTTGAGAGCACACTACTCCTGCGATCTGAGCTCCACTATCACACCTGATAGCAACATGTGAAGGTACTCATTAGGAAGCGTTGTGAGGTTGAGGCCAATGTTCTTCAAAGAAATTATGATGACCCTATCATCGGTCGCTTCTGCACTCAATGATCCTTCTAGTAGTGCGACTGCCCAAAGATCAATTGATTTCACCATCTCTGCTACCTGACTGGTCCTCGGTGCCAAGCATGTCTGTGTGGCACTTACCTATCTTGTGCTCACCTGGATCTTGTTGGTCTGAATCTGTAGGTCGCACAGATCCTTCTGAATAGTACTAAGCGACTACTAGTGTTGTTGTTTGAACTGCTACAACAATTCTGCTTTGTATCATGCACCTTATCTCTAATCTCATCAAGATTGGCTTTTGTGAGCGTAATTGGATCCAGTGATGGATTTTTTTCTTTCGACTTCTTTTGGGGCACTTCCTTTTCTTGTTCCCTCTACCACTTCACCTAGAATGGAATGCTCTATTCTTCATCACTGCCACTTCCCTGCTCTGACTACTCCTCTTCCTCGGTCTGGGGTGAAGGGGACTCACCACATCGCTCAGAGTCACGCTCTTCCTGCTACTTTGCAACGCGCTCCTTTTCTAGTCAGGCCTTCTCCTCAACCTATTTTCATTGCTTCTTAACCAACTATTGGACCACCTGCTTGTTTCCTCCTTTGTTCTCTTCTTCACATATCTCTCTGCACCTTTTCTTGTACCTACAACAATATCAGATGGAGAATTCCAATATGTCAGCCAACACTTGATAGTCTCTTGAATGGAATCATCTGTGGTAAGGTAGGGTAGATCAAACCATTTCTATTGTGGATCCTTCCATAACCAGATGTACACATGGTGGAAGTCTACTTTAAACTCCACGTACTCCGATAACTATTAAAAGATAGTCGGAGACAATCGTGTGTTCTGGTTTATGGCCATGCACATGCTCACCTCCATCAACACCCAGAAAAATTTTGTCTTTGTGACTTGCACAACGTCCTTTGTGGCCCAAAGGGAGGAAAACTATGTACACTCCCAGAATCATTTATCTACATGAGGAAACTTATTGTCCTCCGACAGCTCCCAAGCTACTAGCATGATGGAGAGAAACAACCATGTGTAGTGGAAGGTTTTTCTCTCGTCCTGAGCCTCCTGATAGTTCGCAAGGAACTCGCTGCAGAGCTAGCATGACCAATTGAACTGCACACCCTCTGTGCACTCTGCAGCTAATGAAATTACTAGCGTTGAAACGTCATAAGCATGTCATTTCCTCATGACCTTTCCAACTAAGATTTGTGTAGAAATTTTCACCATGGGGTTGGTGATAGACGTGATGGAGTACTCGTGTGGTTTCTTAACTAGATTGAACTTCTTCTTCATCCTTTCTGTGAGGTCATGCTCACTGGTTTTTCTATCAAACTCCTTGGCTGGATTCAAGCCTGAATGTGGCAGGAGCATGATCTGATGGATCAACATGTCAGTGATGGGGATAGGCATGCTCAACCACAAAAACCCATCATGTACAAAGTTCAGTAATTACTTGATAATGATGATATTGATGTTGGAGCGGTGGTAGTGGGGCACCCACAACATGTTTAGCAGCCCCGACTGATTCATTTCGTGAATCCACTCCATGGAATCCAACGCAGTGACACCATATTCTTTATAGTACACCCGCTTCATGTAATTTTAAGTCACAAGGTGAGGGAACCTCTCATGGTCTGCAAAATCTATGTCTTCCATTTTTAAATGGGGAACCCGCGCCAAGCGCAGACCTTCAAATGTGATGCTCTTCGGTAACAGGGGTGTATGAATCAGGAACTTCTCTATGTTCGGATCCTTAGTGATATTCACTTTTCCCTTACGTGGAGGGGTATAATCCAACAATTTGGAGATAGGATCCATGCCCTTAGTATCTATATCATCCACATCCTTTTCAACCTCCAAATCTACCACTTTTTCCTTATCCTTTGCCTACTATTTTTTTTCTTCTGGGCCTCAGTAGTAGAGTGCTTCCTTGATGATTGACACATTGGCATTGGATTCTTCTACTTGTCTTTCTTTAGTTTTGGGACTTCCCTCATCACTGTAGGCTTCAGCCTATGAGACCTCGATGCCATAAGCACAGGCGTCAGAGCCTCCATGATCACGACTTCTGGTGTCGCTCCTTCAGAGGTGATAGTTCCTCCAGTGCTTATTGTTTCAGTGGGACCTGGTCCTAATATGATGTCGTGAATGAATTTTCTATCTAACTCAGGAAATTTATCGAACTCAGGGATTGTGATCAAATATTCAAATAACTCACGGTTCATATGCGATAGATAGCACAACTCAAAAATTCTAAGGATGCAAAGTGCTCTCCACTAGACAATCACATGTAATTTATAGGCGAATTTGAATTCAAATTTGACTGATCCCCCCAAAATATGTCCATAAATGTTGATTTGGTGGTAGATATCCAAATATTTCACTCTTTAATTCAACCTTAAATTCCACCCCCCGCTGCTCTTAACCATCTCCTGGTTGTCAAATCATGAAAAATGAATGTAATGATCATTTTCTAGCTATGTTGCGTGATATCCCCCTCTGTAGTGCAACTCCCTTCACGCCACTTATGGTATTGTGACACCATGCTTTTTCACGTAGCCCCCTTGTCGCATACCTATACAAACTAGGCAGTGTAGTTTATATTCCCGCGCCCTATTACAGCTGCCGAGAGGGCTAATACTGTGTGGCTATCACTTTTTCATTGGGTTAGATTCTGTGTGTATGGCTTCAACCGACTTCCATTTACCCTTCCTAGAAATGGATCTCCATTCAACTTCCCGAGCTAAACTGCACCACCATCTATAATTTCTTTGATGACATATGGCCCCATCCAATGCATCTAAAACTTTCCTGGAAACTTAACGAACTTACTGTCATATAATAGAACCAACTCATTTACCTTGAAGGTGTGCATTTTGATGTGCCGATTGTGCCATGATTTTTCACATTCCTTTGGAACCTACTGATAGAATCCAACTAAAAATTGATCTTCATCAAGCTCCATTAGTTGTGCTAGCCTCTCTTCTAAGGCTATGCAGTCTTCCATTACTATGAAAGCCACTATGCGTAGACTAGGCATGATATACTCCATAGGCATCATAGCTTCTACGCCATAAACTAATCGAAATGGTGTCTGAACTGTGAGATTTTTTCAAGTAGTCCTGTATGCCCATAATACTGTTGGTATGCGCACGTCCTAATAATTTTGTTGCGCATTGCAAATCTTCGTCACAGCATTCTCCAATATCATTTTGAAATCCTCAACTGTCCCATTGGCCTGAGGATGATATGGCATACTCTTCTGTTGGTAAACCTAGAACTCTTCTATCAGTGCATTGATTGTTTCATTGAGAAAACGCGTACCGCGATCACTCATCATGACCTTCGGGCAACTGAACTTAGTCAACACATATTCAAACAAAATTTTTGTTGTTGTTGCCCCTGTACCATCTTTCACAGGATGTGACTCCACCCATGTTGTCAAATATTCCTTTGTGGTGATAATATAATGCGCACCTGTCTTCTTTCCTGGAGGCTAAATCGATCCTACAAAATCAATTGCCCATTTTGCAAATGGCTACAGTGACACTTGCAAATTCATAGGAAGCTCATCCCTTTGTGATGGCCTGCTCGTTCTCTGACATGCATCACATGCCCTATAATTTGATTTAGGATCTTTGTACAATTTTGACCACCACAACCCAGCTCGTAAAATTTTATGCGTTGTTGCTTTTCCTACATAATAACCTACCACAACTCCTCCATGAGCTTCAGAAAGGATACTAGTTCATTCAAAATCGGGCACATATTGTCGAAGTTCGACCTATTTGGGGGATTTCTAATCCTAATGGAGTATGCAAATGGGAAAGAGCTCAAAATAATGACAACATCATTGCTTTTACCTAAGGAAATGCATGGAGAAACTTGGCAACCCTAACCTCACATGCTACATAAGCAGAACTAGGGATATTGTGAAAGAGGTCAGATCATTTGAAAGGATAGCTTACCTAATTGTCGAGTAGAGTCTCAGACGTAAGCATAAGAAGTTGGTAATAAGGGAGAGAGAGAGGAGCTAGAGGGGTAAGGGAAGGCTGATCCAGCCGATGGTTGTAATCACTATTTCAACATTAATATAGAACTACAATTGTACTGTCCACTTCGTGATGTTGGTACTATAATTCATTTATATGTTTATTCAATGTATTTTAGCATGAGTAGCTTAGTTATGTGCAACTAGATGTATTTTTTATATTCATGCATTGATTATCAAGGTTTTATGGTGTGATTACGCTTGTCTTTTCTATGTGCAAGACTTGATCTAGAGCCGGCTCAGGGGACTTCCACCTAGATGCATTACGCTCTCCTACAATTCCACATGAAGGCTTGAGGTAATGAATCTGTCTCGCTTTGATAGTTAGTTGTTGAATATGGACATGCATGTATCTTTGTGACAACTGAAGATAATCTTACAGTCTGCCAAGGGTCCTGAGAAGACCCTTGAGGGTTCCTTTATTTTCCATACATTGTGCATTAATCCCTATAACATTGGTGACTCCGCTGGGGACTACAATTTAGTTCTTAGTTTTCCTAGAAAGTTCCTAAATCTCTTCTTCTTCCAAACCTTCATGTACTTCTTCATTCCTTTTTTGACCACTCAAGACCTTGCCTCACTATTCTTTCATTGCTTAGCCCTTGATCTGATCCGCATAACCATTTTTTGAAGTGTTTTCCCTCAATAACGCAGGTTACCAGTGTAAACAGAGCTTTATAAAGCACTGTAGCTTCACAAACAGAGCGTTAGTGCCACCAGTAACTCTCTGTCGCCTATAGCACAGAGTGTTAGTCACCCATTTTTAGATAAACAATAGTGTCTGTGACCTCAAATGGTTGGAAAACTTGCTTCTGGACTAATTATGGATCTGTAGCTATGTTTTGTTTGACTGATTTGTGTCCTGAACAAATTCCTTTCTTAGGAGAATAGCTTTCCTTCTTAAAGTTTTTATTTTCATAAAAGAAAAAATCAAATTTTTTTATTGTTTTATGCATAGTTTGTTAGTTCTGCATTATTTGGTTTCAGTAGTTGTTAGTGAGCATTGAAAAGTTATGTCAGTTATGTGAGTGTTTTATTGAGCAGGATGCATGGAATGAATATTGATGTATGAATGACTTTCCCTTTGTCGAAGCAGCTTATTCATGGAAATTGAAAATTTACAAGCATTGTTTTTGCATGATTTGAGTCTGAGTCCCATAAAATCTCATGCGTCAACACCCATACTAAAGACTCTAACAAAGTACACTTAGAATATACCTAAAATCAATCACCAACTCTTTCTAGAGTAAACATACATTAGTTTAGGCTAGGATCTAAGGTTAGGCAGTGTGAGTAAACTGCCCAAGATCATACACCAAAACTGGTGTCATTAAAGAGAGAAACCCTTCTGCACCCATACTACCAGGACCAATCTAGTGAAAGCAGAGCTAAATAAGAGACAACATCAGACTGTAAGTGAAGGTAGCCTACCTTTGCTTACATCTTGTTTGAGTATTATTTGTATCGAGGATCCCTTCGGGGATATCAGAGCTGAGTTGGGGACTTAGGTATCCTGCCCACATAGCATACTGTCTGCAACTATGTCCCCCCTGGTGGTGAGCTCCAGTATTGTAGCAATAATGCTACAACTCCTGGGGCTTCCTGTCTCTCATTTTATCAACCCGGTAGTTCGTACAAACTTGGAAGCGACGGTGCTGTATGCACAAGTACTAGCTCTTGTCGCAGCTGTCACTTGGTCAGCTGGCACAAGTCCGCTA
>Ga0115851_101925_pt1 | contig 11010 bp, 4 predicted proteins | sample InSIn2gowninarea_FD_83865 | JGI IMG/M metagenome (GOLD analysis project Ga0115851, IMG submission 83865)
TAACAACTATCCACCTTTTGACAAAGGAATTAGATGATGCAATAGGTTGATCCTTACAAAATATGATAAGAAGAAACACGCATGAAGAGTAAGAAGTTTGTGTGTCATTGATAAGTTATGCATTAATATTAATCAAGTTAATGTTTGGGAGATACAACAATGATGACCTAGTGTTTTCATGCTATTGAGAATAGTGGCCCTAGAATGACTAAGAAAAATATGTGAAGTAATGAAAGAACCAAGGGTAGTAATAAAACGTTGTACAAGGCTAATACTTTAAATTATGGTATTGATGATTTAATTATTTATGATATGGTTAATAGTAACTTAGTCTTGAATTTTGACAATAATTCCCTAGATCAAAAATAATATGTAACTAGATATTGTGGCTTTAGATGATGAGGCTCACTTGGAAGTTTAATGATGTACATAAATATGTGAAAATATATGAAATTTAATAATATGATAGGCTAAATATACATATCCTAAAAAAGAGAAAATGATTATGGGAAAGTAGTTGGTATCTTGATGAAAAAATGGCTCTCATATTATTCATTTAACTTAGACCCTAAATGGATGTTAAATGATATTATTGCACTAAATGTAATAGTTGGTATCTATTGTTTATGCAACCTAATGAATCATGATAATACTATTCCTATTGTTTTATTACTCTGCATGTGATTTGTATTGAGATGATTATCATATTTATGATGTATATTGTGATGTTATCTTAACATGTGGTTCCATTTATTATGTTGATGGAATTCTATGTCGATGATATAATATTGTGATAGTATTTAGTGATGTGATTACATGTGTTCTTTGTATGCAATTCTATGATGAGACATTTAATTGTGGCATGCTTTAGTATGTGATGATTTACTATTTAGAATGTTGTGATAAGATTGATTTTGTGTTTTCGTGATGGCATGTGAGACTTAGCACGCAAATTATTTTCTATCATATAATGATGTTATGATTATATCTAATGCATTGGATGCATCTTGTGTGTTGGCGAATGATACAAAATCCACCATAGGATTGAGAGAGATATCTTATTTCATGAACACATGGGAACCCATCCCATGAGAGAGAATATATAACATATTTTGTGATGGGGACAAACATAGTCAACTACTTATGATAGTGTTTATCTTTCATTGTATGATTCTTGATACGATGAAGGGTCATATTGCAAAGGTTTAGTGCTTAACATTGGAGTTGTGATGATAAAGTCCAAAAGATAGGATGACGTTTTCAGTAAGGATTCAATGTTTTGCATTGGTGAGCTATGACATGTGTAGGTTATACTTCGAATATTCATAGGGTATGTGAGCATTAAGATTGATGCTTGCATTAGGGTAGATTAGATTTGAGCATCGGGGATTTCATAAGATTGATGGTCTTTAAGCTTGGTTCCAAAAGATGGGAAATAAGATATTTAAGTTACTTGTGCTTTCCCCATTTTTGTGACGTAAATTTTAATTTTTGATGTGGTTACTTGGGTGGCCCTTATACTATTTAAAAAAGATGGTGTTGTGTATAATATATGGGAATAATTTAATAAATTATTAGTAGAATGGAGGGTTTCTCTTTCCATAATTTCTTATTTCATTTGCCAAACTTCTCTCCATTCTAGTTAGAGATGAAGGACGTTATAAGACACTATCCATGTCAAAGAGATGGCCCTTTCTTAGAACCAAATTATTGATAACTTTAATGGTAGTGAGCATATTTTCTTCTATTTTTTTACATGGTATCATATTTCATGTTTAGCATTTTGGATATGCTCTTGTCAACTCAGGTTAAAGACTCCATGTTATAGATATTTTTGGGCCTTACAACCCCAAGCAACAAATATCCATAAACCAAGGGATCCTAAGTCCCTAAAAGTGTTGTTTCAACCCATAAAGGAGCAAGGTCAAAAGATTACAGCTCCTCCCAGAAAGTTCTCCATGAAAAACTACTCAGAATTGGTCAATTCAAGATAAGAGCACTTGCTCCATGGTCCAGGTGCGTTTAAGCCAACCTAAATACACTGTGGGGGTGTGCTTAAGAGTAGGTATCCCTTCTATGGGGTGTGATTAGCGGGAAAGTGACAAATGGAAGTGTCAGTTTGCAAGGTGGAAAGGCATGGAATCTTCCATAACTCTCTCTTGTGACACTTGCCTCTCAGAATTCGACCAAGGATGAGTAAGAGATGCTCAATCTCCAAGTGGAAGCAAGGACTATCAGTGGGAGGACACTAATCAAAAACACAGAAGCTGACTCATACCCTTGTCAAAGGGCTATATATGGATCCCTTGTCAAGAGATCCAGAGGTTGGAATTGGGCTTATCGTAAGGAATTGCTGATAGTTTCTTGAGGTGATTTTTGGGTGATTTATGCTTTTGTATGAGGTGAAAAGAGAACTTTTCTTGTCAAGAGGATGATGCTGGGTCGGAACAGCTGGTTGTAACTCTCTTGAACCTTACTTTTTATCAATAAAGCTATTCTTGTTCCCTTCCATTTCTTTGTGTAATACATGTTTATGCAGTTGAATGGTTAATCTATACTGACCCTAGATTATTTATATTAGTAGATCTTTGTTCTTGCATAGTCTTGTGTTGCTGGATCTTGCAGGTATTCTCTAAAGCTGAGCATACAAGCAAGCAAACACTGAAAGGCTGTGAGAAGGAGGAAGGATCAAACAAGGAGTTCAAGCGAAAAACAAAGGTTGGCCTCCTTATTCTTCTTCTATCTACTCATTATAAAAGGAAATCAAGATAGACTTTCTTTCTGTTGTTTCTAAGGTAGCTATCGTGCCTTAGTGGGATAGAGCAGTTTTGAATAGACACTAAGCCCTGTAACAACCACCCCATTCTATTGTGGGTCATGAGGTGCTATTAGCTCCCATAGAATTCATTTTGATATACAAAAGTTCTTAAATTCATTCGACACATATTCTCCATCTTTATCGCTTCTGAGAGCTTTAACTTTACTTCTAGTATATTACATAATACCTATCCTTGGTTATGGAGGCTGTCGAGAATGGTCCACACACATCTAAGTGAACTCTATCAAGTATTTCTTGTGCTCAAATATCTTTATCATGAAAGCAAGCCTTGGTGTACTTTCCCAATTTACACCCTTTACATGTGTCTCTCTGATCTAGTGTACCCTTGGGAAGCCTTATAGAAATTTGATGCATGATCTTCAAAGCTCTGTGGTGCAAGTGACCCAATCTTCTATGCCACAACTCACCGATGTCTCAGCTCTGCACCTTCTTTGCTTTTATGCTCAAAGAAGCACAATCTTCTACATCTAATTTGCATAGGTTATTCACTCGAGCCTCAATCTGCTTCACTTGTCCTGAGGATATGTGACAAAACAAATCCTTACCCTTTATAAATATCACATCGTAGCCACGGTCCCCCAACATGGCAACTGAAACCAAATTCTTCTTCAAACCTCAAACATACATGACATATTTTATTGTGAGAGGAGAGCCAGACTCCCTATGAAAGGTAACAATACCGATGTTGGTCATGCTATACCTCCCATCATCTCCCATCTCAATGTGCATTTGGAGGTCCTTCTCCTCCAAGTTAATGAAGAAATCTTTGTTGTCGATTATATGGAATGGGGCTCCACTATCCAGGTACCATGCACTACCCATCACCGATGTCACCATGCAAGCGATAAGGGTGAAATCCAACTCGAATTGTGAAGCAAGAGCTTCACCTACCACTCCTCCTAAGGGCTTCTTACTGACGTTATTGTGTAGACACTTTGTGGCATAGTGTCCCAGCTCATGACAATGAAAAAACTTTAATCTGCGACAAGTCCTTCTTCTTGCCACCCTTACTAGAATCTGATTTGAATGGGATGGCTTCCCCTTCCCTTTCTTTTCCTTTCCAGATAAGGCACAATTATCCTCATCATCATGCTTGGATGAGGATCCATCTCTGGTGTTCCGCTGAATCTCTTCTCGTACGAAGTTGGACCACAAACACTCCCATTTTTTTAGCTTCTCCCTCCCATTAACTAAGTCCTAGTAACTATGTCAGCTCTTGGGAAGGCCTAGAAGTGATAGGCTCACCATATCGTCTTCAACAACTGTAACTTTGACACTTCCAAGCTCATCCCAACATCGTGTGAACTTGGTCAAGTACTTTGGTATTGTGTTGCCCTTATCCATCTTGATCTTTCTGACCTTGTCCTTTATTGCCAGCTTCCTATGGTCACTGCTATTTTGAAATAGGTATATCAAGGCCTTCCACATTGCAAATGGAGTTTCCTTATGATGGAGGTTCGAGACAATATGATCTTGAACTCCTTCTATGATAGTCCTTCTCTCCTTTGACACACATTTTCTCCACTCTTCCAGATCTTGAGAATTAGTTAGATTAGGAATATCTTTTTCTATGAAGTCCTTAAGCCCATTGTCTTCCAACATTGCTTCCATCTTGTCCTTCCAAGAAATATAGTTCGAACTACCCTCAAGGGCATATTCGAGTCTCAATCCATAGAATTACATCCTACTGGCTCTAAAGTATGATACTGTAAATTAATTTTCTCCTGCAAAAGACAAAATCATATTCTCCTCTTCTATAGTGATTTCAGCTCTCATGCCATGTAGAAATTCCTTGTAGATTCAAACTACAGATTTTAATATGCTAAAACAATTGACTTGAATCTACTCTACTCATTAGCGAAAACAATAAACGATCGATGAAATCAAAAATAATATAAGATAAAGAATTCAGTCACACATAACACAATTATTTTCTAGGGAAAGCCACAGCTAAAAACCGTGCTATCTATATATTGCATTAATCAGAAAATATGAGAATATTACAATGCTTTCCTCAAGCCCGAGAAACCTTTGCACTAGCCTTATCTATCTCACTACTTCCCAAACAAGCTCAGGCCAATAATTAACCAAATTATTTCTTTCCCAAGTCCTTATTTCCTTACGTTATTCCATTGGGAATTAGCCCTATTTAATTGGAAAAGTCCAATCCCTGAACTCCAATCTGAACTGGACAATTCTATGATCTGACATGCATGAGTTAATTATGATTGAATATTCAGTTTAATGGTTGATCACTCTATGCAACACTCCACTACTGCATGTTGCACCCCACTATTGCAGGTTACACCCCATTGTTCAATAGGTAGCACCACACTATACATAAAGCATCACCACACTTGACTGTAGGTTACACCCCACTACTATAGGTTACACACCAGTGCTAGACCTCCCACTAATTCCTCCATCAGTTGGAACTAGTTTAACTAACTTTAACTCAGTTAGACTAAATTAAATAATTGCAACTCAAAATAAACTCAACTAGTGCTCCTAATTGTAGGAGAGACTCTACATGACTCTAGTTAGACCCTCAAATCGAATTTACTGAGCTAAATAAGCCAAATTAACTTAGTTAACTATTACAAGTTGTCATGAGATGTGGAATTACAATTTATTCCCAATTTAATTCAAGGAAAAAATTAAATTAGTATTTTCTTGTTGCATTTTCAACACTGAATATTAAAGAAACAATTCATTCAGAGATATGGGCAGAGGAAGATTGGGAGGCAAAAGGATTAGAGACACAAATTTTAAAGGATTTGGAAATATCTTAGAACCTAGTTGCTCCTAGTCCCGCTCGGTAGTTAGATGGATTAGGAAGGTCTCCATTTGTTTTCACCCTTCCCCACAATGGCTTTATAAAGTTGAATTTTGATAAAATGTTTAAAGGGAATCCGAAACCAGCGAGCTTTGGAGGTATTTTTAGGGAAAACAAAGGTAGACCCCTCTGCTTTTATGAAGGATATTGCAGTAATACGAGTAAGAATGTAGTCGATTTTACCACCCTTGTGTATGGTCTAACTGTTGCCTGGGAGAGGGGATATTCATGGCTTTAGATCGATGAATATTCACTACTTGTAGTGTCATTGATTTAGAAATTGCTAAATGGCTTGCCAGTTCAAAAAATCATCAAGAGTTGGAGGTTATATCCCCTGGTCCATTGAATCCAATCCCTCGTTCTTTCTATCCATTATGTTATAATAGTTCATTTATTGAGAATAGGGAATAGAGCAACAAATCTACTTGCTAATGGGGGAGTTAGGATCAGAGTCTTTCTATCAGCCAGAGCTAGCCTTCTCCAATTTCCTCCAAATGGGTCGAGCAACTAAGGCACATCCTAGATAATTACATAGAGACCCCTATGGGGGTAGATGATCATGGTTTGAGTTGTGTATCTTGGCATGAATGCAACCCTCGCACATGAAAAAGGGTGGATAGAGGGCAGTTGGTAAGCAAAACTAGTGTTGAAGGCATATAAGTCTCAAGAAGGGTGGAATTTGGTATAAACATTAGGTGGTAGTTTGGATGCATTGTTTGTGGTATGAGGGTATGGGTGATTGTGTGGGTAGAAAAAAAAAATGTAGAGTATGCACAGGGCACAAACCTGTGCATGATTGATCATCTGGTGAATTCATTTTATGCCACTACAGTTGGTCGATGGGGATTGTAGCGAGGTTCTATTCAAAATCCTACCCACACAATTTGGAACCTTGTTGCAAGAGTTTGTTAGTGTTTTCATTGCTTCAAGATTAAAAGTGGTAGGGGATGGTTTCTTTCTAGTCAAGTTCATGAATAACGATCAATAGATAGATTCTATCATTCTCAGCAGTAATTTGGCTACACTGTTTGTGATATCAGGGTATGGGAAATTGTGTGAGTAGCAAAAACAATGTAGGGTATACACAACGTGCCAACCTGCGCATGCTCAATTTTCTAGTGAATTTAATTTATGTCATTACAATTAGTTGATAGGGATTGCAAATAGGTTCTATTCGGAAGCCTAGCCACACAATTTGGGACCACGGTGCAATATTTTTCTACTGTTTGCATTGCTTCTAGTTTGCAGTGATAGGGTACGACTTCTTGCTAGTCAAGTTCATGGGTAACATTCGACAGATAGATTATGTCACTCTTAGCATGGTTTTAGTAAGTCCTTTCTTATGGGTCTCTACTTATAATATTTTTTTCTTGCTCCAGTCGTGGGAGTGAGTTTCGTGAGTATTATCTTCACTTTCCACCCCTAGGGTGATGTGTCTTGGGTTACAACCAATCCAGGAAAGTATTGGATTTGGAACCCTAGGTTTCATGAGGTGGGGTTATTGAAATTGGCAGACTATGGTGGTTTTCTCTATGGGGGGATACCCCCTCTAGATGTTTGTGACAATGTAGCCCTAACGAGGTGGTGGTCAAGCTCGTAGATTGTGTTTGTGACTTGGGATCTTGTGTGGGTTGGAATTGTTGTTCCTCTAACTATGTCTCTTGGCCACGAGGTTTTTTGGAGAGGGACTTGAGATTGAACCATAGTTGGGCTCATTTACTAGTGATATGTTGCACCTTAGAGATGATTACGCAACAAGGTTGGGCTCGGAGGGGGCTTGGGCCTAATGGCTAGCCAACGAGCCAAAGTGTTCATGCAAGAGTGGAAGATGATTATGGAGGTGTGGGGGCTAAGTTTGAAGGGGAATTGGCTCATGATTGAGTCACTTTTGTCAAACAAGTCGACGAAAAACCATCCATGGAGTCTTTGAAGCCTCAGATGTAGAACATCATGAATGGGTTGGAGTATATGAGACAAAGATGACATTATGACTATAACAAAGTCATTGCATTTATGAATGACCTACAATAAAACGAGTGGGACATCCTAGATTGCTCGGTGTCTATGAGAAGGAATCAAAGGCACACCAATGACTTCCTAGATCAAATGGAGGGGCATCTAGATCAATTAGAATTTCATGTCCATGGGGATATTAGAATTCTGGGTGCACCAAGTGTAGGACATGCACCATATTTCCCTCATGTTCCTTAATGGTTGTTGGTTGTCTTCTCATTCTCCATGTGTTATGGGCTTTCTATTCTTTTTGTTTCTGGTTACTATGTAAAGCTTGGAAGTTTGTCCTTAGTTTTTGCATTGCTCTCCTGATCAACAAATCTGGTCGGAGTGAGGTTGAGAGAGCAAGGGATTTCATGTTTATCTATTGTGAATTTTTTTGAAACTAATAGAAAAATTTTGACCAACAAAAAAAAAAAACTATATATTTTGTGTTATATATTATTAGTATGGATAGTATATAATATGTAATGTATATTATATTTCAAGTAACTAGAATATAATTTCACACAACCCTTGTAAACCATATTCCTTCGATGATTTAGCTTTCTTAATTTGCATCATGAGTTATTTAAATCTACGATATTAGTAAAAAATGCATCTGGTTAATAGTTTTTAGTATAATTTTTTTTGATTTGTTAAGAAGAGGTCATATTTAATATGTGAGAGTACAAAAATTGTGACTTTAATAAATATTATAAAGTTGGAATAGTGCAAAAATTTATCTAAAGTTACATTACAAAATTAAGGTTTAATATTAGATGTTATAATATTGGGTTTAATATAGGGTTTCAATGTTAATTGAAGCTTAATAACTTACTTTAACTTATGCTTATTTATATTAACATCCAATATTAAAGCTCAATACTAAATTTAACATCACATTGCAAAATTAAGATTTAATATTAAATATTACAGTATTGGCTTTAATATAGGATTTCAATGTTAATTGAAACTTAATAACTTGGTTGAATATTTAGCTTATGATTATTTATATTAAAACCCAATATTAAATCTCAATACTAAACCCAATATTAAAGCTCAATACATTAGGGTTTTCTATAGGTTTCCTTCATAGCTTTGAAGTTTGGAAGGTTCCTCACAGTTTTGTTCTGAAAAGCCTCAGAGCTCATCGTAAGGATGTGTAGTTGATTAACTCCATGAACATCCCCGTGGGGAGGGGGGGAACCCCCTCCTACATAAATGTTGTCAAAGGCACATGGTCAAAGTCTCGTGGAGGAGAGGGTTATTCAAGGAGACAAGGAAAAAGTGGAGACAACCCTGTTCTAGGTGCCCAATGGAAAGCCCACCTAAAAGGAAGATTCCTTCTAAAGGCCCCTACAAATCCTAAGTTTGAGATCCCCAAAAATAGATTGGAACAATCTCGGAGTTACATGAAAGATCACATGTTAATTTTTAAGTTCATGGGTATGTTTCCCAAATAACAAGATATTATCAGCTGACTCCAGTTGAAACGGAAACTTGCAGGGTGTCATTGAGCTGAGATTGAGAGCCAAGGGTTTATTTACTATTATTTTTGAATATTTGGTTGACCATAAGTGGGTCGTCAATAATGACCTTATTTTATGAACAACACAAGTTTGTTTATGTTATTTTAGGAAGAGTGTTGTAACTCGAATAAGGAGAAATTCCTTGTGGCACCATTCTCAGTTCACCTCTTCTCTCTCTCGAATGATTTTGTGGAACCGAACATCTTACAAGGGATTAGAAATGTCATCGGTGACTTCGTTCAAATATCAGAGATAACCAAATAGAGAAGGCATGCCTCATACATGTGGATCTGTGTCTACATGAACATCTTGAATCCTTTTCTAAAATAAATAGAGTTGGAGTATCATAATGGGATTTGGACCAAACCCTTGGACTATGAGCATGTGCCTTTCAAGTGTCATTGTTGTCATGAATTTAAACACTTGATAAACAATTTCCCTATAATGATAGCTAAGTAGCAGGCGATCAGGGATCAAGAGAACTCTGAGGGTTTTCAAGAGGTATATCGCTATAGAGGTAACACAACTTGGTAGAATATGGGAACTCAACACAGGAGAAGAATGAATGATTGCACAAGGTAACTACATACGAAAATACATTTGTGATAATCACATAGGAAAAGCCCTTGGAGGAACCAAAAGAGAAGGTGCAATGACCCTCTAAATAACATCTAATGTAAGTGGAGATCAAAATAGGGGATAACCTAGTAAGATGTAAACTAATGGAGAAACCTTGCAGAGAGAATTTAAAAGAGTTACTAGAAAGTACATCCTCCATTTTGGAGGTAAAGGATCATTACGATAATATGGATGTGAATGAAAATACTATGTTGGAATTATTGCACACATGGGTACGAACATAAGCACAATCGATCTTAGCGGAGCAACTCCATCACTCCCTTTATCTATATGGTCATTGGTGGATGGATAACCCTACCACTAAAAGGGCCTCATCGTTTGTGAGCTATGGAAGAAAAGGGTTAGATTGGTTGAAAAAATTTAAAGAAAAAACCACTAATGATCGCAATCATAAAGGGAACAAAACAACTCAAGAAGTCCTATGAGTCGCACATGAGTTCTTCTTGAATTCGAGGAAGATTAAAAAAATAATGGAGTATTTGATCTCCCCATCTCTAGTTAACCCATGAAGATATCTCTTGGAACATTCACAACCTCAACAACAAGGGAAATAAAAGACATTTAAGGCAGATAATTGCAAAAGGGAAACTTGAAATAATTTTACTGCAAGAGAACAAAGTTCATAGCTCCACAGTGTAATCGAATATTACTTGGTGCTAGACGGGGAGGGAATCTATGGACATTGATTCTTGAGGTAAGGAGGGAGGAATAGTGGTGTTATGGGACCCCTCATGGGTCTCTTTTGATGGATGGATGACTAGCCCAAACATCCTTTCAAGATGGTTTCAATGTTTTGGATTAAGGGAATGGTTTTGCTTTGAGCAGTTTATGGCCCCTTAGTTCCAGGGGGGAAGGAGGGTTTCTTATATGAATTAAGGGCACTACATAAGAAATTTCAGGGGGAGGGTTGGATCATTGGAGGATATTTTAATATGATTAGGAACTTTGAAGAGAAAAAGGGTGGGATCCAATGGATGGAGGTAGTGCCACTCTTATTCCAATATCTAATTGAGGAACTTAAAATAGTGGATGTAAATATAATCAATGGATTATATACTTGGAATAATAGGCATGGGGATTGACACTAGATTGCAAGTCGTTTAAATCATTTTTTTTTTTTTTTTTTTTTTTTTTTTTTTTTTTTTATTTTTTTTTTATTCTTTTTTTTTGTT
>Ga0115851_101927_pt1 | contig 11007 bp, 11 predicted proteins | sample InSIn2gowninarea_FD_83865 | JGI IMG/M metagenome (GOLD analysis project Ga0115851, IMG submission 83865)
AACGAGAGTCAAGAGTATTGCTCCGTCACGAAATCCAAATCCCGACAGAAGGATTAGCAATTATTATGGATGATAGGTATATTTAAAGACCAAGAGGCCCCAAGCAGGCTTAATATGGAACCTCAACTTTCTGAATGTTCGGAAATGTAATGAGGATGAGGCTGTCGCGACAACAACTCCAAATTGTCAAAACATTCACAACAGGGAACCAAAATTTAGGTCGAATTCGACTGCATATCAGGATTTGCTCGCCTTACCACCGTGCCATGATGTCAATGCTATTATGGGATGGTCTCTCGAGCTTCAGATAAGATTACTCAACTCACAGATAATGTTTATCTCTGCCGCTCAGGCTTAGCTGCCGATTCGTAGGTGGTCTCTGATTATGTGCGCTATTTCCTTCACCAACACATAATACAACATGGGCAACCTGCCAAAATATCCTTCATCTGCCCAGATGAAAAACCTCCAGGTGAGCTCTGTCACACAGCTGATGAACGCCTGCAAGTGTGACCGAATGTAGGTCCCCCGGGCCGGAACTGCTAATTCCGCCGCTTAAGTTACCTTAGCGCGCAGATTAACGTCAAAGAGGAATTCAACGAGCCCGTGGAGAGCGCGGTCAAGGCATATCAGAAAGACTTCGGGCTCAACGTTGCCAGGGTCCTAGATAATTCCACGGAACATATCATCCACTCGAATCGAATCAAACCGAACATAACAGAACAGAACAGGCCATTTGAGTCGAACCGAAAACAGAAACGAATCAAACCAAAAACTAAATCGAACCAGAACTAAACAGGCCACCTATCTGTCTAATGCTCCCTCCCGACCCAATTTTACTTTAGAAAATAACATGAAACATTTTTTTTTTTCGTCGTCACTCCATCCATGCTCCATCGTGGCAGAGCCGTTGATATGAGGCTAACACGAAGTATATGCAGCCCTAGAATTTGGTTTCACCTACTGCTACTCCGCAAGTGGTAGACGGCAGACGGAGAGGGAGGAGAGCGAGAACAGGCCGCAGAACAATCAATGACTCTTAACCGATACGCAGAGACCCAATGACATGCATAGAGGCAGCGTTTGCAGCAGGCCTCTTGACAGAGGGCGCATGCTTGACAGAGGGCGCAAGCAATATCACAAATGTATATGACACAGCCTGGGGTAGGCTATAATAAGGTGCAGCGACAGGTGAATGATTAATAGCAAGATTTAGTGGGGCAGAGAGCCGATTATTAAGACTGAGCAGATTCAAATGAACAGGGTGCAGAAATCATAAATAGAATATGTCAGGCAGCGCAGGTGTGGCAGATTGACATAGCCGTTTGAGGACAAAGCGCTGGCAGAGGCAGAGGAGCAGCTAAAATTTAGCAGAAGTAATATTCATGAGAAAATATTCCTGAGATGCAGAATTGATGGCAGAAATGTCTGCACAGAAAGGCCATAAGACAAATGGCTCACATTAATTATGCAGGGCAGGAATACGCCTGCTCTGATACCATGTTAAACACACATGGAAAACATAGAATAGGAAAGATAAGTCATGTGAGTACATTTTTTTATTAACAATAGATATACATTTATAGTACAAATATGTGACTCTTGGGTTTCAGATCCCAAGGTATTTTGGACTCCTTTTGTCCATTCGACTTCCACACTAACCCACTTAGGATTAGGTGTCCAACACTCTCGCATTGTTTATTTTCTGTGTTTTAGAATTCGTATGCAGGTAATTTCTGTACGAGGTTAAAACCTATAGTTAAAGGTCTGCAAGGACTGATCGTAAAACTTCATGTAGGTCTAAAGGCTATTTTAACAGAGTTGCAGGAGTGTGCCATAAGAGTGTCTTGATCTATACAAAGGCAGATTTGAGGCACTGAAAGACATCACACTAGTCTTGAGATGCAGAAACTTGGTTCTTTCATCCCCCAATACTGCTTTGGGTGAGAGTGCAGCTTGTGCTAAGCGGGTTATTTCTGAAATGGCTAGTAGTGTAGGGTTTTATTAGTTGGCGCAACTAACTTTGAACCTGGGTCGGGACCCCCTAAGCCAACAAATGGTTCCGTTGCTGGGACCGAGATCTTCTTGAAGGAGATGTGTGATGTCGCATCATTGGAATCCGACTAAGAAAGAAATTGAAAAGTGGTTGGATAAGAAGATTCACGAGTTCATAGCACAAGAAAACAAGAATCCATGCCTGTCAAAGGAAGAGTGGTTGAAAAAATATCTGTATACAAAGATATATGAGATCTTATTTTGCACCTTCCCCATTGAGTTGTATGAATGGTTGGTTAAATTGAGAGAGAGCCAAGGAAGGTGGAAGCTCGATAGGCCTATAATGTGGACTCTAGAAATAACGCAATAGCTAGAAACCTCTGAAAACAAGATCGCGTGAGCTGTTGATCATTGGCTTGATCGAATTATAGGAGTATTTGTTACATAATTCGCAGTTGATACCTCAGTCAGCTATAGCGAAGCGGAGCGACGATTTTTCAAAGGACTGTGAGGTAAGTATTTAAGATCATTGAATAATTGGATTAAAACATTGTTATGTGAAAAAAGGGTGATGCCATTGCCTTTATGTTTAGAGCTAAGCAAAGTGGAAGACTCTTTAGAGATCGAGAGAGATCAGGTCTAGAATATAGTTCATTAATCCGACCTCCTTCAAGCGACGATGAAGAAGTGGTGCAGGCTTCACCACGAAGTGTTCTCTAGCTGATAATGCAGGGTTTTCCATAAACACATCATCCATCCACTCTACCTCCACTTCCACCTCCACTGCATACACCTTCGCCCACACCTGATCCACCTCCACCACCACCATTCAACATGGTGAATGAAATGAAGTTGTCGATATTCAAAGGCATAGGGAGTGAATATACAAAGAAGTTTTAGTTTGTTGTGAGTGTTGTATGGACAGAGAAATAGATTACTGATGAAAATATAAAGAAGTCACAATTGGTTACCTCTCTACAGGATCACACCCTAACTTGGAATATTAAGTATTGTTTGGATGATCCTATTTCATTGCTAGTAGAGACTAAGGTGACTTTTAATAAGGAATTTAGTAAGCCTAAGTCTGACTCACAATCAATAATTGGATTTAAAGAAATCATGATGAGGGTTGAAGAGATTCCTTGGGAATTAGATAAAAGGTTGAAGTGTCATATTCAAGAAGCTAACATGCAGCTCATTGATAGTTAGCATCACGAATGGTTTATAGCTTCGCTTCTACCCCACTTGATAATTTCTTTGTCACAACATAAGATAAAAATGTAGGAAAAAGCCTTGGAAATCATGATAAGGTTACATGCATCACCTATTTAGGATGCCACCTTGGGGGTACAACAGACCCACTCTCAGTTACAGAGCCTACACCTAGAATTACAGAGTTTGAAGAAAGATAAGGAAACTAAACCAGAAGTGTGTGCGGAAGTTTGTTGTTTGAAGTTCAAGGGCCAAGGGAATGATAAAGACCATTGTCCTGTGTACGTGGGTTATATCACAGGAGGGGGACCAATTCCCCTAAAGTCAGAAGCCCCAAAAGGGTCGAGCATGGGGGTTGTGCTATGGTGTGCTATTTGTCAGGTTATTGGACGTGACAAATAATTGTCATTTACTTCAAAAGTTCATCTAGACACCCCAGAAATTGTTCTGTAATTTTTTCATATCAATGGGCCATGATGAGTGCCACTATCAAAGTTATGAGTTTATGATGGAAAGAAAACCTACATACTGGATGCAAGCAAAATCTTGGCCTCTAGATCAGGGTTTTGGAGGAGCACGCAAAAGTTATCAAGGACAAAAATGAGGCCGAGGAGGAGGAGGACCTGGTAGAGGACAAGGTCATATTATCTATTACAACTTGGGACAGCTAGGGCACTATGCACAAGAATGCTAGAATCAGACATGCTTGTCATGTCAATAATGTAGCTAGTTTGACCATACTATAGAAGAGTGCCCAGTGCTGATAGCTAAAATGCAAGAGAAGAAAGCACAACCTCAATAACCTACGCATAACTTATAGATGATGAGAGTCGAGCACCATGAGGAAGATCAAAGTGTGAATATAGTGTTGAGAAATGGAATAATGACTAGCGATGATAAAGGTAAATAACCTAAAGAATAAGGATGGGTTTGCAAAGCACCTGAGAAAGAAGTTGGCTTTGTTCTAGAGCACGCTAAGGAAACATCTATCGAATCCAAGAAGAGATTCGCTGAGGTCTTCACCTTAGGAAGTCAGGAAAAGGTGCACGAAACCAACATGCCTATAGAGGATGATCCCTCTATGCTCCCATGTTTTTGGAGACCTGAATAAAACTGCTATGCGATAATAAAGCTATGGAAGGCCTGTAGGAATTAATAAACAAATGCACCAACAAGGAGAAGGTCCATGATGGACACAAGGTGGTTAGAAAATGTTGGCTTAGTGGGCCTTGACCCAGGTTCAAAGTTAATTTAGCCAAACAAATCCCTACACTATTGGCCCTTTCGACATCAATCCGTAGAGCGCGGACTGAAGTCTCACCCAAAGTAGTATGGGGGGATGCTGGAACCAAGTTTTTGCACTCATAGATGGTAGTGATGTCATTTTGTGCCCTAACTCTGCCTTCACGTAGATTGATAAGCCTTTTAGGGATTATCAATATACTTTTCTTAGTCGGCCTCTAGACCTTCGTGAAGGTCTATGATCATCTTTTGCAGACCCTAAAAAGGTGATTCATCTACTTACATGCTTCTGTAATTGATCTTACTTATGTACTTACCTAGATCGGCTTAAGTATCTCATATTTCTAGCAAGCATTAAGATGTTCTTCGCATAAATAGATGTTATTACGTGCATTCAGATAACAATGTAAAATATATAGATTCACGCATCAAGATGGCATTAAATCATAAACCCAGTATTCATCATAACATAATCTCATGCATTTATAACAGAAGTAAATAGATCAAACACAGGTAATTCCAGAATAATCTTCTTTATTAGTACTTCAGATCTTCTTATAGACTTTAACTACCTTGTGCACTCAACTGTAGGGGTTCACACACTCAGCTATAGACTTCTACCCTAGGCATTTGTGCACACAGTTGTAGAGGCTCTCTTCTACTCTAAGACTCTTTTCTCTTTTCACTAATGACACATTCCATTCATCACCTAAATCTAAACTACCTTAGACTCTTCTAAGACTCTCATTTTTATACAATCCCATGGTCTGCGGACCATGGGTGGATCTTCTAAAGCCGACACAAATTACATAAAATAAGGGCGGAAACCCTTTATGAAACTTTACATCTACGCACTTTGCGACCACAAATTATAGAGCCTGTACACTTTACATACAAAAACTTGGGCTTTTTGCCCCAAAACTTGGCCTTTTAACCCCAAAATCGACCCTAGGGGACCCTGTCCCAACAAGCCCCCAACACAAATATGGTGACTTGCCCCTGAGCCACTCTACTGGTGCGGAGGTCTTGCTATGAAGACCTCCCAACTCCACTTGCACCACTGCCACTTTAGTGGTATACTGCGCCGTTGCCTGCTTAACCTGCTCTACCAGATGCTCCGTTGTTGGCCCTCCACTATCTACCTGGATCTTCTACAATGTTGTCTATAGGCTAGTTTACGTTTCCTCAATGGTGGCAGTGAGCACATAAGCCTCATTCAGGCAAGGCCCCAGTCTGGCCTTGAGTACTACCTCTCTTCGCTATGCTACATCTGCTTGTTCTTTCAATTCCTTCGCCTCCTGCAACTTTGCCAATTTATGCATGATAGCGACAATACGCATCACTACTCTTCCTAAAGACTGGTAAGTACCTCAAGTGATTAATCGAAAAGTGCAGTTCAATCTACCACCACAGTATCTACTGCAGCAACTGCATTCTTGATAGCCACCTCACAATGTTCTCTGACCTCTAGTGGAGTTGAATGCTAGGCCCTCAACTCGAGCTCTGTAATTTTGAGATTCAGCTCAAACTAAACCTTTGCCATCTCTGTCCGAGCATCGTGTACACCTACAACCAACTTCTGAATCTTTGCCTCCACATGTTCTTCTCCGGGGATGTGCAGTTCTAGAATGGTTATGCATGCCTCTGCTACCACCACTGCCATGTTCTCGTTCTTCTCTTAGATCTTATTCCAGGTTTGTATTGCAGATGTTTTCTTAATGAATAATTGTTTGTTGTTAACTTTCTACTCACTAATCACACTTAGCACGCACTGCTCTCGGTCCCTTAGCTCTGCGATCACACTTGTTTCCAGCGTATGAAGGAATTCACTTGGGAGCGCAGCCAAGTTGAGACCAATGTTTCATAAAGTAGCCCTATCAGCATCTATCTTCGTGCTTAGGGTTCCATCAGGTAGGGTGGTGGGCTGAGGATCTAAGGAGCAAACCATCTCTGCTTCTCCAGTGGTCCTTGGTGCCAAACTATTTGACGATGTGCTGCTCTGCCCTACACCGACCTGCATTTGAGTAGTTTGGATCTACAACTTGTGCAAGCCCATCTGAATGGCCACAATGGATTGCTTCTGTTGCTACTTGAACTGCTATAGTAGTTTTGCAGTCGCGTCCCTAACCTTATCCCCAGTGTCATCTAAGTCACCTTCTGTTAAGATGATCTGGTCGAGCGATGAAGTAGTAGCCTTTGTCTTCTTCTGCAGCCCTTCTTTCTTTCGCTCCCGATTGCTCTTCACTCGAAAGGGGGTGATATCTTGGTCTCCACCACCTTGTTTAGATTGCTCCTCTTCCTTTGTTCACAGTGAAGGAGACTTCTGACTTCTGTCAGAGTCATGCTCTTCCTCCTGTTCCTTCATGGCACACTCCGCTTCTACTCTTTCTTTTTCCTCAGTCTCCTTTTTATATTTTTTAGCCAACTATTTTATTTTCGATTCGGCCTCTTCCTTCTTCTGCTTTCCTGTGGACTTACTAGACCCAACTAACAAATTTGAGGCTGTGCACCACTCTGCTAGCCAATGATTGAGGACCACTGCTATGGCATCATCTGTCACAAGGTATGGGAGATCATACCATTTATGTTCTAGGTCCTTCCTCGCCTGGATGGAGATACAGTGGAAGTCCGCTTTGAACTCTGCGTATCTCGACAATTGCTCCAAGATAGTTGGTGACAGTCTTGGCTTATGGTTGATGGCCATATTGATGCTCATCTCCATAAAAACCCAGTAGACCTTGCTCTTACAGACCCGCTCAATGTCCTTCGTGGCCCATAGCGAAGCAAACTTCACTGCTTCTAGAAAATCTGTCATGATCAGAGGAAAATGACTATCCTATGGCAACTACCACATGACCAACACAATTGATAATAATAACCAAGAGTAGTGGAACGTCTTACTGTGGTCATGTGGTTCTCTGCAGTTCAGGAGGAAATCGCTACAGAGGTAGCATGCCCAATTGAATTGTACACCCTCCACGCACTGGGTCGCTAATGAAACTACTAGTGCCGGTACCTCATCTGTGCGACACTTTCTCATTACTTTCCCAGCCAATATCTGGGTGGATACCTTCAACACAGGGTCAGTTATACTTGAAATTGAGTAACCGCACAACTTCTTGAGAAGCTTAAAATTTTCCTTCATTCTCTCAGCGAGGTCGTGCTAGCCCACCTTTCTACCAAATGCCTTGTCCATATTTAGTCCTGAATGGGGTAGCGGGGTGATCCTACGGATCAACATATTAGTTATAGAGATTGCCTCCTCCAACCAAAGGCACTCATCATGCACTAGGTACAAAAATTGTTTGATAACTATCAAATTTATGGGTACGCGGTGGTAATGCAGCACCCATAGTAGGTTCAACAATCCTGTCTTCTCTACCCCATGAATCCACTTCACTGGCTCCAATGTAGTGGCACTCGAATCATTATAGAATACCCTCTACATGAACTATTAGTAGCTAGGTGGGGGAACTACTCTGTGTCCGCCAAGTCCCAATCTTCAAGTTTTAGGTAAGGGACGTGTGCCAAGTGTAGTCCTTCAAACACGATCTTTTCTGGAAACAGGGGTGTATTAAGAATAAAATTTCCCTCATCTAGGTCCTTTTGGACCTTCACCTTACCCTGACGTGGAGGGATGTATTTTGGTAGCTTTGAGATAGGGTCTACACCCTCAATGTCAATGTCCTCTGCTCCCATACTAGTTTCTTCAGCACCCTAATCAGATTCTAGGTTTACCACCTTGCCTTTTTCCTGTGTGATGGGCTTCTCTTTATTTTGGTGCTTCCTTGGCGACTATCACACCAGCTGTGTGGCTTTCTGTTTATTCTTATTCATCTTGGAAGCCTCTCCTACCGGCGTAGGCTTCAACCTAGGCGACCTCGGTGATTTTGGCACTGCAATGGGCATCCCCAAACTTACGACCTCAGCGGAAGCTCCCTTAGAGGCCATCGATCCTCCAACACTTTTCATTTCCATGAGAACCAACACCAGGCTATTAAGGAGCTCCTAGGTTCCTTAGGAAACCTATCGAACAATGAACTAGCCACCAAAGCCTAAAAACTTGCAGGGTTCATGCGCAACTGATAACTCGACACCTCAACTGTCAGAATGCAATGTGTTTTTCGCTGGGTGGCCATCTATAATTTATAGGAAAATTTGAATTCAAATCTGACCGTTCCCCCCAAAATCCATTCATAAATGCTAGATTAGCAGCATATTTTCAAAGATCTCGCATTTAAATTCCGTCTTAAATGCCACCCCCACTCCTCTTATCCGTTTTCTCACTATAAAATCATGAACAGTGACCATAACGGTCACTTTCTGGCTACCCTACATGGTCTCTGCCCCTATAGCACAGCTCCCTTTGCACTTCTGCTGATGTTGTGACATTCTTCCATCTCGAACAGTCCCCCAGTTGCATAGCTCTACAACCCAAGTAGTGTAGTTTATAGTCCCACACCTCCTTTCAGTTGCTTGGAGCACTAAGACTATGCTTCCATCATATAATCATCTGGTTGGATCCCCGGTGTATGGATTCAATCAACTTCCATTTACCTTTTCGAGAAATGGATCTCCATTCAATTTCACTAGTTGAAAGTTCAACCATCGGTAATATCTTTGATGACATGTGGTCCCAGCCAATGCATCTGAAATTTCCCTGGAAATTTATCAAACTTGCTATCATATAATAAAACCAAATCTTTTACCTTGAAGGCACACAATTTGATGTGATGATCGTGCCATGCCTTTTCACCATCCTTCTGAACTTGCTGATGGAATCCATCCAAAAACATATCTTCTTTAGGCTTTGTTAGCTGTGTGAGCCTCTCTTCCAAGGCTCTATGATCTGCCATTCCTATGAACATTGCTATGCATAAACTAGGTACAATATACTCCATTGGCATCACAACTTCTATGCCATAAACCAACCTGAAGGGTGTTTGTCCAGTCATTTTCTTACAAGTAGTTTTGTAAGCTCATAGCACCGCGGGTACGCACACATCCCAATCATTCCTTTTTTCATTGCAAACCTTCGTTAGAACGTTCTCCAAAATATTATTAAATGCTTCAAATGTCCCATTAGCTGACAGGTGATATGGCGTGCTCTTTTGATGATAAACTTTGAATTCCTCCATCAGCACATTGATCGTTTCATTAAGGAAATGTGTACCATGATCTCTCATCAAAATATTAGGGCAACCAAACCTAGTCAACACATATTCAAAGAGGAACTTCAATGTTGTTTCCCTTGTACAGTCCTTCATAGGTTGTGCCTCCACCCATCTGGTCAAATACTACGTCATAGTGATGATATATCGTGCACCCATCTTCTTTCCTGGAGGATAAATCAGGCCTACAAAATCAATGGCTCATTTCTCGAATGGCTGTAATGGCACTTACGGATTGAGAGGAAACTCATCCCTCTATGATAGCCTACTCATCCTCTGACATGCATCACATTCCTTACAGTAAGCCTTGGAATCCTTATGCAGTGTCGGCCACCACAACCCAGCGTGTAAAATCTTCTGCGTTGTTGCTTTTCCCACATAATGTCCTCCTGCAACTCCTCCATGAGCTTCAGTGAGGATTTTGTTCCATTCAAGCTTAGGTACATAACATCGTAGAATTTCTTCTGAGCCCATTTTATATAAATGTCCTGTAATGACAGAAAAGTATGCCGCCACACCACCAACTCCTTCTTTTGTTGACTAGTATACCCTTCTGGAGCCATCCCCATCATCAGGAAGTGTATGATATCTGAAAAGTGATTGTCAGGGATGCACATTGCAAAGAGCTGCATGTTAGGTAATCTTTCCCCCAAATTAGTAGGCTCCTATCCTATTTCAATGCGTGAAAAATGATCTGGTCCTGCATTTTATCGTCCTTGCTTCACAATGAATTCGAAATCATATTCCTGAAATAACAACAATCATCTGTATATCTTCCCCCCAACACAGGCTTGTTAACCAAGCACTTCAATGCAGAATGGTCTGTATACATCTTAAAGTTTCTACTTAGCAAGTAGTGTTTAAACTTCTGGAGTGCATACACCATAGCCAAACCTTTGCGCTCTATCGTTGAATAGTTCTTCTTAGCTTTAGACAACTTCCTACTTGCAAACACTATAGGGTGATTCAACTCTCCCTCATTGACCCGTGTCAGTACTGCTCCGAGTGCAATACATGATGTGTCCACATGCACATGAAATTCCTTCTTCCAATCCGGAAAGACTATGATCGGTGCGATGACCATCTTTTCCTTTAACACATATAAGCTTTGCTGACATTATTCATTCCAATAGGATGTGGCATCCTTCTTTAGTAGATTCTCCATCGGCATGGTAATCTGGGCATAAATCTTGATGAACTTTCTATAGTATCATGTATGCCCCAACATTGTGCACAACTGTTTCTCACTTCTTGGCACCTCCAAATTAATTATAACTTCTATCTTAGCTGGGTCAAACATTAATCCTTGTCTACACACCACATGGCCTAGCAAGATTCTGAAAGGAACATAGAATAGTATTTCAGGAAAAGAAGCAAAAGGATGAAA
>Ga0115851_101929_pt1 | contig 11002 bp, 13 predicted proteins | sample InSIn2gowninarea_FD_83865 | JGI IMG/M metagenome (GOLD analysis project Ga0115851, IMG submission 83865)
TAGAATTGGAGGTCAAACCCTTATACCAACAACTATCAACCTCCACCTCAATTCTATGCACCCTATCCAAACATGCCAAGTACTTCATATAATTTGGCCATGCAAACCTATCAACAACCATATAACCCTAATATGTATCAACAACCTACAATGCCACCACCTCCTTTACATCAATTATTACCCACACCTATTAACAAATCATCTTAGCAAGCACCAGCTACCATAAACCCACCACGACCAACACTGCTGCCTGCACAACCCATACCTAACCCTAATCACAATAGGTTACCTCAACTCGTGTAAAGCATATATATTCAACCCTTTCCTACTTACATGATCACTGCCATTCCTATAAACTAAATTCAATTATGATCAGGAAGGACAATTAACAAAGGAAAATAAATTGTCGTCATCTAGGAAGAGGTGCCCTCCACGTCATCTGAAAATAATTCACCAAATGAAAAACAACAATAGAAAGAAGTAGAACCACTGGAAGCACCGTACCCGGAAAGACTAGTAGTAAATAAAGAGGAAGTCCCGCTTGAATATGACCTAGAAAATGAACTTAGGAATGTCTATATTAAAATCCCACTTTTTCAAGCAATTAGAGACATTCCTATATAAACTAAAATTGTCAAGGACCTCTGCATTAAGAAGCGAAGAAGAAAGGGGCATAAGAACCCGATCTAGCCCTTAGTAGTGATAAATGTAGAATGATGCAAACTAAGGGAATTGTTCTAGGCCATCATGTGTCAATTGAAGGGATTCAAGTTGACCCAACAAAAATCGAGGTAATTTCGTGTATCCCTATTCCGAGCTTGCAAAAATAGGTAAGAAGTTTTTTAAGGCATGCAGGATATTATCGACGATTTATTGAGAATTTCACTAGAATTGCAGCACCATTATTCAAGTTGTTAACTAAAGATGCTAACTTTGTATGGAATGCTGACTGTCAACAAGCTTTTTAGGTACTAAAAGAGAGATTATCTACTGCTCCAGTGCTAAGAGGGCCAAATTGGTCCTTACCTTTTCATATTTGTACAGACACTTCGGACACTGCACTAGGAGGAGTTTTGGGACAAAGGAAAGATAACTTTCCCTATGCCATTTACTTTGTTAGCAAAAATCTCTCTCCTGCTGAATTAAATTATATGGTTACTGAAAAAGAATTGTTAGTAGTTGTGCATGCTATAGGAAATTTTAGACATTATATTACCGATTATGAGACATTTGTCCATACCGACCATTTTTTTTGTTAGGTTTTTAATGAATAAACCTGTTACTAATAGTAGGATAACTAGATGGTTGTTGCTTCTACAAGAATTCAATATAGATATAATTGATAGGCTTGGAAGAGACAACTTGGCAGCTGATTTCTTATCTCGTTTGAATCTTACGCAGGGAAGCATGCCAACGCCAGTGCCCAATGACTTCCTAGATAAAGCTCTATTTGCCATTTCTACTGTTACTCCTTGGTTCACTGATGTTGCCAATTATCTGGTATCACGAAAACTACCTCAAAACCTGTCAGCCTGAGAGTATCTGGTATCATGAAAACTACCTCAAAACCTGTCGGCCTGAGAGAGGCACAATATAGTGCAGTGTAGTGCTAGTTACTCCTGGATCGAGGGAGATCTATTTTATATAGGGCCGGATTTGATTATGAGATGGTGTGTGCGCGAAGATGAAATTCACGATATATTAAGTTCCAGTCACAACGAGCCTTGTGGTGGCCATTTTTCCAATAAAAGAACTACATATAAAGTTCTCCATACCAAATACTATTGACCGACCCTATTCAAAGATGCAAGAAGTTTGTTTTGAGTTGTGTCACTTGCCAACAAATGGGAGACCAGTTGCCTCCAATGAAATGCCTCTTCAACCAAAAATTGTTATTGAACCTAGTGAGAAGTGGGCATTGGACTTCGTAGGGCCCATCTCCCCAATTTTAAACAAGAAGAAATATATTTTGGTATGCACTGATTATGTCACCAAGTGGGTGGAGGCCAAAGCATTGTATCTTGCCACTGAGAAGGCAGTAGTAGAGTTTTTGTTAGAGGACATCTTTACAAGATTTGGGGTGCCTCGTGAAATTGTCACTAATCAAGGAACCCAATTTACATCAAAGTTGGTCAAGGCACTCATGGAGCAATATAAAGTTAAGCACCATGAATCGACCCCCTAATACCTCGAAGTTAATGGGCAAGTGGAGTCCATGAACAAAGTGTTGGAATCTATCCTTATAAAAGCAATTCAATTGCATCACAAAGATTGGGCAGAAAAGTTACCACAAGCACTTTGGGCTTATTGGATCGCTGGAGGAATGTGACCAGAAACACGCCTTACGAATTAATCTATGGTAAACAAGTACTCTTGCCCATCGAATTCCAGGTAAAAACATTTAGAATTGCTGCTCAGTTGGGCATGAATTTAAATGCAAGAACAAAGATTGATGCAATTGAACAAGCTTGATGAGATCTGACAAGATGAATACCACATAACTGCATTAGTACAGGAACAAAGAGCTCGATGGCATGACAAATTTATTAAGAAGAAAGTATTCTGTCCAGGTGATTGGGCCTTGTTATATGATAGTAAGTTTAAGCATTTCAAAGGTAAAATTTTCATTAGATGGTTAGGACCGTATGAGGTAATTGAAGTCTTTAATAATGGTTCAGTTCGTATTTGTACTATCGATGATGATAAGATTTCTTTTGTAGTAAATGGCCATTGGCTAAATTTTTATCACAAACCACTTTCACGTGATCAGTTTTTGCAGGAAGTTCAAGAGGATCCAGGATTGGAGATGGTTCATGCCAATAATCAGCGCTTTGCTGGTTCAATTGATTAGTTATTTATATATATATATATATATATATAAGTAAACCATTGGGTTGTCACTTTTTATGTCTGCAGGCGGTCCTTCCCATAGCCCATGTAGAATAAAGGAGGAATGCACCAGAAGTAAGTTTATTCTTTTATCTAGGTCTGGTGGATTATCTATGGAAAAGGAACTGGTGGAGTCTCCTTTCGAAGCCTTCTAACTCTCTAAATATGAAGCTCTTGAGCTTCGATTGATCCAGGCTCGTAAATGAAATGGACTAGTACCAGTCCAGGGATTCCTTAAGTATAGAATTGTTCTTTTCCGGGCTTAAGGAAATTATTACGGAAAGGAAAGTCGTGGAGTCTACTTTGGTAATTCAGACTCTCTAAATAAGAATTCCTTGAGCACTAACTACTTTAGGCTCGCTAAAATAATAAGGTAGTAGTAGTATAGGGATCCTCTGGGTTGTGAATTATTATTTTCCGGGCTTAAAGGAATAAGCTACGGAAAAGAAGCCCCCTTGGAGCTCTCTTTCTGGCCATTTCCATCTCCCTAAAGAAGAAATGCCCCAGGAAGCTATCATTGGAGGCCTAGTTAAAATCCATGGATTGATAAGTAGTCTCCTTTTCTGAAATAATTGAGTAGCCCAGTCTATGACATTCAATCTGAAGGTTCTGAAATCTAAACAGAAAATTGATATCTTATACTCTGTCCAGCTTCAATTATTCTTTTATGAGGATCTCAGAATTTTATTCCACATGTTGTTCAAGATACCTGTGTTTCATGTTTTGATCAAAATACGATGTTTCATTTTATGTTAAAAGGCATATTTTCTTTGGTTTGTCTAGAATGCAACTCATATTGCATATGAGGGTCCTGAGATGTTGCCTAAAACTTGGGGCATATAATCACATAGTGCTTTCACAATATGCGTAAGAAAACCCTTTGTATCATAAAAAGAATCATCCTATTTGTGTTAACATGTTTTGATGAGTCAGGGCTTGTCTTCATAAGAAGTTAAGGAATGATTAGGGCTACCAGCTCACTCTAAGTTAAGTACAAATTCATGGAATCAGTACTCAACTCACCACAAGAATAGTATGAAATTTTCCAAAATCAAGGCAGTAGGAACATAATTACAAAAGGAGTTGCTTCAGCACATCGATTACACACTCGATACAAATCATTTAAGTGGTAAAGGTACACACTTGTATTCTGCTTAAGTTTAAGTGACAAGTAGTTAAAATGTTAATCATTGAAGGATGCCTCTAAATCTATCTTGTGATCACCATGATCATACATCCTACACCCTCACCTATCTAGTCCCAATCTCATAAACATTTCTCCTCTAGCATGCTAATAAGACATCACCACCACCACCCATGATCTATTCTTGATATGATGATTGCTCGCCAGCTTGACCATTGGTTCATGCCACCCTCTGTCATCATGGTAAAGACACGCTGTCTCATAGCCGAGATGTTCACACGCTCCATCCATGGATCGCACACTACAATCAAGTGCCCACACTCTAAACCAGTCAAAGATGGGATTATCACCATCATGGTAATCGATCCCATGTATCTGATCCATCATTGCGACGGTCATTCATCTGCCATTAAAACAGAGGTCGATTGTTAGCATGGGTGGAGGAGTAATAAGGGACCAACAATGCAGTCAATTGAAAAAAGGAATTTCAGTAGAACGTATGCGCCATGGGAGCAGACAGGCATGAACCCACTTTTGTTCAATTTTTGTGCAGCCCAGAATATGAACAATGTAAGGGAATTCTGGAGGAGAAAGGATGGATGACTTTTTTACAGAAGTTTCAGGGCTATAACAATCAAGTTGCAATGGCATTCGCATGAAGTTTTAATGGTGAGCACACCCAAGTCGGTGACCTCAACTTCAGTGTCATAAAGGAATCAGTGAGCTAGGCTATTGGGCTACCAGCTGTTGGTGAGTGATTTTTCAAGGGAAGCCAGTTAGACATATCGAATTGCACCGTGTTCTTGAAACCGACCTACGGGTCATTTAGTTGGGTGAAGGGAGTGCTTTGTAACTGCATAGAGGATCAATGGCATCCACTCTTGGCAATGCTACAGCGCTTCGTGACCTGTGAGGGAAGGTTTTCTGCTCTATTCCTTTATCATATTCGGCTCATGGTTCATTTTACTGAATATAGGCCACGAAACATTTCTTATTTCCTAAGATTAAGATTGCATAAAATGGCAAAGGGTGTATATTCTCATGACAAGAAGCCCAAAATTGCATTGTATCATCATAGTTTAATTAAAATTTTACTCGTTTCCAAGCTTAAGAAATGAAAGCGGTCGTGGGAGGACTTCCTCATTGAGGCATTCCCTGGACAAGAGACACAAACCAAGGGCAGGCAACACGTAGTCGGTCGCTCCCTAAAAATCGATGATGCAACACCCCCATCTAAGTCTATGTCTACCCCTACCCATTCCCCTACTCCTAGTTCTGAACCCCCTCATACAGCCGCAAATAGTTTAAGAGATGGCACAGGGAAGGTTTCGATGGAAATTCGTTGGGCTCACAACTAAAAAGGAAACATGATCGCTCAAAACCCACCCAACCGAAACTAAGTCCCATGGAAGAAAGCAACACTTTTGAATCTCCAGTTGAACCATCCTTCAAACCTGAAACCACCACTCCTAAGGCTAAACGTCGGTGACCAATGTTCCCCTACAACACTCCCCCAATTCTCGTGGCTGAAACCTCAACTCAAGGATGCCATCAGACTCGCAACATGGCCCTGCCTTACAAACCAATGCTGAAGGCACTGGCCTAGAACATATTCCTATTTCATCCCCCCGTGATGACGATCCTCCATAGTAAAAAATGCCCCTTGAGGAGGAGCCCACTACTACGACCAAGCTTAAAATCCCTGAGGATATAGCACGGGATCTGGAGGCTTTGTCTCCCACTGGACCGACAACAAGCAAAGACACTACACAAGCTACTCTGCATCAATCATCATTTAAGAAACCGAGAGGCAAATCACCGAGAGGAAGTACCTTGCAGTAATCAATGACCCTGACTAAAGCCCCCACACTGGATGCTGAAGAAAATTTAAAAATCAGGCTTATCAAGCTGTGGAAGACAATTGCCAAGCTTATAGAGCAAGAAAATAAATACAAGGTCTTATTTCATTTTGTAAAAGATGTGAATTAGCAAGTAAGGGACTCTAATATGAAACTGTATGCCCAGAATGATGCCTTGGAAAGGAATAACAAGCACCTTCTAAGGTATAAAGTAGCCTGAAACAAGCTTGCCAAATGGTTGAATGCCAAGGGATTAGCACTGCAATTTCAAAAGTGTTCGCCACTTATTAGACAAGGGATCAAGGTTTTAATCAAGACTGTTGGTCTCTGACCATAGTCTTCTTTAGTTGAATACATTCTCCTTTTTGTTGGATGCATGATGGCATGCATCAAGATCAGCGTGGGAGGATGTTGATCCTCTATTTTGTTCCTATTAATACCATCTTCAATCCCCATTTTGACCTCTTTTTGACACTATGGAACCCATTTCCTTGCTATTTTGCTACCCTGTCATGGTCCCAATCCCCATTTGAGGTAAATCTTGTTATGGTTACATTTGGCTATTTGTTGGTGAATTTAAGTAGATATAGGTAGCTGATTCCTAAAACTAACTAATTATTATGACCAAGTGTAAACTTCTCAGCAAGATGTGCAGGAGGATAACAGAAAGAAGCAACCGGTGTACCATGGCTTCCTACCACTGTACTCAAAAGTTATATTCGGATTCAGTACTCAAATAGTGAAATGGATAAGAAGTCGCACGCTTTTGGATGATGAGATGTCACCAGCCTTGCAATGAGCACATTTGATCCCAAGATCTTCGTTCTCTTTTCTCTGGTTGCGGCATACACCAAGTTTTGGAATTGGTTACAAGTTGTTGGACCAATTTGGGCAAGCCATTCGAACCCGTTTTCTCTAGAGGAGTCGACTTGTCAGACTCTTATAAATTACTATTTTTAGTTCAGTGTTTAACTGTAATCAAATGCCTATAAAAGCAAGGGGATGTAATATGTCAAGTTAGTGCTAAACAGTGAAGTATTTTGCCGTGAATTCCATAACTCATGTTTAATAATATTGAAATGGTTATGCTTTGAATTTGGGATCAAGCATCGATAGATTGCTGAGGATAGCCAGTTGATTGCGTTTGAGATCTTTTCTTTACTGTAAATTTATCTAGCTCCCAGGTGTGGTCGGGCCCACCCATTTGGGTTTGCTTTATCTATTGTAGGATAGAAACAATATGTGACTAGTCACAGTTAGTTTTAGCTTCATTAGGAATTGGTTTGGTTTGGCTTGCTGCATGTGAACTGCATTAATTTGGTTGTTTAAAAGAGTGTAGATGCATTGATGTTCTTTAATTCCTTCGTTTCCATAATTCACAGTTTAACTTTTGTGTGATCCTTGCTTTGATTTCAGAACAACATATTCTTGCTATCGCATTGATTCATAATCAACGGAGAAGTGCTACATGATCATCTAATGAGTGAAACAAATTATCTATACATTGAGAGTGCTGAGATTACTTTGATATTTAACTCTATTCAGTGAATTTGAACTAATTAGAACGATATTTATCTAACCATCAAACTGTTCTTTGTTCCCTCATGAATTGGATCGGATTGACTCTTTATTTGAATTGTTTTACAGGCAATACCACATAAAAGAACTCTCTTTGATCATTTAAACATTGTAATACCTTCAGTCTAGTTTCAAGTTATTTGGATTGAACATTGCTTTCATGAATATTGAATGGTTTACCATCGTTTAGCTTTGTTTCATTTGATAAATAGACTCTTGGATTGCATAGTGGACTGCATGGATTGAACATAGCATACCAATGAGTGCTTTCGATGATTAGTTGTTAACTGTGAATTCATTAGTTTAGAATAGATAAACGATTCCCTTGTTTTGTGTGTTGATCGATTTCATTAAGTTTAGTAGATAAAGGATTTCCCTTGTTTCGTGTGAAGATCAATTCAGTTAGTTGTCCAGATAAACGATTTCCCTTGCTTTTTGAGGTGATTGATTCCAGTTTTTGGGAGTCAGATATCAATTAGATTTTAAACAACATCACATTGGCCCCAAGTAAGGTTATTCTCCAGTAAGGGTTGGTGTGATTACAAAATGGTTTAGAGTATAGTTTCTTAGGAATTGTTTGGTTGAATTGATAGGTTTGCATGGCCAAATTATATGAAGTACTTGGCATGTTTGGATAGGGTGCATAGAATTGAGGTGGAGGTTGATAGTTGTTGGTATAAGGGTTTGACCTCCAATTCTAGCCACAGGCAGTATTTTGCAATTGTTGAGAAACCGAAAGAGGGTAGGATGTAGGAAAGGTCCATGGCTGAGTCTGGCTATAACCTTGAAGATTTGGATCTGGGAACACACTATGACTTTGGCCTCTCCAGGTGGGTCTTTTGGTTTCTTATGATAGGTCGATGGTTTCAGGATTCCTCTTGTAGATGGCTTGTAAGCCGAGAAGTGATGGGCACTTCTCGATCAGGTGTTATAAGGTACATATCCCACAGACCTCGATGGTGTTTAACAAACACTCCCTTTCTGCATGTTTATGCCTACACTTGGAACAAAATACTGCCATGGCTGCCTTCTTGGCTTCCTTTTTTTGTTTAATTTTTATGGTGTCTAGCTGGACACTGATTGTGTTTAGGATACTAGTTTTATAATTTTCTAATAGGTTCCCCAGCTCTACTCTTGTAACAGCATTAGCTACAGTTTTCTTTTGCACATAGTCTCTAGAATCGTCTCTAAGTTCCCGAAGCTTTTTACCTACTTTGGCTTGGCTTCTAGAGTAAGTGTGACACAACTCAATGACTTCAGCAAATTGATTTTTATAAATGTCTCCGCCACTAAGCAATTTTAATGTTTCAATATAATCATCTCTCAGTCCTTTTAGGAAAACAATTTTGATAATCTTTTCATCCAGGTTGAACCCACGGAATTTGTGGAAATTATATAGGAACCATTCAAGATAGTCTTCTAGATTTTTGTCTTCATTTTGCTACATCCTAAGGATATCATTGATGTCCCTACTCTTACAAAATTCTTGATATTTTTTAAGAAAAATTGATCTCATGTCATCCCATCTATATATAATGTCTTTCTTTAGACTCATGAACCACCTAAGGGCTAACTCTTTTAATGTGGCGGGAAATAGTTTGAGTTTATGAGCATTGTCATAATAATTATAACTGCAACATAGAATATTGAATTCAAAAAGAAAGGCATCTGGATCTTCAGATGAGTTACCATAGAACCATGGGAGAGATGCCATTGGAATGCTCTTCATTGTGATGTCACGTGTAACATCTAAGATAGGGAATCTGAAGGTGACTTCTTGCTCGCCTTGGTTTCCTCCTCCAAAGAGATTCCCATTGCGTCGAGGGCCTTCTCCCTCTTCTTGATGTTCTTCGTTGTGTATGTCCTCTCCATCTCTATGACCGGCACTCGCTGAGGTTTGCTGATTATGGGGTGGCCCGGGGGTATTGGAACATGGTTAATGTTGGTTGATTGCTTGTCTGCGAGGTTTTGTTGTTCTACTAGTTCCTATATAGGGTTGTCGTAGAAAATCTGTTGAATGATCCTTTCTCCTCGATCTAGGAATTCCTGGTTCGAAACCACGTTAGCATCAACACTTCCTCCTTCTTGTCTCAGTCTTGCATATCGATTAGCAATGGTGAGAGTAGGTATATTCACTGATCCAAAAGTTGAAGGAAATCTAGAACTCAAAATAAATCTACCGTTACTATCCCTAGGTCTACCTGCACACCTACGCATAAAGATAAAGGAAATAAAAAATATTCAAGGACAAGCAGTGATCGGTCAGACTTTGGAGCAACCCCAACAAAAGGGGATGCGTGGCTCTTCACTCACATCTTAACGTACTCTCTCTGCCCTCTAACAGTGATGCAAGATCCTGAAACTCAGATGATAATAAATTTTTTTTTCTAAATAAGGTTAATCTATTAACAAAGGGAGTAGAATTACATCGTGACCATAGTCAAAACCACTGCCCTGGTGAAAGGCAGAATTGTCAAGATAAACATATATGGAGACTGCTCAATGACAGGGAAATCAGTCTTGAACATATTACCAAAACCCACGCAGGGGAGAAAATTATGATCTTCTTGATGTTGCAGAGTTTACAGAGTTCAAAAAATAAACAAAAATTCAACATAGCAGTTTGAACATAAACTTGCCCAATTGTATGGGCCGCAGGGCAAGATAACAAGACAATAGTGAGCAAACTAATCATCTGGAGGCTCTTCAACTATACGACACCAACCTGTTGCAAGCAGATCCCTGGCAAGAGCAGATTCAGATTCAGAAGGACCAAGATCAACCGGCGCCATCTCAACATCATGAGCGCTGCGAGCTTGAGCATCTGGAGCCTGCGTAGATGTGCTGGCAATCCCCATCTGGAGGTTCAAAGTCTGAGCATTGTCAGAGCCAAGGCCCGCCGGATGAGAGCTTGGCTCCCCCAACTGGGCTTCCTCATGGAAGACCACTGTAATGTGAGTGGTTATCCTTGGGCGGTTTAGAGAACAGTTGAAGGAGAAAAGCGTGAAGCTAGTCATGGGAGAAGGCATGGTGGTAGGAGGACGGGGAGCAGGGGAGCCCAAATAGTGGCTAGAATCATGAAAATGCCCTCTACCACTACAGGTGCGAGGGTAGTGGTCGGCAAAGAAATCGCTGGAGAGGGAGGGCGAATCAGAAGATGAGCTGGAAGGCGCACGCAGAGGATGGCCCCTGTGGCACCACATTCTATGGCGCAGACAAGGCATAGGGGAGACAACAGTAGCATGAGCAAAGTGAGGCCAAGCAACAGCGATGATAGGGCCAGAACAATTCAGACATAAGCCAAAACAAAGGCCAAAGGCCCAAGTGAAATGCCAGAGGTTAAACAGAGGCCGATTGTTAGCATGGGTGGAGGAGTAATAAGGGACCAACAATGCAGTCAATTGAAAAAAGGAATTTCAGTAGAACGTATGCGCCATGGGAGCAGACAGGCATGAACCCACTTTTGTTCAATTTTTTGTGCAGCCCAGAATATGAACAATGTAAGGGAATTCTGGAGGAGAAAGGATGGATG
>Ga0115851_101722_pt2 | contig 10997 bp, 9 predicted proteins | sample InSIn2gowninarea_FD_83865 | JGI IMG/M metagenome (GOLD analysis project Ga0115851, IMG submission 83865)
ATCAAATTTATCATCGTCATGATTTTAATAGAGAGCATACATATCCTTTACTGCCATCATCAAAGGTGGTCAAGAAGAAATCAAAGAACACCATATAGGCATCCAGATCAGCATCCGCACAGGGTACCACAACAAACTCGTCAACCACAACTGCACCGGCCTATGCAACAACACCAAGTCACACCACTTCAGCACCGATCTTCTTTCCAGCAGAGTTCTAGACCAACTCCTGGTTCAGTTGGTAGTAGGAGCCAAGCCCCTAAGAGGGGGTGTTGGACTTGTGGAGGTCCTCACTACGAGACAGATTGCCCTCAAAATATAGGTAATACCAACTCAACTAAGAATGCAACTACCGTGGGGGATCTGGGGAAGGCTCATCGCATCCATGCAGCGGTGAACAATTGCTAGGTCGAACACTAGTCCACTGTGTTGGAAACCTCAGGTAATATTGATGGTATGAGTTTTGTCATTTTAATAGATCTAGGGGCTACTGATTCATTTATTTCTCTAAATGAATTATGAATGATTAAACATAAAGCAACTCCACAATATGAATTTAGACATGTAGAAATGGCATGTGGTATGAAAAGAAATGTAGGAAAGATGGTAAAGGATTGTGAGGTGGACCTGAGTGTATGTAAGACCAAGGTATCCTTGTACTCTACAATTCTAGGAGTTTATGACATAGTTATGGGAATGGATTGGTTGGAGCGACATGAGGCACTCCTAGACTGCAAAGACAAGATTCTACATTTCACCGACGATGACGGCCAAAGAAAATCATTAAGGGGAAAGAATCGAGGGGTGTCCCTAAGGTTCATCTCCTCCATGCAACTAATGAAATTTAGGTGAAAGGGATGTTAAATGTTGTCGGTGGTAGCTCTAAACGATAAGGGTGACTCTAAAGACCTTGATAAAGATCCATTCCTCGTTGAATTTAAGGATGTATTTCCCGAAGAACTACCCGGGCTACCCCCAAAAAGGGAAATTGATTTCACCATCGACCTTAAACCAGGCATTGAGCCTATTGCAAAGGAACCCTATCGTATGTTGGCTCCAGAGCTAAAGGAATTGCAGATCCAATTAAAGGAATTATTGGACTTGGGGTTCATACGACCTAGCATATCTCCATGGGGAGCCCATGTGATTTTTGTTAAGAAAAAGGATGGGTCTTGGCGACGATGCATCGATTACCGTAAGTTGAATAAAGTGAAGATAAAAAATCAATACCCTTTGCCAAGGATAGATGACTTATTTGATCAAATGAGGGGGGCGACTGTGTTTTCAAAGATAGATTTGAGGTCGGGATATCATCAGTTGAGAATCAAAGAAGATGATATTTCGAAGGCAGCCTTTAAAACAATATTTGGGCACCATGAATTTGTAGTTTTACCCTTTGGACTAACAAATGGCCTGGGTGTTTTCATGAGTTTGATGAACAGAATATTTCGAGATTACTTAGACAAGTTTGTACAAGTCTTTATCGATGACATTTTGATCTACTCAAAGACCCCAGAAGAGCATGACAAACACTTGAGGATAGTTCTACAATGTCTAAGAGAAAACCAATTATTTTGGAAGTTGTCAAAGTGTTCCTTTTACCAAACCAACATTCATTATCTTGGACACATTATCTCTGGGGATGGTATCGCAGTAGACCCAGTAAAGATCGAGGCCATCATGGAATGGCCAACACCAACCAATGTTCATGAAATACAAAGTTTCATGGGCATGGCAGGGTATTATCATAGATTTGTTGAAGGGTTCAAAGATAACAAACCCCATTACTGAGCTCCAAAGAAAGAACAAAAAATTCATTTGGACTGGAAAATGTGAAGAGGCATTCCAAAGGTTAAAGGTGTTATTAACGATAACACTAATTTTGAAGGTGTTGGATATGGAACAAGAATTTTTGGTTTGCACTGATGCCTCCAAGGAAGGGTTGGGTTGTGTGTTGATGTAAGAAGGAAGAGTAATAGCTTATGCATAAAGGAAACTTAGAACCCATGAAGAAATCTACGCAACCCATGATCTAGAAATGGCAGCAATTGTTTATGCACTAAAGATTTGGAGACACTACCTTCTAGGAAGGAAGTTTGATCTTAAGACTAACTATTGTGGGCTATAACACATATTCACTCTAGATCACTTAAATGCAAGGCAAAGATGATGGTCTAAGCTAATTAGTGAATATGATTTTGATATCACTTACATCAAAGGAACGATAAATAGGGTGGCTGATGCTTTAATTAGGAGGTCGAGGATATTTTCAGTGATTCCCTTAAAAACAAATTTGAGGGAGAAACTGCTTGAATTACAAATGAAAGACACCTGGTATCAGGAGGTTAGCAAAAGTTTGAGGGAGGATGAAATGAGGGTCCCAAAATATGAAGAATACTCCCTTGATAATGATGGGCTACTATGATTTCGAGGAAGGATATATGTACCACCAAATGAAGATATATGCCAATTAATCTTAAATGAAGCACATCACGCAGTATACATGACACACCCTATTGTTAAGAAGATGAGTGCGGACCTGAAACCACTCTTCTTTTGAAAAGGGATGAAGAAGGACATCATGAACTTGGTAGCAAGATGCTTAGAGTGTCAGCGAGTAAAAGCTGAACATAGGCATCTAGCAGGTTTATTGCAACCCCATGAGATATCGACATCTAAATGGGAAGTTATATCAATGGACTTCATTGTGCGGCTACCAATGACCTCAAGAAGACATGATTCGATATTTGTAGTGGTGGACATGGTGACCAAGAGCACCCATTTCGTACCAGTTAAGGCTACATATAAGACACTAGAAATAGCCAGAGTTTTTATTAATGAGATTATGAGATTGCATGGAGTGCCTAGGAAGATCATATCTGATAGGGGAGCAATGTTTACAGGAAGATTTTGGACTAGTTTCCAAGAAGCTTTGGGAACCTAGTTGAACTTCAGCATTGCTTATCACCCAAAGACAGATGGGCAGACAGAGAGGACTAATCAAATCCTTGAAGACATGCTTCGGATGTATGTGATGGACCAACAAAAGAGATGGGAGGAGTTTTTACCACTTGTGGAATTTTCTTACAATAATAGTTATCAGAGTTCCATCAAGATGGCACCATTTGAGTTCTTATATGGAAGACCTTGCAGAACACCTCTCAATTGGGACCGACTAGAGGACCGAGTATTAATAGGACCATAAGTGGTGCAAGAGATGGAAGAACAAATGACTATGATTAGGAGGAGGCTAAAAGAAGTACAAGATCGACAAAAGAGCTATGCTGATGCTCATTCGGTAGACCGAAGTTATGAAGTGGGGGATAGGGTGTTCTTGAGAGTAAGGCCCCAAAAAAGCTCTATAAAATTTGGAAAGGGAGAAAAATTGTCTCCACAGTTTGTGGGACCTTTTGAAATCTTAGAAATGAAAGGGTCGGTGGCATATAGGCTTGCCTTACCTCCATCTTTAGCACGTATGCATGATGTGTTTCATGTTTTTGTTTTACGTCATTATATTTAAGATCCTTCGCATGTTATTGACTTTGGTCATCTGCAGGTTTCGGACGAAGGAACAGTGATGACTGAACCAGTTTTCATAATAGACCAGCGAACTTTGCAGCTTAGACAACAGTTAGTGGACCAGGTCAAGGTCTAGTGGGACAATTATAGTCCCAGTCAACTACTTGGGAGGACGCCGAGGAGATGCATCACCGTTTTCCTTACCTATTCCAAGGACTTTGAGACAAAGTCTATTATTAAGAGGGGTGGTATGTAGTGGCCGCTCTAGTTGACTGACAATGATATGACACTAACATTTATTTAGCCCTAAGGCCCACACATTATTCTTTGAGGACCTCAGATTGAGGATTCAGGCACATGACACTATTATTATTAGTGATTGAGATATTCATGGTTGTGATGTTTATGTATGTTCTCCATTGATATTATGATGAAGATAGCATGAATGGTTATTTATGTTATCTATTTGGTATTATGATGATTGTAACATTAAATGGTTAAGTTTGGTCTTTATTGAATTTATGATGATGATGGCAGTAAAGGATATGTATGCTCTCTATTAAAATCATGACGATGATAAATTTGATGAATAGGTATATTTATATTGATGTTACGATGTTGATAGCTTGATGGATATGTATGTTTCCATTGATGATAGCTATGATGGATGTGTCCCCTATGTTACCTACTTTCATTAGTTCGGGCTTACTATGAACAATGATGTGAATGACTAGGTGTTGTTAATGATGCTATTATGACAATGAATAACACTGAGAAACCTTGTTACTGATGATTATTGAGTATGGTAGGAAACCACCAAAGGCACTCGCATATGATGAGTTGATGACAATTGGTTTGATGAAAAGAATTATATTATTTTATCTTTGAAATTCAAGTCAATTTTGAAACCTGCTATATATGTTTATCTATATTCTAATGAGATGTTAGTGGTTGTAGGCATAGATTAGTTGCTTGGCCGAATGACTCACATATGGGTGATGGGGTTGTACAAGTGGAAGGAACTACATAGGAGGGGTGGGACAATGTCCCTGATCTCACCCACTAGCACTCCTGCCATGACTTGGGCTGGAAAGGTTGAAACACCTTCACCTTGAAGATCACGATGTCATGAGGGCAGGTCCCAAAGTTGGGTCGCTCATAAGGATTTTACTGGGGGGAGTGCATTAAGGCAGATTCCTTGATCCACAACACCATTAGTCTCACTATAGCAGGCAACATAAGAGATGATAGTGGTCTATGACGTTGCATCTATACTTTCCCCTCGTAGTCACTAAATGCTTGAAGGGCAAGTGGTGTGGCACCCTTGGAACTTCAAGGGAATTTATTGGAGGGCACGAACAACTTGGCATCCTTGGCATCACAAATAAACTATTAGGCATGGCACCCTTGGAACTTCAAGGGAAGTTCTTGAAGGGCACGACCAAACTTGGCACCCTTGGAATCATTAAAAATAAATAAATTGATAAATATAATCAAGAAATAAAAACTAGGTAAATTTACATCAAGGGTAAATGATGTTAGAAACCGAGGTAATTAAATCAAAAATAAAACTTGGGTTAAGAGGATCATAGGAAGAAATAAAATAGGTTACCTTAAAAACTCTACTCTTCCCATGTTAGAAAATATTAGGTAGATTATGTAATTTAATTAGGTAAAAGGGGAAAGAGGGACATAATTGTAAGGATAAATATTAATCATAAAATAGTTAAACCCAATCAACAGAAGAGGATGGTGAATTAAAATAAGATTAATAAATTAAATTTTAGAGAAATATAGAGAACCTCCATGTGGCAACAACCAACATAAGAATATCCATCTAAAAGATAACTTGAATTAAATTAGGGAGTAGATATGGGATCAAATCTTGACTCATTAATTGACATTAGTAATGAACTCAAATTAAGGAGTAAAAAGGGGGATCAAGAGGCAACTAGGAGAAGAAATAGGAATCTTGTTGACATGAGGAAAATATTAGTTTTAAATTAAAAATTTAAGTAAATAATTTTGGAGACCCTTGATGAGAGAGTGACACATGGGTGGGTGAATAATCACACTATTGATTTATAAAAAAATAATTAATTATGCATGACATGCCAAGTTTCACCTATGAGGACTCCTATAAAAGAAGGGGCAAGCCATGGGAGAAAGGACTTTTTGGGAACCTTATTGTTGGATGGATGAGACTATGTCAATGCAGTGATTACGAAACTATAGTGAGTTTGGTGAGGTAGAGAATTTTAGAGAGGGGACTCTTGAGCCAAGGAGTGCTCTCCTCTACCAGCTATTGCATTCCTCCATTGTACAACCCCATTGCAGCTCGGGGGTCTGCGGGGAAGAAGAGTACCCAAGGAGTAAGCTGGGAAGTTAACTGGTGGGTCATCATATTTGGATCAAGTACGTCGTTTTTCACTCTCAGAGGTGACCGACAACAAGGGAAGATCAGTAACAGAAAATCAAGTGGAGTCTCGTCTTCTGATGAATGGTACATATGTGTTGCAATATTATTTGTATGATTTATTTATGGCCATAGTTAAATAGAAGTAAATTTATGATATGTTCAGTGAAATAAAATTTAGGGATGTGTTAGACAGTGCTGAATAAATTTGAATTCCCATTGCTTTTCCCTCTTCTGGTTGTATTTTATTGTGATTTATTTAAAAAAAATATATAATATAGAATTGGTCCTTATAGAAAGTGAATTTCACAAATTTACCTTGAGGAATTAAACCTTGAAACTTTGACAACCTTCATAACTAGAAGGAACCAAGAAGGAGGGACTATGATTTCACCAAATTGTAAATAGTTAGAACCATAGCTAATAGTAAGAAATCCTTGAAAGAGAACTAACAATATGTAAAAAAATTTCCAGAAAATTACCAAAGGATGTTGTCATTCAGAGACATAGGAGTAAGGACAAATGATCAAGTGCAAACTCCAATTGAGATTCAAAAGTTAATGGCCAAAGATCTAGTCACAAACTCTTGACGAGGAAACCCATAAAATATTTGTGCACACTCGTTAAAAGAGAGATGGAAAAGGAATTAGTTTGAAACCTTAATGACTATAATGAAAAGTAAATACAATTTGAACTTGATAAAGATAATGTATCAATAGATACAAGATATCTCTATTACAACCCTTGCATAACACAATTGTTCCATTGCATGTTGACAAAGTTATCAACTTGAGAAAGAAAGGCAACGAAGTTTTAAATTTTTCCATTGCATTGATTTGAAGCATAATTTCTAAAGGGCTTGTTACAGAGGGGTGGTTTTCAGAATAACAAAGAGGAAATGAATGAGCCGACAGGGACTGTCAATGAAGTCATTAAGGGATAATAAAACCCTAAACCCGTTAAACATCGTTAATCTTCCAGAACACATCTCAATCGTTGAATCGTTAGGTGAAAAGGACTAGGAATGAAATCTCATAGAGTTGACATGTAATCAATATGGAAGAGACTAGAAGATATCCATGGAAGAACCCATAAAGTATAAATTTGATCATAAATTGAACCTTGAAAACAATAATACCACATGGGAGCTGTAAACACATAGCTTAACCTTTAATATTTGTGAATGGATTCAATTCAACCCAAACAAATGAGTATTGTGTATTATCGATATGCTTGTGACAAGATGCAAGTTTATTCAAGGGATAAGACATGAATAATTCATCTAGACAACATATATAATGAAAATGGTACATTAATATTGTAATTCAAAGTATAAGGAAAATAAAGAAAATAATATTGTAAACAATATGAATATGTTAACAAATGAAAAACACCTATTTTGTTTAAGGAAAACAATACTTTATATATACATTATACATTGTCAAATGACCAGATAAGTAAGGTGGAAGTGATATTAGAAATTGTGGATCAATCTCCATGAGTGTTACAGGTCTATTTGGGCACATCACTCCTAGCTATCAGATCAGTGTAAACAGGGTCTGTCAAACCCTAATTCAGTTGCTACATGCCCTAGACATCCCACCTCATTGAGTGCTTTCATCCATGAGAGTTTCCTGACTTCAAATCTTGCTAAAGTGCTTCCTTGGGTCACCAGTGCAACCCTAGTTAGGGGTAAGTGCTCTGCAGAGATGGTAGTCCCATTCAAGGCTACGTTGTAGAGCACCCAAGCCCGATCAAGCCTACGCTGGGCGAGAATCCTTGAAATGTTCATTGGATTCTGAGTATATTCATCCTTTCTAGAGCCTTCTAGAAGGAATCCAACTCTTATCCTATCAAGATGAGCTCGACTTAGGATAGCCTTGGATCATCTAATCCTCTATCCTCTCATCCCTTTGAACATTGAAACTAATCATCCAATTATGGAAAACCATTCAATGCCATATTAATGACAAAACCATTTGCATTCATCTATAAATTGGCCTCCCATCATAGAGCCAAGGGATCTAGATAATATAGAGAAATATTGTTGGTTTAGAGACTTGAAATCATTGTCAAGTAATGTTATGTTGCTGGATTGATGTTGCTATTGGTGTGATAAGGGTTTGGACTAAGCTGGATGAGTGACACGACATCAAACCACATTGGGTGTAACTTCTCCTTCTATCAATCAATAAAGTTGTTTATTCCTTTTCAAATACTTTTGTCTATATATATGATGAATGTATGTTCAAATGTTGTCGATTCCATTTGTTTACAATAAATAGATCATATTCTTTGATTGTTGTCATCTTCTATTTCTGTTGGCAGGTACCAATTGAGCGAATTCAGTTTGAGAAAGAGCGACGGGAGCAACTTAAAGGAGATCAAAGGAAGCGAAGGATCACAAGTAGGTTCCTTTATCTTATCTGTTTAATGTAGGAAAAGGTTAAACATATTTACTTTAGTTGTTCTAAGTGTAACTACCCACTTAGGGAAGATATACTTATCTGTAGGTATAAATTTTGTATAACAAATTGGCAGATATACTGGGGAACGACTATCGTTCCTGGTAGTTATCCCTTGTCTTAGCAACACTAGTAGATTTTGCTTGAGTTCATTTACCTATATTCAGTCATTTTGAAGCTTGTTTGGTCAAAATGTGTGCTTATTCGTGTGCTAATAGTGCTCTCTGGCATCAACGCACTGTTATTCTTGACACAGCGCTCTGCTGAGCAGCCTTAGCCTGGAGACAGTGCTTTGCAATGCATTGTCTCCCACTCAGGGCTGCACTGGTCCCTGTCAAGCCAAAAACCCATCTTCTTTCTTGATTTTTTCCAAACTGTTTCACATATTGTTTGCTGAATCGTTAATGTTTCTCTGTCTCTGAAGTCCAAATTAGAATTTATTTTCCATGCCCACTTTGGCTTTGTTTGTTCAATGTTTGTTTATGTTTTCTTTATCATTGTTGAATCAATCCCAAAGTTAGCTTACATTGATTATAATTTACTTTTCTGAAAATTAATTATCGTAAAGTCTTCATTTCTTTGAAAAAAAACTGTCGTAAAGTCTTCGTTTCTTGTGAAAAGAATTGATTGATAGTTTGTGCATTTAATTTCTTTATGTTCATCTAAACATTAAAGGAATGAAAAGAAAAACATGCATAATGCATTTAAAAATTTGTGTGTGCTTGTAGGAATGGTATAAGGAAAGTTGCATTAGATGTGCTCTATTCTCTTTGTTTATAGATTCTGATTGCTCTATCCATTTTAATTATGGTTTTAATTGTTTAAATCAAATGAAAATGATGTTTCTCTTCTTAGTTGCATTCTAGGAGTTTCAGAAACATCACACTGTGAACCTAAAAGGCAAACTTTAAACAAGATCAACTAAAATTTATCTCAATTAACCTAATGGAGCTTTGTAACTTAATGCATAACACTTAGAGGTCTAGGCTAGAGACATGTTTCGACATCATTAAACATAGCAGCTATCGCTAATGGCCTGTGATACATTTTGAGTGTGATACCTCATTCCATGTACGTAAGTATATCATAGCTTGTCCACGTACTTTCAGTTGTATCAAACAATTTTATAGTACAGGAAGTATAAGGGAATGCTCTCACTGTGCAGTTTCGCATTAGACAGTGCTAACATAGATTGTGCCTCCACATGCTTTCGGGTATATTTGGGATGACTACATTAGGTTGCTATCCATCCATAGCTAACCAAGTCGGCTACCTTGTATACTATGATACACTGAAAACAACATTTTGGGAAATTACCTGCACGTATGTTAAGTCCTTGGCTCCTTCGAGGCGGTATATTTCAGTTCACAGTTACTTGGTAATTCTTTTGCATAGATTACCCTCTTTTTGTTTATTTCTTTTTATAATTAAAATCAATCAGCAATCGTGGAATAAAATCAACCTTTACCCTATTGTTTACGTAGGACAACGAGTAAACCGCCTTTACCGCCTGAAGCTACACCTAGTTGGCAAAAGTGGTTTCATTCAATTGGGTACAATAAATCAGAAAATTATGGTTCTTCATTTGATTTACCAGAGTCACCTATACCGGTACGTACTGCAACTCCAATTACTCCTACTATTACCGATTTACCTACTACTGAAGTGGAACCTTTATAATTACCTGAGGACACTGAAAGTGAACTTAGTGAAATAGTAACTAAAGTCGTCCAACAAGAAGCTTATCCTCAACCCAAAGTTGTTCAACAACAAATTACTTCTGAACTTGAATTTTTTCAACCAGAAGTTGATCTCGAACCTATCATAATTCAACAAGAAGTTACTTTTGAACCAGAAGTTGTTCAAGAAGTTCATCCTGAACCCGTTGTTCTTTTACCATAACACTTGGATCCCGAAGTTGAACAACCAGAAGTTGTTCCCATACTAGAAGACGATATACCGATTTATCCTCAGACATCTATAACTCTTGAGACTTCTTCCTTATCGTAGAGTCAAAGACTGGAAATTTATTACAGACCCGACGGTAAAATCCTACACCCAGTTTGATTGCTGTTGAAGAGGAATTTGTTAGGCCCCTATACTATTAGTGTAACCCCTTCTTGTTATTAGTACAACCCACTTATTATATTGATGTACCCATGTAGTGCCCATATTTTTACTATTGTTATTATTGTGCCCTTATATTATTATTGTTATGTCGGCTCTGATTATGTTATGACCCCTTAGACTACTATATATAGAAAGGAGGTCTTTTCATTTGTATCATCCAAGAATTTTCATTTATGTAATGTAAAGGAGGTTTCCCTCTCAAAGAGGTTGAATTCTAAGGCGTTGATCTATCTTTTCTATATTTTCTTGAGCTGGTTTCATAACATTTGGTATCAGAGCTTTGGATTCTAGGGTTTTGTTGCTCCAAACAGGTCATCGTGACATTTTCACTATAATTTTTTTCTGCGACGTTTCGGAAGTTGCAAAAAAAACCCATTTTTGAAGAAATCACGCTGAATCTCGGGTCCAAATTTCAGAGCTTTTTGCGCTATATTTGCGGAGATATGATCTAAGGAAGTTGGTCTTTT
>Ga0115851_101930_pt1 | contig 10996 bp, 9 predicted proteins | sample InSIn2gowninarea_FD_83865 | JGI IMG/M metagenome (GOLD analysis project Ga0115851, IMG submission 83865)
GTATCAAATTCCAATTCTTGATTTTGCTCAATTTTGGAATTGTAATCAGGGCAAGAAGAAGGCTGATAGGCAAATCTCCATAGCCTTGCCCACTGTACTCCATATGTATCTCTGTTTTGTATGATAATAGAATTAGTCGTATTCAGAAAAAAAAAACATGTTGAATCTGATGGTGAATCAGATTGTAGAAAAATAAATTAAACTATTGTCAAAAAATATTAAATTTCAATGTGCAAAGTAAAACTATGGAAAATTTACAAATATTTTTAGTCAACCATAAACTAATATAGATTTGACCACAAACTGAATGCAATATCCCATGCCCATGACAGGGATAATAATTGGACCTAGAGAGTTTATGGATGAGATAAGATACAAATTATGATAGTATATCTGTAAATGTTGAATATTTCCATTTTCTTTTTCCAAATAATTGAAATTTGAGGGTTTAAAAAAAAAATAGACAACTTTAAGGATGTGTCTTTGAATTTTTATTTTCCAAAGGAAAATGACCTGTAAGAAAAGCACATTGTGCATATGTTAAAAAGAATTATGAAAGATGCACTTCCTAGATTAATAGTTAAAAGAAAAAAAAATAGAAGGAAATATATATATGAAATATTAAAGTTAAGAAAGATATTAATCACTTAACTTCTCTTTTGTGCCTTTTTTCCCCTATAATCCCCTTGAGTTCGGATCAACTAGAAGCATTGCTAGTTTACAACCTGTTGTCTTCCGATGGGATTTTTTTTCCTAAATCTGAGTTGTAAAACACATGTAATCTCTTTGTACCACATCCCATTTTCTATAAGAGTCTCGTTTTTGTACTATTCTAGTGCCTTAGTTTCCTGTGGTTCGATGTCACTCTGCATGTAGGGTACTAGATCATTCTGAGCCTGTGCATCCACTTCTGCTTGGTTTGGTTGGTTCTCCACGATTTCTTCCTCATCATCTTCTAAGTGGTGAGGATGAGAGGACTACCATGCTTTTACATTATGGACTTCTCTCTTTTTCTTTTTGGAATCTTCTTTTCGTGTGGCCATGTTTTGTACAAATGTTCTGTTTGAAAACATATTTGACTTCTAATTGATGTATTCTCGTAATCTGGTACTTGTGTCCACTAAAATATTTTGTATTTCAATTGAATGTGGTTATGTTGACATTTTCTAAAGTCTATCTCTATACAAAATTTGGTGAAGGAAATACCTTTGTCTATTATTTCAAGGTCCATTTATTTGAATTTTCCCATTGTGTTACCAATTTCCTCTAAGACCTTGTGGTGTTAGAAGGGTCAGGGAAGATTTGGGAGTCTCACCCATTCCAGCATAGTTGAGACCACCATATTTGTGGCATCAAAATTTGGGAAGTATGGGTTGATGAAGAGTCCATCTCTTCCCCAAGACGAGGGTCCATCATTGAAGATGTTCTCCAAATCTTTATTGAGCCAAGAGGCTCATTCTACAACCTATTATGAGGGGATGTGTAAGCTTTTGTGCCCCTTTAAAATAAAAATAAAAAATAAAAATTGTGTTCTAAATAGAAAAATAATGTCCACTATAATTTAAAAAAATGAATATGTTGTAAAGTAATTAGAAGTAAAAAAAATGTGTGAATCAAACATTTAAATCTTATACTTTTCAAAAATATTTAAACAAAAGTTTTAAATAAACTATTTAAAGATTTATGTTAACTAATTTAATTTATGTCGATATCAACTTCATATATATTTATATATAGAAAAATAATATTAATTTTTTATAGTTAAAATTTCTTTGGTTTAATTAACATTCAAAAATACTATTTAAACAATAAAAAATAACACATTATATTTTACACTCTAAAAAAAAAAATTTCAGGGCAAAAAAGCATAATAGTATTATATAAGGAATATAACTGTCAAAATTACATCATATCTGAGAAATGAACAAGATCATTCTGTGAATAGACATCAGAAAGCTCTGTTCCAGAAGAGACTAATGTGTCAAAATAGACAAGTAATAACAACTAGAATTGGACATAGCATGAATACACATCTACATCATGAGGATAATAGATTAGATAGTACCACGTCATCAAAATTGTAGATGATCATAGGATCAATTATCTGACTGCATGACTTCATGATGTAATAATATTTAAATAAACATAATTTAGAAATAGGAAAAACGTACCTGGGTCCTTTCTGAAAATAAGCTAAGAATCAGGAAGAGAGAATTCCTGAATGTGAAAACTTTCTGTATTCAAAATTACCTCCATATTCCAGATGCCCGGAGGATAAAGTAGAACCTTCTTGGACAATATATCTGCCTAAACATTTTGAGATCTGTAGATATGATGGATTGAGTAGCCCTCCATTCCCTTCCACAAAATCATGATTCTATTCATCCAGCTGTCAAGAAACTGATTTTTAATGTGATGTTTTTCAGTGACATGCTCAATAATGACTTTGGAGTCGCCATATATTTGAAGAGATTGAATATTTAGAAAATGACACATGGAAAGTAAACTAGTAAGTGCCATAGCCTCAGCTTTTATAGTAGACCCCAATCCACCATTCCAATGAATTTGATATTGCAAATTATTTTCCATAATGATATAAACGCCGCATCCACAGATATCATCGTGACAAGCCCTATCAAAAAATGCTCTTGGAATTGGCATTTGTTCAGTTGGAAAATCTGCTTGCTTTGATTTATGTTCCAGCGAAGTTTTTACCGGAATAGATTCAATGGATGAAACAATATTATCAAAGACAAAATTGAAGGGGTCCTTTCTTTCCTGAAATATAAAATGATTCCTCCACTTCCATATATACCATAGGGAAAAAATAAAAATAGGTCGCCAAGACGCCTTTTGACAGCTCCACCATATAAAAGCATCTGAAAAAGAGGCATGAGAAATATAGGGAAACCCAAAATGAGCAGCCAAATCACGCCAGAGTTGTTGAGATAAACAACATTGAAAAAACAAGTGGAAATTGTTTTCATCAACTACTTTCCAAGCATAACAAAATCCAGGACCATGCCAACTTCTCTTCTATAAGTTATTCCATGTCAAATTTTTATTATGGAATACCAACCATGAGAATAAAATGGTTTTTTGAGGACAACTAGATTTCCAAAAGATAATAGGATAAATCTGTTGAGTTTGATCACATTTCATCCTGATAAGGTTAGAATAGGTATCCTTAACATTGATCGGCTCCTTTGCACTTTTTCCATTCCATACGAGGATATCTTCATCGTAGATTCAGCAAAATCCATAGCTCTTCAAACCATTCATGACCTGCATCCATTCTCGCGCCAGATCTTCAGTCAAATCCAAACATGTGGAGTCCTTCCAAATTGGAAAAGGACCCAGCCATGAAGCAATCAGTTTATTCCATGTAAAAAATCCTTTTCTATGAAAGAAGTTTATCATAGTCTTAGATATATTAATGTTATCACATCCTCCCATAATCAGATCAATGCCAATGAGGATCTTATTCCCAGTTTGAAGATTCCATATCAAATTTTTTAGAAAATAAGATTCTATCTTATGAAAACTCATCTAGATAGCCGATCCATAAGATGCCCCAATCTTACCCCTTCTGAACCAGAAAATGATGTCTTTGTTTGCCATATACTTTTTCTTTATAATCATGCTCCATGCCCCATCCCCAAATATGCCCCTCCATAGAGACTTGCAAATTAATGCTTTGCCAAAAGTGCTCAGATCAAGTAGACCCCAACCCCCTGATTTCTTTGGTAAGGAAATATCTGATAATTTTGATAAGTGATATTTCCTTTTCTCCGATTCACCACCCCAGATGAAATTTGCCATAATTCGGCTCATCATATGGATGATGCTCGCTGGTATATAGAATAGGTGAGCCCAGTATACTGCTAATTGAACCAACACCGATTGAGCAAGTATAACTCTACTAGCCATAGAGAGACTTTTGAATTCCCAGTTTGAAATCCTCTTATAATATTTATCTAATATCCATAGCCAGTTTGATTTAGAATATCCGCATGCTTTAAGTTGAAACCCAAGATATTTTATCCCATCTTTGATGGATCTCGCTCCAGTCCCAAATAAAGAGGATATGAAATCAATAAGTTCCATGTTAGCTTCATTATGAAAAAAGGATGATTTAGATTCATTAATATGCAAACCTGTGGCTTTTTCAAACCGGACTAGAATGTCATGGAGACATGTCCAAGAAAGTTTGCATAGCATGCCAAATATAAGGATGTCATCCACAAATAAATTGTGGGATATATAATTGTCCCTGCATATCTTCAAAGGACATCATCTACCCTCCAGGATAGTCTTATTAATACGGAGACTTAATGCATCCATAGCCAATATGAATATTAATGGGGATAAAGAACATCCATGATGGAGACCTCTAGCAGTCGAGAAGTAAGAGGATGGCATACCATTTATAATAACCGCATAATTAACATCTTCCACGCATGCCATAATCCACCTGATCATATTGGAATTTAGACCAATCTTTGCAAGAAGGCACCTCAAGAAGCCCCAATCAAGACAGTCATAGGCCTTTCTAAGGTCAATCTTCAGGATGACAACTTCACTTTTATTCCTGTGCATAGAGAATAGGCCTTCTTGTGAATTTGCAACACCATCTACAATATTCCTGCCTTTAAGAAAACCGTGTTGATCCTTGGATAAATATCTGGAAAGTGTGTCCTTAATTATCCCAGCAACAATTTTTGAGATAATTTTAAAAGAGATATTGCATAAAGATATAGGCCTAAATTCCTGGAAGAGGTGGCATCGTGTTTTTTTGGAATGAGAGCTATCAGAGTGGATGATATGAGATGATGAATATTACTTGATATTCGAGATTCCTCAATCATCTGCAGCAAGTCTGATTTAATAAGGTCAAAGAAGTGAATGAAGAATTCAATCGTCCACCCATCCGGGCCAGGAATTTTGTCTTTCTGAAATGACTTCATGACTCCCAATAGTTCCTCTTCAGACACTTGTTGGAATAGAGATTCATTTTGAACTTCATCAAACATTTGAGGGTAAAGATCAATCCCCTAGATTATGTCTGCAATCCCGCCATCTCCATATTTTTGATATTGATTTTCAAAATATTTAACTGCCTCATTTGAAATGTCTTGATGTGAGTGGAGAAAACCACCTTCCCCATCATTTATCTTCCAGATAGTATTTTTTTCACGTCTAGAATTTGCAAATCTGTGAAATTTTTTTGTATTATTATCTCCTTCTACAAGCTAGATGGCACGACTTTTCAGCCTCCATGTTGCTTCTTCAATGTCCAGGATCTTTTGCTTTTTCCTCTCTAGATCTTTAATATCACACCACATTTGAAATGATAGAGAATGCTTCGTAAATACACCAGATAAACTGTCAAGCTACATTTTGAATCGCCCGAAGTTCTTTCCGATTTTCCAGCCTTATTCTATATTTCCATTCCATAACTATTGATCTGATAGATGATAGTTTTTCAATAAAAGACATGGAAGGAAACAAATTTTCTAGAGGAGGAGACTCTGCCCAGGTTCTCCTTATGAGATCATTAAAATCTGGATCCACAAGCCAGGTCCTGTTGAATTTGAAAGGATACCCGCTTCTAAAATTCTGCTCCTTCCATTTCAGGGATATAGGCCTATGATCCGAAATGAAAAAAATTTCATTGAATGACTTTGGCATGCCAAATCGATCAATGATGCCAACATGCAATAAAAATCTATCTAATATTTTAGTTATGTAGGCACCATCAATTCTGTCATTATCCCAAGTGGGTTGCATCTGGGATGGACATATGTCTATAAGATTCTAGCGCATCATCTCATTTTTAATACGATGAGCAAGTGTGTCATTTGACCTACCTTTACCCCATACCTCATCAGAATTTAGCGTAATATTTAGGTCTCCCGCAATCATTAAAGGTTCAATTTCAAATAATTCTGAAGACAACAATTTATCCTAGAAAGGGTGCCTATCCTTGCAAGGGCCATATATATTCAAAATGTTTATAGGGGCATCAAAACCTCTGAAATAAGCAGATATGAGAATACCCGCGAAACATTTAAATGATATGGCTTTTATCCAGTCCGGGTCCCATATGGCCGCCAGACCCCCAGATAGACCATTAGCCTTCGAAGCAACAATATGCCACGTAGAGAACATTCTTCTGAAATATGCGATAGAATCATGGGAATTGTGCATTGTCTCCTGAATAAGAATAATTTTAGGATGGGCCGAAAGAAAAAGGTTTTTAAGGGTAAGGAATTTGTGGTCTGCCCCAAGACCTCTTATATTCATGGAGAGGATGCATGTCATGATGGGATATGTTCGGGCTTGCTTGCTCTAAGAGGCCTGTTTTCAGCTAGATCAATGATGGGAACATCAGTAAGAGATAGATCTCGGATCACGATGCCAAAAGTATTAATCCTACCACGAAAATGCCTGCTACCCCTGTTATTTTTCCTTCTCACAGTTATATTCTTTGCAGAGTTTGGACTGATATGAGGAGAACTGGACTTTCTAGGCTTATGAATCGTGAGTGGATGAAGTTCAAGAGATTTTTTTTTTCAGCAGGAAATCCAGGTCACTACCTACTGTATTAGGGGAAGAGGTAGGAGAGTTAATGGGGGTGACAGATACACATGGTTCCTTTCCATGATCAGATTTTTGTTTAGGGGAAGGGGAGGAAGACGGGATATATGTAACATGGGAGATCGAGGGAAGGTAATGATAGGGATGAGGGATGGGAATAGGGGGGGAAATGGCATTATCAGCAGGAGGTTCTGGGGGATGCTTACAAATATAGTTGTTTGATTTCTGCCATTTTGGGGAAGATGACTTTCTAGAATCTCTGGGAGATTGAGGAATTGAATTCTTATCAGAGGGGAGTCTAGGATCATCTCTATTAAGGAAAGATGAAATACGATCAATATTTTCAGAATGAGGAGATTCCATAGGGAGACCGCCCGAGACTATAGGAGAAAGACCAATAGGAGATGACCTATGAGACTTTCTAGAGAATGGAGACCCATTCTTTTTCCCCAAAAAAGACCCTAATTTTTCTTGCTTCTGCCCACCATGACAATGATGACGAGGGAAATTTTTGATAAGGTGGCCCATCCAGTGGCATGTAGAACATTGTTTAGTCAATTTAGTGTTATCTAAATTGCTAGTATTTATTGTCAACCCGGGGCTCGTAAGCTGATGAAGTGAGGGTGTACTATATGTACTTAAGTAACCTCTTAGAGTTTTTCTTATCGTTGGGGGTGTTGTTGTGGTTAATTATGTTCCTAAGATGGAGTGAGAATTTATAAACAAGTGAGTGATGGTGTGTGTGTAGAGTGAATCCTAAATGAGTGAAAGTGTGTGTTGAGTGATCTCTAATTACTTGCTTGAAAGGAAATGCTTGAAAAGAATAAGTGAACTGAAATGACTTGAAATAAACTTGAAAGCAAATGACCACTACCAATGGCACTAGACACCGTTCAAGTTGCTGCTAATAAAAGAAAAGAGAGTCACTTTTAAAACCCAAGAATAAAGATTATCTCTCTCTAACTCGATGCTTCAAAGCACATGTACTGTGTAAAGCACGGATAGGAAGTAGCTTATGTGGAATTAGAAAAGTGAGAAAAATATGCTTGAAAGACTAATGATAATGATTTGCTATTTCTAATTCTCTACTTCAGCCATATGTACTATGCAAAGTATGATTAGAAAGTAGTGAGAAAATAGTCTAATAAGCACTTAAAATCAAAACTTCTACTTTAAAGACTAGTGGTGATGATTTGCTCTTTCTAACTCGATGCTTCAAAGCACATGCACTGTGTAAAGCACGGATAGAAAGTAGTGAAAGAACAGTCCAAAAAGCACTCAAACTAGCTGCAAATTAGTGATATTCTGATCTTAAAAGATAATAGTTTATGATGAAGATCATTCATGTATGTTAACAGCTCTTTGAGAAATAAGATTAAAAATCAACTATAAAGATAAAGGCAGCACTTGAATTGTCAACTTCAAATACCATTAGCTGTAAAGCAAACACACACATATAAAAAAATAAATCCCAGGCTAAAAGAAACCTGCAAAGAAATAACACTGATCAGCTTGAAAGAAAGGAAAACAAGTAAATGAAACTATACATGCTTAAGGAAATAAACAAGAAAATAACGAAATACTGCACATAAAATACTTTACAAAGGCTGAGATGAGCAGGGGCCCTCTGTTCATTCAGCCACAAGAAAACTCAGAGATCTGGAAACTTCAAAACGGTGCTATGTCTATTCCTCCATTTGCAAAAAAGTATACAAAACAGAGTGCTGGAATAGCACTAGAAAACAGAGTTCACAAAGCTCTTAAATTCCACACGAGTTCAGAAAATTACAACTAATAAAAGTTCTTTGAGCGTACGCAGACGCAGCAATTTATAGGAGTTTCTAAGATAGCCTACTCGTACAGCTAATTAACAGAAAAACAATAAACAGTCATGCGTATTTATGGTCCCTTGACACATCACGGCTGCGTGGACGAGTTTAGTGGTTCTGTCGTCATGGATAATAAATCCCATGTTGGATTGCGTCTCCCCTGCCACCTGTAGAACATGGACAAATCACCATTTAAGATGACGTGACCAAGCAGCTCTCAATCACCGTTTAAACAGCCTTGAGTTGACCGTAACTTAACCAGCTTTGACCATGGGTGGAGATGACGTGGATGGCTGGAACAATGGGACAGGAACCTCGAGCACGTTGATACCTGAGTGCCCATGTGGCTCATCTAGCAAACCGACACGTGGATCATTGTGTTTAACAAAAAGGCTGCAGGATCTTCAGATAGCTGCGGGATCATCAGATAGCTGCGGGATTCCTGCAAGTAAGTCAAAATCTAAACAAATAGTCATCCATTAGCAAAACTTGCTTGATCATGCTTATTGACACCTAATGTAATTATCTGAGAGGTTTTATGGTGAAAATGAGGCAAAAGTGAAGGAAAGATAAGGAAGAACTGAGGAAAATGGTAGACAGGTAGGTGTAGAATAGAGGCTCTACAAACATCTAAAGGGGACTCCCCAAAAATCAAGAAGGTTGGTCTAGGATTCTACCTGATCTGAGTTGGACCTCATTGAGAGGAACAACCATATAGGTAGGGAATGGTTGACCTTCCATGAGTGGTTGACCTTCCATCACGTAAGCACTTTGAGGATTCCTATTATTGGGGTTTGGTTGAGGTTGAGAGGGAAGTTGATTTGGCCTCCGTTGAGATTGTAACAAGAGTTGAGAATTTTGATTTTGTGGAGGAGGTTGTTGTTGTTGAGGGAATGGTAATGACAATTGTTGACCTTGATTTGGACTATTGTATGCCTACTGATCATAAGGGTGAGGAGGATATTGATAGAATTGGGCAAATCTCCCATAAGGATTTTGCATTTGCATGCTTTGCAACCATGCTTGGAAAGGATTTTGTGGTTGTGACCAAGGATTCCAATTTGGTGGGGGTTGGAAATTCATAGAGTTATTAAACCCTTGATTTTGCTGCCCCTGCCAAGGTTTTCTTGCAACAAAACAAAGGGATTCAAGCATACTTGGATCTTCTTGAAAGACTGCTTTGAGGCCAGGGATTGAAGGACATTCCTTGGTCTCATGGGTTTCTGAGCAAATTACACAGGTTTCCACAACTTGTGCTTCCAAGGGACATTCCCTTAAAGCATGCTTCTTTCTACACTTTGGGCAAAAGATAGTCATAGCCTCGGCTTCTGCTTTTTGTTTATTTTGAATCTTAAGGGTATCAATTTGTTCACTGAGACTCCCTAAGATGTCAGTTTTAAATTCATCTAGCATATTACCGATTTCAGCCCTACTCACTGATCCTGTTGCAGATTTATTTGCCCTAAGGAGAGAAGGATCTCTAGGCCCTTTTTGAGTTTTTGATTTGCCCCTTGAGAGATGGATACAAAGTTCTGCTATATCATTGAGAGAAAGTTGAGAAATATCCCCCTTTCCCATCATGTTTAAGATATCTATCCATTCATCCCTAATGGCTTTTAATAAGAGGGCTTTTAAGGTCTCTTCATCCAAGGTACTCATTTTTGCTCTTTTTAAATTATATTGAAATCTCTCAAGTAAATCTTCTAAGCTCTCATCTTCTTTTTGCACCATTTTAAAAACCTCACCCTTATGATCAGTAGGCATACAATAGTCCAAATACCTATCCAAAAAGGTTTGTTTCATTTCATCCCAGGTCCTAATGGATTGAGTAACTAACCCCATGAACCATTTCAAAGCTTGATCTTTTAATGTTGACGGGAACAGTTTGAGTTTCTGAGTATCATCCAGATAGTCATAGGTTCGACACACAACTTCAAATTCAAACAAGAATGTTTCAGGGTCCTCAGTTCTTAATCCATGAAAATTTGGGAGGACGGATGGTGATATATTTTTCATGGTGGCTCGGGAGTCCTCATCAACAATGGGAAACCCAAATGAATTATCCCCATCTCTATTTCCTCCAATGGGACCTCTACCTCCTCCATTGTTATTATTATTTCCTCCTCCTCCTCTACCTCTACCTCTACCTCTACCACCTCCTTCTTCTTCTGCCATGATGATTCTCCTAGGGATTTCAAAATCTTCTGGTTCTTCTACAAAGGGTGAATGAGAAGAGATTTCTCCTTCCTCTTCAGGTGAGTCTATTTCCTCAATTACAATTGGTTTTCTTGTAGGAGAAAGAGAAGAGTCTCTTCTTAGTTCAAACTCAATAGAAGGTGTAGGAGAGTCAACTCTTGGCTCTTGAATTTCAGGACTAGGAGTTTCGGTTGGAGATAAGGGAGGTGTCTCTTGTCTATCTCTTGAAGCAGATGGACTTGTAAAAATTGAACTTCGAGCTCTAGCTAAAAACCTTCCCCTAGAATCTCTAGCTCTATGCATGTCATTTTTTATTTTACCTTCAAGTCAAGTTAAATAGTTCTTTTTCTGATCTTCCAGTTCACTCTAGA
>Ga0115851_101931_pt1 | contig 10992 bp, 15 predicted proteins | sample InSIn2gowninarea_FD_83865 | JGI IMG/M metagenome (GOLD analysis project Ga0115851, IMG submission 83865)
AGGCTGCGCGGGTTTATTACCGACGATTGCCGCAATTGAAGCCGGAAAAGATATTGCTTTAGCTAATAAAGAAACCTTAATTGCTGGTGCGCCTGTAGTTTTACCCTTAGTAAAAAAACACAACGTCAAACTATTACCCGCAGATTCCGAGCATTCAGCTATATTTCAATGCTTGCAAGCCGTGCCGGAAGGCGGGTTGCGGCGAATTATTCTTACAGCATCCGGGGGCGCTTTTCGAGATTTGCCTGTAGAGAAATTAGCCACCGTAAAAGTTGCGGATGCGCTCAAACATCCCAATTGGTCAATGGGACGGAAGATAACAATTGATTCCGCTACATTGATGAATAAAGGGTTAGAAGTAATTGAAGCTCATTATCTTTTTGGTTTAGACTACGATCGCATTGAAATTGTTATTCATCCCCAAAGCATCATTCACTCCCTAATTGAAGTGCAAGATACCTCAGTATTAGCTCAGTTAGGTTGGGCAGATATGCGCTTACCGTTACTTTATGCGTTATCTTACCCCGATCGCATTTACACAGACTGGGAACAGCTAGATTTAGTTAAAGCCGGGAATTTGACCTTTAAAGCCCCCGATCATGATAAATACCCATGTATGCAGTTAGCTTACGCCGCCGGACGTGCGGGGGGTTTTATGCCTGCGGTATTAAATGCTGCTAACGAGCAAGCCGTAGCCTTATTTTTAGAGGAAAAGATTGAATTTTTAGATATTCCTAGATGTATCGAGCGGGTGTGCGAAGTCTTTTCTGTAGATAATCGCCCTAATCCTTCATTAGATGACATTATCGCCGCCGACAACTGGGCAAGACAAGAAGTATTAACAGCAAGTAAATTAGTTAAAGGTGCGATCGCTTAATTTTGATATTTTTAGCAGAAGAACCATTTTCTAATTAGTAGATAGTAATGCTAAAAAAAATTTGGGCTACTATCCGACACGGCAAAATTGAGCTAGAGGAGCAAATAGAACTTCCAGAAGGTACAAGAGTGGAAGTTACACTTTTAACTGATGATGAGACAAACTTTTAGAATTCAAAGCAGCCAAATAGCACTAGATACTGTGTGGGATAAGTAGCTAGGTGAAATTAAATGTAAAATAAGAGAGGTTATTAATTATAGGTTGGTTGATGCCTGCTCCCCTTCGGATTCGCCTCGCCTCTGAAGAAGATTTCACCCTTTCGCAGTTACAGGTGGCAACTCTGGTTCCGCAGCGAACTAGAAAGCGCGCTCATATGCTGCGGTTGAATGCTCACTCTCTGGACAGTAGGAGCAATTGCAGAAATATTTGAGTGCCATGAGCATACCGTTCGAGCAACAATTCGACGTTGGCAACAGCAGGGACTTGGTGGTTTATGGGAAGCACCGGGTCGAGGCACAAAACGTAGATGGCAAGAAGAGGACATGCAGTATTTAGAGCAACGCCCTTGAGCAACAGGAGCGCACATATAACAGCAAGCAATTAGCAAATGTTCTAGAACAGGAACGTCAAGTTAATTTGAGTGCTGACCGGATTCGACGTATCCTACAAAAAAGGGGTGGCGATGGAAACGAACGCGACACAGCCAGCGTGAAAAACAAGACCCGCAATACAAACAACACAAACAAGCGCAGTTAGATGCACTTAAGCATGTAGCGCAATCAGGAGATATCGAACTGATGTATCTGGATGAGTCAGGCTGTCAGTTATGGAGTCCCGTCAGTTATAGTTATAGCCCAGTGGGAGAACAAAAACGCCTTGAGCAGACTGACCGACGTAAGGGACGTATCAGCATTTTAGGCTTATGGCAACCCGATAAAAGCTTTAAGTATGCTTTAGCTTGTGGTAGTTTCAAAGTAAGAAAGTTATATCAAAGTCATTGATTGGCTTGCAGAACTTACATCAGAGACTTTCAGTACCACCGGACGAATGACAGTAGTAGTACAAGATAATGGTTCTCTCCATAAGAGCCAACTGACTCGCCAACAGTGGCAGCGCTGGCTTTCTCAAGGACTATTTCTATTCTTCCTCCCCCCATATTGCTCCGAAATGAACCGGATTGAAGATCAATGGCATCAGTTCAAAACCCATGAAATTGCTGGGCGTATGTTTGAGGATGAATATGATTTAGCCTTAGCAATCATGGATGGAATGGAAGCTCGTAGTGTCAAAGGTGGTTATATACTGGAGCGTTTTAAGTTTAATTCTACCTAGCTACTTAATATTTCTATTTTAGTGAAGCTACGCGATCGCTATATTTTGCCTTAAAAATCTGGAAAGTGGTTGCCACTATTTGTATATATAGATATCTACAAACATTTACTTATACAACGCTACAATCACTACGCAAAGTCATGAATCGCCTTCAAACTAGCATCGCCATTTTCGGAATTATTGGTATTTTGGGCGGACAACCTGCAACGGCAATTATCCAACCAACACAAACAGTTATTGCTCAACCAAGTGAGAAAGAGTACCTCGATCTAGGCCTACAAAAGTACGAACAAGGTGATTACAAAGGAGCGATCGCTGATTTTAATCAAGCAATTTTACTCAATCCTAATTCCGATCTAGCCTATATATATCGTGGTAATGCAAGAGATGATAACGGAGATCCTAGAGGAGCGATCGCCGATTACAACAAATCTCTCCAATTTAATCCTAAAAATGCTAGTGCTTACTACAATTTGGGTGTTACCTACGAAAGGATGGAAGATTACACTTTAGCGATCGCCAACTACACTAAAACTATTGAGTTTAATCCTAACTACGCCCCAGCTTACGAGAATCGAGGTAATCTTCTTGATGACCAAGGCAATCCTCAAGCCGCTCTTGCAGACTACAGACAGGCTATACAAATAGCTCCTAAAAATCCTAGTGTTTACTACAATCAAGGTGTCACTTATCGCAGACTCAAAGACAATCAAGCGGCGATTTCTAGTTTTAACCAAGCAATAAAACTAAAACCTGACTATTTCTCAGCTTACAATGGACGAGGTAATGTTTTTGCTAATTTAGGCAACGGGCAAGCAGCCTTGAGAGACTTTAATCGAGCATTACAAATCAACCCTAAAGCTGCGGATATTTACTACAATCGAGGTCTGCTGCATATCGAGCTAAACAACAATCAACTAGCAATTAAAGATTTTCAGCAAGCTGCAAGTTTGTACAAGCAGCAAAATAGAACAGAAGACTACCAAGATGCCATAGAGCAAGTTAAAGAACTTCAGCAAGCAATAATATAAACTTTCAACTAAAACTCTACCTTCCGCCACGAGGTAGAGAAATTCCTTTAATTTTTTTAAACAACGATACGGCAAAAGAATCAGTCATTCCTGCAATATAATCTGTAACTTGCAATATTTTTGTATAAATATCTTCTTGCTCTCGAAAATTAGGAATCAATTTTTTGATTAAGAAACTTTTTGACAAATTTTCATCGCTAATTGCAGTTATAAATTCTTCTAATAAGCCGCCGATTACTTCATATCCTGCTATTTTCACTTCTACAACTTCGCAAGACTCATAAACATTTTTGCGAGTAATCTCAATGATTTCTTTCAGTTTTTTACCTGATGCTATTTCTGTAGTTAATGGACTATCACAAGTTGCCGTTAAAAATTTATCTTCGCAATCTAAAAATACTTGTTTAACTTCGGTAATTAGTTTATGAATTACTTTAGCACGTAAATATTTAATATTTTCTTTTTCATCATTTACTATGTCTAGTTTTTCATCGATTAAAATGTCATGCAGTAATGTAATTGCATCTTGATAAGCGATATAACCCATTTGAAATCCATCTTCTAAATCGACAATGTGGTAACATATATCATCCGCCGCTTCAACTAAAAATGCTAAAGGATGTCTGCACCACCAAGCGGATTTTTGCTGACGTGGTATTAATCCTACTTCTTTAGCTACTTGAGCAAATAATTCTTTTTCCGATTGGAAAAAACCATGTTTTTTAGTGCTTTTATTATTGTCAATAGCATTATATTTTGCAAATAAGCTACTATTAATTCCCGCTTCTCTGGGATATTTTGTAAATGTCGCTAACATCGCGCAAGTAAATTGCACGCCTTTAAGTGAAGGTCTATTTTCTAATTTTGTTAAAGTTCTAAATCCTTGAGCATTACCTTCAAATTTTTTAAAATCTTCTGGTTGATTAGCGGGTAATACAGATAAAACTTTTTCAGCTTTCGCGCTTTTAAACCATTCTTGAATAGCATCTTCTCCCGCATGACCAAAAGGCGGATTGCCAATATCATGAGCTAAACAAGCCGCCGCCACAATGTCGCCAAAATCTCTTGCTTGAAAACCTTTTAGTTCTGTTTTATGTCTTTTAATAATTTCGCTACCGGCAAGCGTACCCAAAGTTCGCCCTACGCAAGAAGCTTCAAGACTGTGAGTTAATCTACTACGAATATAATCATTTTCAACTAAAGAAAATACTTGAGTTTTATCTTTAAGTCTTCTAAAGGATGAGGAAAAGATAATTTTATCAAAATCTTTTTCAAAAACCGTCCGTCCAGCATCGGGAATATTTGGAACAGCTGCTACCAAGCGGCTACTAGATAAAAGTTTGTGCCATTGCATTGTTGAATCCATAACTTATACTCAACAGCTAAGACGAAGTTTTATCTTTAATATTAGAGGAGTTTTGCGTTGAGAGAATCCTAATGCCCGTTGAACTGATAATTTTAATAGCTGCTTTGGTTGTATCTTGGCTAGTGTTTACAGCGCTAATTAAGATCGCCAAGACAACCGTTACTACAGCAATTGCGATCGCTGGAATTATTCTAATATTACAATTGGTCTTTGGTATCGGCTATCAAGACTTATGGGAACAAATAACCCAGATACCACAATTATTATGGAATCTCGTTACTGGGGGCTAGTTCCATTCTTCGGCGGCTTTCATTTCTGTTTGCACTAAGTTGTTTTTTAGCTTAACCCAGTCTAGGTTTGGAGTATTGGGAGAGTCTTGAATTAATTGCCCGTGTTGCAAGTATAAAACACGCTGACAGAACATTTGGGCCAATTCTAATTGATGATTTACCATCACAATAGTAGTTTCACCCGCCGCTAAATGGGTCAATACTTGCAATAGTTGGGAAGCTCTACCCGCATCCAAAGCTGAAGTTGGCTCATCTAATAGTAAAATTTTGGGCTGAGTTACCAACGCACGAGCGATCGCAACAGTTTGTCTTTGTCCTACCGAAAGTTGCACCTCAGTCCGCTCTAGCCACTCGTTGGGGATGTGTAATTGGTCGCTCCAATACAATATTCTTTGTTGAATCTGCGCCTTGTCTAATCCCCGTAAACTAAGCGGATATGCTAGGGCTTCTTTTACAGTCATTCCTAGCAACTTAGATTCTTGTTGCACTAAAACAATTTGTTGACGCAATTGAATTACCGCAATAGTGCGATAATCTTGTCCTTCAAAGTAGATTGTCCCCGTACTCGGTTCGCTGAGACGATTTAGCACCCTCAGCAAAGAAGTTTTACCCGCACCCGAAGCACCAATTAGACAAATAAGTTCAGTTTTAGCAATTTCAAAGGAAATATCTTTAAGTAAGTATTGAGAACCTACTGTTGCAGACAGACTTATTTTATCCAGGCGTAGTTGTGCTGTTTGCACGGATTACTCGCAAATAAATTAGGTTAATTTTCCAAGCGCGATCGCATTTGTAATTGTCCAACCATCTACTAACAATAGCAGCAGCGTAAACCCAAACAAAATTAAATACATCCAAGGTTGCGCCAAAGGGCGAACATCAGTAGTATCAATGCCTGTTTTTGCCTGTACTTCGTTTACTAACCGAGTAAAACCAGCAACGCGCATCGGAAGTAAATAGCCTTTACCGTCATTACTAAGAAAATAGTAAACCAATCCACCTTGTCCTGTAGTACGCGGTTTTAATTGTTTGATATCCGACCAATCTAAAGACCAACCTTTGCGGAAAAAACTAGGAACCCAGCGAGGATAAGTTACAGAAATAGTGCGATCGTCTAATACTACTCTTTCGCATAAAGCAGCATACAGCGCGATCGCACCTAATCCTATCCCCACCCACAATAATGCAGGTGGGACAGGCGAATTTGTAACTTGCGACAAAAAAGGCAAAGGTGCAGTTAAAGCCGTATAAAGACTTAAAAGCGTAATCCTAATTAAAGGTGATAGACGGAAAGTAGTTGAAGTCACAGGGGCAAAATAATTATTTTAATGCCAACTACAGAAAATTAGTCTATATAGTCGGTGATAATTTGTTGCTCTGGTGGTCTGTTTGTAGTGATGGGACGGCTACCATCTACTTCTAAAGTGCTTTCTATTTGAAAGTCACTTTTACCAATTGGGCGATCGCCATCTTCGTTATAGGTAGAAGCTACTTCAAGCTGACTAGAATCAATTGGGCGATCGCCGTCTTCGTGCAAAGTATGCTCATAATCAAGATTACTAGCACCAATCGGACGTTCGCCATCTTCGTAAAAAGATGATTTTGCTTGTACTTCGCCTGCGGCGATTGGACGCTGACCATCTATATCAAGCATTCCTACAACCTCAAGGTTATTGGGGTCTATAGGGCGAACACCTGCTATATCAAAGGTTTTAGAAGTATTATCTGTATTTTCAGCTTTGGTTTTGCTATCTTTGCTTTCAGTTTTTGTTTTACTATCTTTGCTTTCGGCTTTGGTTTTGCTATCTTTGCTTTCAGTTTTTGCTTTACTATCTTTGCTTTCGGCTTTGGTTTTGCTATCTTTGCTTTCAGCGTTGCTTTTATTATCTTTGCTCATTTTTTTAGAAAAAATACTATCGAAAAGTATATTAGCTAGGAATGAATGCCCGTACATCCCACAAAATGAGGAGATGATAGGTTTTTTAGATGGGGAAAATTTACCCCAACTTTTAAAACAGATTTGGGTTAATTTTGCAACCAAGCAAATAAGCTGTCTCAGGGCAACCGCATAAAATCATTGGGTGAGAATTTTGACGAGATAAGCCTGATCCCATCCTTCGGCTCCACTGAGAACAGCACAGATGGAAATAGTAATGATATCTAGCAATAAATGCTCTTTGCCCCGGTTATCTCTTGGGTCTTCTAAACTTGCAAAGTGCATTAAAATGCTGGCATCAAATACCTGTCCCTGACTCACGGCGCTGCTCCAACTTCTTTACCATAGCCTAGCCTACGCCATCTTTTTTATGCGGTTGCCCTGATAAGCTGTCTACAGTTAGCTTCAGTTCGCTGGCAAAAGATGGTACAGGTAGAGGATCTTCTGGGTTCTCAAATACTTCTAGTTGCCGATTAGGCGCGTAAACAAACACAGATTTTTCGTCAGAGTCGATTAGCCAGCCCATTTGAGTTTCATATTTAAGACAGTGCAAAATATTTTTAGTAACTTTTGTTTGGCTTTGGTCTGGGGAGAGAATTTCAATCGTCCAATCCGGCGCTAGTTGAAAAACGTTAGCTACTTCACCATTTTCATCGCGTGGTATTCTATCCCAAACAAATACTGATACATCAGGAACAGTTGATCTTCCCCCAAACGTACATCTTAGTTCTGGGAATGCTCTAGCAATACGTTGAGACTTTACAGCTTGATTAATGACTGGGACTAATTCACCTTGAATTACGCTATGTTTCCCGTGAGGCATGGGTTTTTGGATAATTTGACCATCAATATACTCGCTGGCTGGCTTTGTTTCCGGTAATTGCAAAAAGTCATTTAATGTCTGCGATTTACTGGGAACTTGTACCATTTGACTTCGCCTCAAAGAGTTTAAATAAAATGGGCTTTATTAATTATAAAATTTTGTTAGTCTATTTAGCTTTTTACTCAGCGCGATCGCTATAAATTTGAATGACAATACCACCAAATTGAGCCTCATCAGCCCAACACTTTTTGCCTTTTATATAACAAATATGGCTGGGGTAATCTGCTTCGGTATCTGCTACTATCGCCCTAAAGCCACCACTCATCGATAGATTGAAGAAAACTAACTTTTGACCTCGATCGTTACAAGCTTTGTTGTAGCAATTGTGGCAAACCGCAAGCGGGTATCGTTCCCAGTGACGAACAGGAGTTAAGCAAATTGGGCAAGGATGAGAAGGTAATATTTGATTCATAGCTTGTTTTTTACCCAATTTGCGATCGCATTAATTTGATGATTAACTCAATGCTTTAACAAGCTTATCTTTTTTCATTTTACTAGCGCCAGTAATACCTTTTCCCTTTGCTATTTTTTTAAGTTCGGTTACTGTCATTGTTTCAAAATTGCCTTCCTTGCTAGTTTTTTCTGGCTTTTTTTTATTAACCTCTACTTTGGGAGGTGCTTCTAGCTTTGGTTGAGGTGTTAGATAAAACACTTGTTTTAAAGCTTCAAGTTTTGCACCTTTAGTAATACCGGACTTTAGCTTTAAAATTGGCTCGAAATCTTGCCAATATTGACGGGGAGATTCATCAATTCTGTTTGCTGCGACAGCTAGTTTAACGCTTTTGAGAGCGCTTCCGGGTTGCTCAATCAAGTATTGTAATGCGGCGACAATTTCCTCTCTAGATGCTGTACAGAGATTGATTTTTGGTATTTTTTCCTGAGCAAGAACTTTAGTAACTTCCGCCGTATCATCACTATCATCAGCAATAATGCACCAAACTCTATCTAAGCCAGCTTCTTTAGCAACCGCGTAAATAAAAGAGTTGGCGATTACTTCATACTTATCTTTGCCTGTTTCTTTTACAAGTAAGGGAATCCAATTGCGATCGCCTTTTTCTTTGAGTAAACGAGCGGAAGCTTTAACCAAAAATTCAGGAGTGTCATTACTTATGCTGGAGTCAATATTATCTAAATATAGACGCATTAAATTTCCGATATTGCTAAGGCTACTCATTGTATAAAATACTCTTTTGCTAAGTGTTTGTAATAATCATTGGCTGATTTGTCTTTATAAACCGCAGGAATGCGCGAGAAGGCTGCATCCGCGATGTTAGCGTAGCTCGGTATTTGATGAATATGCAGGTCTTTTTTGGCGTTGGTATATTTAGGGTAGAAGTAAGGTAGCAAATCAATTTTATCTTTTCTTGCAGTATTGATAATCTTATTAATTTCTTTTTGAGCAACTTCTAACTTAGGTTGTGTGATCTTTTCACCATTAAAGAAAATTGGTAAAGCAATAGGACTACCATCAACTTTTAAAGCCCGTACTTCAGGAATGAATTTTTTAATAGCTGTTGCTGCATTCTCCAAAGAAAAGAGATTGTTATGCTTTGTTGGCATAAGAATAGCATCAGCCGCGTACAAGCTTAGTTTACTAAATAATTTCCAGTTTGGCGGTGAATCTATCAAGATATAATCATACTCTTGTTTTAAAAGCTCAAGCTTTCGATAAAGACTGTCAATCTTAATTTCACCAGCCAGAATATGATCGGGTTCTTCTGTTAATTTTAAATCTGCTGTAACTACATCAAACTTAAGGCTAGTTTTCCCGCTTTTAAAACTAAAAAGGTGTATAGCGCTTTGAAGCGTTGCATCTCTGTCAGTCAGAGCTTTAAAAACGACACTATTGCTTAATGGAAGACCGAGAGAATGTGTTAAGTCTTGCTGATTTGGATCGAAATCAATTGCTAATACTTTTTTACCTAAGTAAGTCAAAATACCTGCAAGGTTAACAGTTGTGGTTGTTTTGCCCACACCTCCTTTGTTGTTATAAACTGCCAAAGTTAAAGCTTTATTTGGATTCTCAATTTTTTTACGAATTGAGGCAACAACTTCCTCGATATTATCTTCGTTAAGCGAAATGCACTGAGTTGCGGGAAAAACTACTTTTCCATGCTTCCGAAATAGTTGAATATGACAGGAATTAGTGATAATGCCCCATTGTACTGTATGACAATTGGGTGCTAGTAGATATCGTTTTAATTGACTAACTGTTTGGTAATATTTTACAGTGTCGTCAGATAAATTGATGTCTCTACCTTTCAACTCTACAAGCAGGTATGGCTCAGATTTTGTATGGATGAAAATGTCGTCTCCAATAGTCTTTCTAGCAGCTTTATCAACGGCTTCGGCTCCATTGCCAGTTTTGTATTGTGAAAAAATTTCATCCTGTTGAAATCCTAACTCTCTCAGCAAGGTAGGTACAAAAAGATCGTTAACAGTAGGTTCTTGGGCTTGGTCAGGTAGACTTCGCAGGGCAGATCGAAGACTGGGAGGTGTCGTAGTCATTATCTAAAGTGGCTTCCAGCAGTGTTCAACCTTAGTATTCCCAACTTGTAAGCAACTATTTACTATGTTCGTAATTATTTCTTTATTATTTGTAATTATGCGATCGCACTTTTTCTACCAACGAAACTAAAATAGAGCGGTCGCGCGTTTCCTAAGTTCGCCGCTACTATAGTTGCATTCACAATAAGAAAATTAACCCGGAAGCGCTCTCAAAAAGCGTTAAACTAGCTGTCGCAGCAAACAGAATTGATGAATCTCCCCGTCAATATTGGCAAGATTTCGAGCCAATTTTAAAGCTAAAGTCCGGTATTACTAAAGGTGCAAAACTTGAAGCTTTAGCAATGGCTGCAAAGATATAATTACCCTTATCAGATATGGTGCAAAAACCCGAATAGGTATAGTGCTACGCTACGGCTAGAGCGATCGTCAGAGGTAAAATATGGAAGCTATTACCTTTAACTTAAGTCCAACAATTGAGCTAACAGATGAGCAGTTTTTCCAACTGTGTCGAAACAATCAAGATTTGCGAATTGAGCGCACAGCACAGGGAGAACTAATACTTATGCCACCCACAGCATGGGGAAGCGGAAACCGGAATGCGAGACTGACACAACGTTTAGGTAATTGGACAGATGCTGATGGAACGGGGATAGCTTTTGATTCTTCTACAGGCTATAAACTTCCTAACGGTGCAAATCGCTCTGCTGATGCCTCCTGGATTAGCCGAGAACGGTTAGAAGCGTTGAACCCAGATCCGGCGCGATTTATG
>Ga0115851_101932_pt1 | contig 10990 bp, 4 predicted proteins | sample InSIn2gowninarea_FD_83865 | JGI IMG/M metagenome (GOLD analysis project Ga0115851, IMG submission 83865)
TCTTAAACTTTTAATTTTTTAAAGACCAACGAATTTTTCCTTTGGAGAATTTAAATTTACCTAGGACCTAGAATTAATTAAATTTTTTGCTTAGAATTTTAATTAATTCTTAGCCATAAAATTTAATTAATTAACCTATGAGGAGATAAATTATTTTTCCAACTCTGAAAACACTTTACATCATGATTTGCATATTTTTTACATGTATAAAATAAACTATATATCACCAAGATGGAAATTATTATTAAAACTTCGTTTATTCAAAGCCTAGAATTAGACACATAAACTCATGTCATTATTATTTTTCCTTAGTGAAACTAGCTTGGAAATTCATTCAAAATATTTAATAGGGAAAATTATATGAGTACCTAATCAAGCTCTTTACTAGTAGTTGCTTCAATTACACCTCATTAGAATTTATGCCTGTCTTAATAGGCTTGTATATGTTTGAAATTCCTAAATAGATTCTATCATTTTATTAATTTTTTTAAAAAATAAATATTTTGATAATTAAAAAAAATGTTGATGTTTTCAAATGTAAATTTTATTTTTTTGTCTTTTTATATTGAATTTTAAAATACAAAAATTATATTAAGCTATAAAAATTCTAAGAAAATTTTATATTCACAAGTGCTATAATAATTTAGGCTTTGTACAAGATGATGGGATAATACCATGGATTATAAATACAACATACCCAAAGACAATAACTCATTTGGAAATAAAAATATTCTATAAATATTTTATTTTCATATAATTTTATAACATTTTTAAAATTAAAAATTAATACTTACAATATAACAAGATTCTTTACATTGAATATTATTAACTTGTAAAGAGGCTTCGTTACTACATGAGGGTCTAGTACTATGGCTTATCAATAGAACTTTCCTAAAATACATGAATCATTTCCAAATAATATTATCCTTTGATTTCAAGCTCCTGTGATCCATTTTGTTTTTTTTATTGTTTTTATGGATTAATCCTATATTGAATTTTTTCTTGGACGTTTCAACCAACTTTTTTGGTGGATCATCTCCTAGGGTTATGGTTTTGTATTTTTATGGTTTCCAATTATTTCTTCATGAGAAGAAGGGCCTTGAGCTGAAGACATGTAGATTTACATCTCTTCTCAGGGATAAACTACCATTCCCTTAGCTAGTTTGCTTTCATTCTACATGTATTCAATTTTAAACATTCTTTATTAATTAATTAAAGTTCATCTCTAGTGTATTTTCGTGTTTCTATTTTAAATTTGTATTTCATTTCATTCCTTCATAAATTTAGATCAAAGAAGGAAACATTATTTTAATGAGGTAAGAGATCAATGTTTTTTCAAGGCTTCCCATATGTATCTTTGAATTAATAAGGAATCTCTTTCCTAATGGAGAAGGATTTGGGAAGTAGTTTGAAGTTCAATCAACAAAAACTCTACAATGAATGGTATTAAAGAAAAATTACATTGATGTGTCGTTCTCCTTTTCGCTAATATTGTGGCAAGAATTGGAGAATGTGAGTAAATGCTCATTCATGGTGATTGTTGTGTTAGCTTAAAACCTAGGTAAATTATCTTTAAATGATATTTAATTAAAAATAGTTGTTATGTAATAATTACTTATTTAATATCGATAATGTAAATGATTTATCATTTTAGTTAATAAAATAATATTATAGGCTTAACCTATTGAGAGTGTATCTATGGATTAAAATGATAATTATTTTATATAATATTACTACTATTTAAAATTATAATGTTGAGTCATAAATAAGTTGTTATGTGATGAATTTGTTAGTGATGATATTAAATTAATAAATTTTTATTTACCATTTCAAATAATAATATTATTTGTGAATAAATTATCAATCTAGATAATAAAATAATCTCTATGATATTATTCGGGATGACTTATTCAATGTGAGTTAACATCATTAATTAATATATTTATTGATTAAAAAGCTAATGATAACTAAGCATAATCTATTTATATAGTATTAATACTATTGAAAATAAACTAGATAATAATATTTGGTTTATGTAATGAATTAGTTAGGGATGATATTAAAAAAATAAATATATTTACCCATTCAAATGATAATATTATCTATGAATAATATAATATATAAAAATACTAGATAGGAACGGCCTATTCAATGGGATTAGGTGGAAAACTAGTCATTATCATGATGTAATAGAAGGGGTTAATATTATTTAATAATTTATGTACCAATCTAAATCATAAGATTATCTATGAATAATAATATTAGTTAGGATCAACCTATTCAATGGGATTAGGTGGAAAACTAGTATTTATCATGATCAAAAAATGGGTTAAAGTTATTTAAAGTAATTAATAAAGAATTAATCATTATGTAATAAATAAATTAATGATATTGTGACCAAAATAATTATCTAAGATTCTAATAGTTAAAGTGTATAAGGTTGTCATGAAATATTCAAGATAAATATTATGTCTAATCTATTATCAAATAACCAAAATTGAAAAGGTCTCTTAGATGGAATTAAACATCAAAGGGAAGAATATCCTCATTCAAAAGGGGAAAAAGAAAGAACGGGAAGAATGATAGAAAAACAACAGAGGAAAGAAAAGAGATGAGGGTGAGGAAATGGCGGAGGAGCTAGGAAGTGAGAACTAAAATCCAACGATCATCCCTATTGAGGTTTTTGGCATGCATCTCAATCTCAATTGCTTCCCTAAGTTTCCTGTGGTGGAAATAGTCAATTTTAGCACCGACTCTTGTTTCTTCAATGTAGACATGGTGTTTAGATTTGTCAGCATGTTCTGCAAGGGTTGAGGTGCGGGAGCGATTCTGTGTGATACCAGTCGCATGTTCACTAATACTCTTGTTAATAGATCTTCCTGTTTCCCCAATGTAGGGGATACCATAGTAGCAGGGAATGAGGTAGATCACTTTTGATTGCTTCGTATTGATAGGGTCCTTGGCATATCTAAGAGAATTTTTAATGGTATTTCAAGGATGGAAGGAGGAAGAGACATTAGTATGCTTAAGAATATGGGTTATCTTATCCTTGGTTCCTTAGATATACTAGAGATAAACCTTAGGAATACGATGAGGAGGAGCAAGTTTAACTTTCTGCTCTTTTTTGGCTTTGCGAAAAGCCTTAAGGCTAAGGGGTTTGCTATACCCATTGTTTTCAAAAAACTCAAGAAGATTAGACTTATCCTAATTAAGATGGTCACTATGAGAGATTCTTAAAGCTCGAGTAGTGAGAGTGCTGAGAACCCCAAATTTCTGAGCAAGGAAATGATGAGAACTCGCATGGAAGTACTATTCTGTATGAGTCTTCTTTCAAAAAACTTGGTGATAAATGGAAGCATCATCCCTCCTGGAAATGAGAATGTGAAGAAAGGGAAGGTGACCCTTCTCCTCACCCTCCATACTGAACTTGATGGAATCTGATTGAGAATTTAGGTGGTTGAGGAACAAATCAAGTTTCTCCCTTCCATCAGGCCAGATGTCACACATGTCATGGACAAACCTCTTCCATTTTTTAGGATGGCTAGTTTTCCACCTAATCCCATTAAATAGGTCATCCCTATCTAGTATTTTTATAGATAATATTATTTATAGACAATGTTATGATTTGAATGGGTAAATAAGTTATTATTTTTAATATCATCCCTAACTACTTCATTAGATAAACCAAATATTATTATCTAGTTTATTTTTAATAGTATTAATACTATATAAATAGATTATGCTTAGTTATCATTATCTTTTTAATCAAAAAATATATTAATTAATCATTTTAACTCACATTGAATAGCTCATTCCTAATAATATCATATAGATTATTTTATTATCTAGATTGATAAGTTATTCAGAGATAATATTATTATTTGAATTAGTAAATAAATAAATTATTAATTTAATATCACCACTAACAAATTCATCACATAACAACTTATTCTCGACCTAACATTATTATTTTAAACAATATTAATATTATATAAAATAATTATCATTTCAATTGATAAACACACTTTAAATAGGTCAACCCTAATAAAATTATTTTATGAATTAAAATGATAAATCATTTACTTTTTTGATATTAAATAATTAAGTATTACATAAAAACTACTTTTAACTAAATATCAGTTATTTTAATTTACCTCTTATCCATTCGTAATTTTTCACCAACTAATTTTGGACGACTTTCCGTGAAGATTGATGCATCCATGTGAATGAGGATGAACTACATTAGTTGGTTCAAAAGGTCGACACAATCCTTACAATATGATTAATCTGAAAGACTAATTAATTTTATCGTCAAAAATTAATTAAAATCCTAAGGCAAAAATTTAATTAATTCTAGGTCATAGGTGAATTTAAATTCTCCAAAGGAAAAATTCGTCGATTCTTAAAAAATAAATTTTAAGAGATCCAGGGACTAAAGTAAATTAATTATTTTAATAAATTTTAAGCCTTTGATCCCAAGAGTTAAGTCAAGGTCAAAATTTTGGGGAAATTAATTCCAAAATTTAATTTTTTAATTAATGAAAATGCATTTAATTGAAAAAATTCGAATTTCCCCAAATATTTAAAAATTTCAATGGATGAGATTAAAATAAATTTTAATCCTAGTCAACGGTCAATATTGCTTTGATGAGGATCACTCGAAGTAGCCGTTGGATGATTTATATTTAAATATGAATTCATTTGTCAGTGAATTCATCTGATCTTTGAGTCGTGTGCTAAACAAAATCTCTAGTGTAATCTTTCTTGAATAATAAAGAAAGACTTTGGTGTTAAAAATAAAAAATAAAAAATAAAAAAATAAAAAAATAAAATGTTGTCACAAAAAGTGTCTAGGCACCATGACAACGTTTCAAAATAAGGATTAGAGTACCTTGTTAGACTCTTGGGATGAGAAATGTGAGAATTAAAATGTATAATGATATAGTTATAAAATTAACTGATGTGAGACATCTACTTGAGTTGTGAAATAATTTTATTTCTTTGGGAGTATTGGACTAAAAAGGTTATAAGTTTATAGGCTAAGGTGAAGTGTTTAAGGTTTTAAAGGGTTCTCTCATTGTTGTGAAGGCAGAGAATATCGTGAACCTTTATACACTCAAACGAATTATTGAGGTGATGGTGGCAATGACTGTGTTTGAGAAGGAAGAAGAATATACTTGCCTATGGCATCAACAGCTTGACCACATGAGTGAAAAGGGCCTTCACATATTGATGAATTGCAAATTGTTTCCTAATTTGAAATTCTTGAGTTTGGATTTTCGTAAAAATTGTGTATATGGAAAGCAATGTAAACAAAAATTTGAAATTGGAAGTCATAATAATAAAGGAGTTTTGGACTATATTCATTCTGATATTTAGGGACCATATACTACAATATAATATGGAGGTGCATCTTACTTCATAATATTTATTGATGATTATTCCAAGAAAGTTTGGGTCTATATGCTTAAAAGAAAAATGGATCTATTTGATGTCTTTAAACAATTTAAAGCTATTTTTGAAAAAAAATGGACAAGTCAATTAAATTTTTAAGAAATGATCTTGCTAGTGAATTTACTTCCATAGAAATTGAACAATGTTGCAAGCGTGAAGGGATTCTTACACATAAAATGGTTGTTATACTCCTGAGAAACATGGAGATCTTAAACATATGAGTGAGACAGTTATCAAAAGATCTAGAAGCATGATCAACAATTCTAACCTACAAAATGAGTTGTGAGTAGAAGCAATATCTACTGCGTATTATTTAGCAAAACATATCACCTTCAGTTGCCATTAATTGTAAAATTCTTGGAGAAGTTTCTTCTTGTGTGTGTGATTATTCACATTTAAGGATTTTTGGTTCTAATGCTTATGCTCTTATTCAAAAGAACCAATGTTCTAAGTTAGACCTAAAAGAAAAATATGTTTTGTTGAATATGATGATGTCGTAAAATGATAGAGGTTGTGGGATTCTTCTTCACATAAGATAATCATTAATAAATATGTAATGTTTGATGAATATTCTCTTCTATAAATTTGATGTTGGAAAACTTGAATTGGAATAGGTACCGCCAAATCATTGAATTGAGTTTGAGACTCAACGTTTTTTCAGAAATTCAGAATGAAGAAGAGACATCTGATAAAAAAGGCGAATAAGATGTAAATGAATAATTATGAACCAATTTAGCAACCAATCACTCTAAGGAGTTCTAGAAGGGAAATGACACCCAAAATGTATGAGCATTTTTCTTCCACTATTGGGTTGATTAATAAAGATGGGGAGCCTTCTTGTTATCACGAATAAAGGGATGATGCACATAGTGAAAAAATGGAGAAGGCTATGGACGAGGAAATTGATTCCTTAGCCAAGAACAAAAACTGAGATCTTGTATATGTTTATGGAAGTATATAGATATATAAGTCAAGGCCGATAAAAAAAGGTTATTTGAGGTAGAAGGTATTGACTTTAATGATATTTTTTTCACCTTGAGACATCTGATGAAAAAGGTGAATAAGATGTAAATGAAAATTATGAACGAGTTCAACAACTAGTCACTCTAAGGAGTTCTACAAGGGAAATAAACACCCAAAAGGTATGAGTACTTTTCTTGCTCTATTGTGTTGATTACTGGAGATGGGGGAGTCTTGTTTTTATCACAAAGAAATGGATGATACACATAGTGACAAAGGAGAGAATGCTATGGATGAGGAAATTGATTCCTTAGCCAAGAACAAAAACTAAGACCTTGTATATGTTTATGGAAGTATACAAATATATAAGGTGATGCTGGTAGAAAAAGGGTATTCTAAGATAGAAGGTATTGACTTTCATGATATTCTTTCACTCATCGTAAAACTTTTTTCTATTCATAATGTGTTAGCACAACCTACATTACTTATTTTGATTTAGAAGAGTTAGTTGTTAAAACAACCTTTCTTGATGCAGATTTGAATGAAGAGACATATATGGAAAAACCTAAAAGTTTTGTACAAGATCAAAAAAAAATATTAGTTTGGAAGTTTAAGAAATCACTGTATGACCTTAGGTAGTCTCCAAGGCAGTGGTACAAGAGGTTTGACTCCTTCATGGTGAGCTATAAATTCACTAGACGTGAGTATGATCACTTTGTGTACTTTAAGGGTTTCAATGGCATATTCATTATATTGGTAATTTATTCTGATTCTATGCTTATTTCAAGTAAAATCATGGAAGAAATGAACACGTTAAATGATTAGATTTCTAGAACATTTGATACAGAGAGAGAGGAAAAATGGAAATATCTTCTTATCACAAGAAAAGTATGTGGAGAAAGTACTTGAAAGCTTCGTTATTGACAATGTAAACCTTGTTACTGTTCCTTTCGCTTGCCATTTTAAACTTTATTCAGGTTTGAGTCCTAAAAATGATGAATACAAGAGGTATACGTCATGTGTACCATATGAATATGAGGTATGAAACTTACTGTATGTGATGGTATTTACAAGACTTGACATTTCATATGCACTTAGAGTTGTAAGAATGTTCCTGGACAATCCATGAGAAGAACATTGGTCATCACTGAAATGGGTTCTTAGATATTTTAGAGGCACAAGTGAGCATTGTGTCATCTTGCTCTTGTAGGTGGAGAAATTAGTTGTATGTCAAATCTTCAAGAAAAATATGATTGGCCCACTATTGAAGCAAAATATATAGCTGCTTCAGATTCTTGTAAAGAGGAAATATGATTGAAAGGTCTACTTTATGAGATTGGAAGGATGCAGGAGAAAGTGAATGTATTTTGCAACACTAAGAGTGGTATTAATTTGCCTACAAATCCATCTTATCACACCAAAACTAAGAGAATTGATGTAAGGTACCATTTCATAATACATGTGATCAATGGCGAGAAACAAGCTTTGAAGAAGGTCCATACACAGGAGAATCATTCAGACATGTTAATAATGAAAGCTTGAGTAGACAAGTTGCGATGGTATTCGGCTTGTCTTAGCTTGTAGAAGAGATGATGAATGGCTATGGGAAACTTTAGGAAAATTGTTTTCAAGGTGGATATTATTAGAAATGACAACAAATTATCATTAAATGTATTGATGTAATTAGTAAAATTGAGTTACTGTATAATACGTTTTGTAACTATAGGAAGTTACCTAACAAAATATGTCATATTAAATTTGTGATTGCATGAGAGGCTTGATGTAATTATTGGAGAGATAATTTTCACCTAAATCAATAAGAATTCCAATCCCTTCCTTCGCGGAGTTTTCCTTAACACACTCTGAGGGTTTTACCATGAAATTTTGTTTGTCTCTGATTGTGCCTTCAATTTATGTTTATTGTATATTTATTTCTTTTTTACAGGCTTTAAAACCAGCAAAGCCTATATTTCATGGTGGGAGAGCTCCATGCAATCATCCAACACTGGAATTCATGCAGGATGGCCACAATTGTCATGTCCCTATAACAATGTTTTTTCCTTTCTATTGAGGCATGTTTTAAGCTTTTATTAACATCCAATCACGATATGGAACTATACATAACTCTATATAGGTATTGAATTTTATAATTATATAGTTTAAACATAGATTAAGGGTAGTAAGCCATTTCCCCTTCCACTTCTTTTGTGTGATGTTCCCTTATTTTTTGTAAATACTATGGTAAAAATGTTTATTTTTGTTAACATCATTTTGTTTTGGAGGCTTCTCAATATTCTTTACCTTGGTCATTAATTTATTTGGACACTATTTGTGGTATATTCATACCATGTATCTGGGTATGCCAATTTATAGTTTAGTTTGTATTTCATTATAATTTATAATATCTCCACCTTTTTGGGGTCCACCCAGCTATTAACTCTCTCTCATATCAGATGGGTTCTTTGCTTACTAAGCCCATGTGATGTCATGTGACTGTGTTTATTGTGCTCATGCCATGTAGCCTCTATTCACATGATAGAAAGTTATTTTTCCCCCATATACCATGGATGATCATGATGCAACGAAATATATTGAAGATTTGAAATTAAAGCCTTAAACTAAAACCCTATTGTTGTGCATACCCTAGCATTTTTTCTAGTTTTGAACTAGTGATGCTTGCTCTGAGTATCATGTTTGTAATCCTAATGTCAATTTCTTACCAACATTTGAAACTAGCTATAGAATGTAGAAGCATATATGGTTTTTCCATCGCTAAATAATCCAATCTAAGATCTCCAATGAAGGCATATATATTTACGAAAATTAGTTACTTTGTAGTATCATTTCTCCTCCTTTCATTGTTTATCCTTACTTGTTCCTTCAAGGATTTCATTCCTAGTGAGGAATCCTTACTGTGAATCATCCAACCGCGTTATATCCTACTTCCTAATCTACAAGTAACCTAATTTAGTGTTTATTTTGTTCTAGGGTTAACTTGTTTATTTTTTTTCCTGATCTATGGTATTATTTGAATGTAGGGTGATTACTTTGGTTACTGGAGGTCTAGATAGCTTAAATCACTTTGGCATTCAAGAAAAAAATATTACGTGCACTTCTGATGTTATACATACTCAACCTCATTTACTTTTCCTCCTTTGATTTACCCTAATGTAATAGTCATAACACTATAATAATTCGTTTAGATATTATATTAGGAAATATGAGTGTCCCAAATACTACAAAATTCAAGTATAACTATGATAAAGTTAATCTTTCAATTTTTCTATTTAGAACTCCTACCCTCAAAATATAATCAATACTTGATTAGGAATATACAATACAAAAAACCAAAGTGGTTCAATTGTCCACCCACTTTGGGGGAGGGGGGGGGGGGGGGGGGGGGGGGAACAAAGGGGGGGGGGGGGAAAAAAAAAAGAGAGGGGGTAAAATTTTTAAAGTTTTTTTTTTTTTTTTTAGTTCTAGTTGTCATTTCTTAGTCCTCATTTCAATAATCTATGAAGGACAAGAATTTGAACGAAAAATTGGAAGAATATCATGTTCAAAGAGGAGATATAGTGGAATGTGAAACTCCACTCATGCTTTACAGATACCATTTTAGGTATTTTTTTTAATCGTCATTTCATTAACTCCTTGAAGGTATAGTTTTATTTAATGAGTGGTAACAATTGAATTATCAATGTCATTCTAATCATGCATACAACATCTATTATTAGGCTGTTAAAAAATATCAATAATGGTGACTTCAAAACGGATTGTAGATAACAATAGAACTAATCACTCCCCTCTGTGGTCACCAAAGGATTGTTGATCCCGGAAAAGTTATATGATTTTCCTAATCAAACCCTGAGATGTCATAAGGGCAAATGGAATAATGCGACAAGTCTTCCAGAAAATGTATTCCCTTTATAGTGACTCCCTTTTGAAAATTTATAAGTTTCTAGTTGCTTATGAAGATTATTTACACGAATATTTAAACAGAAATGGAAAACTATAATTAAATATTTATAAAATAATGCCTAAAATTTCGTAAAAATTATGAAATATAAATACATGTATTAAAAAATTAGTGGAAAAAAATAAAAAATCGGACATAGGAAGGAGAAAACTAATGAGATTTTAATCATTTTCAACCTGAAATAACTGTAGAGCTTTGGCTGTGTTATTGTTTTGAAATAAAAGAGAATATATTTCAAATAAAAATATGTATTTTAATTTAATTTAAAAATAAGAATAGAAGGTTTATTTTTTTAACTTAAAAGTTTACAAGGACAACAAAATCAAAAGGAAGATTCCTAGAAAGAATTGTTCACAAAACCATGGTCTAAATAGCTCTAATTTAAGTACATCATATGCAAAAAATTTGGAAAGAAAATAAAAGATGAGACAACCTTCAAACAACTTGAGATGATTTGATACAATGATAATAGCATGTTTCTTTGGAATATTAGCAATTGTTACCACTCATTAAATAAAACTATACCTTCAAGGAGTTAATGAAATGACGATTAAAAAAAATACCTAAAATGGTATCTGTAAAGCATGAGTGGAGTTTCAC
>Ga0115851_101936_pt1 | contig 10987 bp, 10 predicted proteins | sample InSIn2gowninarea_FD_83865 | JGI IMG/M metagenome (GOLD analysis project Ga0115851, IMG submission 83865)
GTGTTGTTTTGCTATTGGTTTTCATGGTTTTCTTCATTTGTTGTCAGGAGGTTTTTAAAGTGATTATGTGCTGCATTTTTTAGTTCCTCCGCTCCCTTAATTTCTTGTCCATCCACTTGGATTTTGTCAATTTGGTTTCTTACTCTTCTTATTTGCATGGAGTTGTGGAAAAATGTTGTGTTTTGTCCCCTGCATTCAGCCAAAGACTTCTTGACTTTAATCTCGTCTCTTCTTCTTCTTTTCTATTTTCTCTGTATATTTCCCAAAAAAGTTCATTTCTTGTAAATAGTCTTGTTTATCCTCATATTTATTTTCCTTGGCCTCTTGTAAGTTGTCCATTTTTTTAATCAACTCGACTCTTCTTTTTTTGTTTTGCTTTTCATTTTCCCTTGCCCAAGTTTTCACTTCTTTTCTCAAAATTTTTAATTTGGTTTCCCACACAAAGTGAGGCGAACATGTGACCTTCTGTGCCCACACTTTTGAAATTAGTTTTCTGAATTCTTCACTATTGTCCCATATTGGGTAGTATTTAAAAGGTAGAGGCCCTTGGTTATCCATTCTTCCCAAAATGATTGCCATCGGCTTGTGATCAGATGTTGTGGTGTGGATAATTTTTTTATCTTGCTTAATTAAAACTTGAGATGATGTTTTCTTGAACCAATATACGGTCCAGTCTCTCTTTTATATTGCTTTTTCCCACCCTTTTGTTATTCCACGTGTACTTCCCATTGCTTGGTGGGATATCAAATAACTTGTTATGTTCCATAATTGTTTTAAGAGCCTCCCTGGATGGATCTGAATGCCTCCCTGATAGGATCCTCCAAATTTCTCCTCAATATTTAGTACTAAGTTGAGGTCCCCTCCCAAGATCACTTTTCTATTTTGTGTTTCATTTAGAGTTTCTTGCACTGTGCTCTAGCATTGTTCTTTTTCCCTGTAGTGGTTTGGGGCATATATGTTGATAAAGTTGTATCGCTCCTTGGTGTTTATTTTCTTTAAATTTGTTCAGGTCCAATGTTGCTTATTTTTTCGCTAAATCATTTCCCATTTTCCTTTCTTCCATAGAGTACAAATTCCTCCTGAGGCCCCTATGGCCCGTACTGTTGTTCCTTCATAGTTTTTTAATTTTTTTATCATATTTTTTTATTCTTGGCTGCTTATTTTGGTCTCCTGGAGAAATAATATATCTGCGGTTTCTTTTGCTAAAATATCTCTTGCTGCACTCACTTTGAAGGGTGTTCCCAGTCCACGGCAATTCCACAATCATTACTTGGTTGTTTGGTGAGATGAAGGACCTTACCCTCTATGCTGGTTTTGGTTTTTCTCATTATTCCCAAAGCTTTTCCCAAAGAAGGAATCCATGGGTTGTTGTGTGCCTAGTGCCATCTCCTTAGCTGCCGCTTCATCTCTCAGCTCCCTGTTGGATTTTTTTCCTGCTTTTTTTTGGTGTTCAAAAGTTTGGAGAGACTCCTTGGATTGGTTTCTAGTTAATATTTGATCCAATGATGGGGGAGGAGGAGTGCAGAGGTTTATAGGGATTGAAGGCATGATAAGGGGGGAGCTAGGTGGATGAGGGGAGAAGTGGGGAGAGGGGGGAGCTGAGGGCTCTTCCAATGTACCAAAGGGGTTGGGGTTTATGAGGGATGAGGGGATTTCAGCGTTGGTTGAGGATGGGGAAGGTTCAGTGGATGCTTGTGGTTGTGATGAGGAAGGAAGAGTCTATTTATTAGATGATTTCTTCCACTTGACTTGCTCCCATTTGTTTTCGGGTCCTTCTGGATTTTCATTTTCTTTCTTTTTTGGACATATATTTGCAAAATGACTGTATACATTACATACCTTGCACTTGAAGGGTATTTGTTCGTAGTCCAACTATTGTATATGCGTCCATTGGTCGACTTTGATCTTTATTACTTCCAGGAGGCCTTTCCCTAAATCTACTTTTACGCAAATCCTAGCGCACACATGCATGTTCTCCTTTGGTTCACATCTATCAATGTATTTTCCCACAACATTCCCAATTTCCTTTACTGATTCATCTCCCCAGCAATGAAGAGGAAGATGTGGTAGTCTAACCCATACTGGCACAGCACTTGGTACATCCATTTTAGGGTCAAAATCAGGGGTCCATTGGTTCAAATATAGTCCTCTCATGTCCATGAAGTATGGGTCATGCCTGAGGATTAAATCGTGGTCTTCTTTGGTTTCAAAATGGAAGGTATAATACCCTCTTCCACAAAAACTTATGGAGATTTTCCCATTAATTGATGATGTCCAGTTTCTTTCTACCCATTTCTGAACAGATTTGGGTGATGGCCATAAACCTGTGAATTGGCCAACCAGACCATGTTCAGCAAGGGACAACGCTGCTCGTCGAGGGAGAGTCGATGGGAGGGATATCTCAGGAATATCGTCCAGTTTCTTTACAAACTTGGTTAATGATGGCATGTTTTTTGGAGATGAGGGATGCAAACATATTTGTTGTATCTTCGTGTCCCTGTTGGTGGTTTGATGATGGATCTCCATCTTCTGTAGAGTCCCCTTGCTCCATTGATGCGACAGAGGGACGCTGGTAGGCGGCTGTGAGCAGCGTGAGCCCAGGCTAGGTCACGCGTTCAGCAACAACGGAGGAGAGCGACTTCAACCCTATTAAAGTTGATGTATCCCTCAATGTTACCTGCCATAACATAGATATAATATAATCACATAATATCAATTCATATCCACATGATACTAACCTCATATATTTGTCAGGGTTACTCTTCCCAATTGATTCCTCATAAGACTAGGAACCTATTAATAGCATTCACCTACATAAGCAATCATTCCTCCACAAGATAAGCATTAGCATAAAAAAATTATGGTCTCTAACATCCCTGTCAGACAATGACATACATATATATAAACATTAGCATAAAACAATTATGATCTCTGATGACCCTATCAGACAGTGACATACATACATACATGTATACATATAGAGATATCAACATAATCATTATCACAACATAATTACCAGATATCATAAGGTCAAGGTTAAGAGAACACCCTTTATCCATGCACAACATTGAGAACAATAGTTCCCAACTTAGCTAAGGCATCTAACACCTCAAATCCATTTACTTTACCTTTATGTTACCTTTCTCATGACTGTCTTGCCACCGTCCATTTATCGTAATGGACCCAAACAATCCAACTGATTGTCATACTCTTGCCTTCGACTTCCCTTATATATGTACCAACTTCATCTGTGTATTACATTACATATTGGGCTTCATTCAACTATCCCCGATCTCCATTAACTTTCCTCTTTCCCAAACCAATTCCCAAGACCCTCAAAACATAAAAGGCAAGAACAAGGAATCCAACGAGAAGAAAACCATGAAAACCAATAGCAAAACAACACCACAAACAAAGTGACATGGCCATGCACAAGACAAAAACAAAACTGCAAACCAAGCACAACCAAATCACAAGGACTGAAAGCACATAACTAGCAACAAACACCATGACTCAATCCCCATGGGTTCCCAATGCTTCCAAGGGAAAGCTTAACCTAAGCCTTCTTCCAGATTTCATAACAGTCTCTTTTGCCATGCAATTCCCTGCATCATAATGTCGTAAACACATAACTATCAGTGTATAAATAAATATAACAATACATTGGTTACCTTACCTTATTATGCCAAGCACATTGCCTTGTAACTGAACACGTACACCTCTCGAGGAAATCTAATTCCTTGATGAATCTGGCCATTGTTGGAAATCAACTGTTATACCTGTCAAATACATGTTCATGAATATAGTACATATCCACATAGTGTCAGATAAAATCAAGATTGAGAAGACTTCATGTATGCAAAGCACTAATTTGTTTGGAATTGCAATTTCCAAACATTGCTAAAGGAATCCTTACCCAATTCCTTCATTTTACCTTTTTCCTTGCTGCAATTGAGTCTTACTATGTATTATCACATCACCCAACTGATAGTTATATAAACAAATCAACTATTACCTTGTCACACTAATACCAAACATGTTACCCTACAACTGCCCACACATGTCAGTCACATGTTCCAAAGATCAAGATATCATATCTAGTAATTGAAATCAACCTTTCCCAAGACTATCAACCATGTCATAATAAACAGTCAACTCATAGTCATAAATCATAACACTACAACTAGCACTCAAGTACATATTAGTTGTCTCTGCACATAATGTGTTAGTACAACCATCTTAAAACAAAATCATTCCTTCAAACAATCTTATAAACACATACTCATGTCATGCAATTAATTAAACACTCAATCAACTTGTAAACATACCATGCTAGATAAAACCAAATTGATGACATAATTAAACTCATACCACAATGTAGCTCAGGGGAGGCTATCACATCTGCACAAGTTAGTCTAGATTAATACGACACAATATCACAAGTATATCATCTCATACTTGAATGTCATAACCATAACCATCTACACATACCAATCCAGATAAACACGATACATATAACATCAAGATCTTAATGCAATAACCCTAATAATCAAGTTAAATAACATATAACAACAAGAAGTTAACATATACCATAATCATCAAGTTAGCTATCATATAGCAACAAGAAGTTAACATATAACATACTCATCAACAACATATAACATAATCATAAAGTTAACTAACATAAATCAACAACATCAATGCATATAACAACAAGTTACTACCATGCATGACTATCCGACACATGTGCATATGACCGCACTGACTAGCTAGCATCCATCATGCATGTAACCACAACAATAATAAAATGACAAGCATGTACATAACCCTAATGCTTATAACAACCATTAACCAAGAAACTTGCATGCCACCATACAAACTTGTATGATGATCTGCGCTTGCCCCAAGGTCTAATGATGCATCCTCGCTTTGAAGATCTGAATCTCCTGCTCTATCTCAGCCAACACATTAGCATCATAACAACCAACAAGATCACGATGACACAAACTACATACAGTGACCTCACAATGCATGTTTGACCTACTATACATGCATAACTATAACCATGACAATTCATGCATAATGACATATAGATACTGACATGCATAACAAATGCATATACAACCGACATGCATTCATGACAAACAAATTCCAACAACAACATCATCAACTCCTACATGACAACACAATTGTAACAATGGCCACCACCATGCATACATAATAAGAACACATACAACCTTCATGCATGCATGACAATCCACATTCCACCCATCTAGTCCAAGTGTTGAACCATGCTCCAATACCACTAGGTAAAACTCTCCTCCCACATTTACCCAAGTTACCAACCTACTTGGGTGAACATGTGATGAAGAGTTATTATGATATGATTCAACCTCCTAGATCACCTCAAAGAAGTGGAATCAACAAACCAAAGACCTCAATGACTTCCCTATCAGGGGCTACAGGACCCCTAAGGGATAAACCACCCTTTCAGGTGCTTAGGCCTTGGGCTAAACATATTTTTCTAGTGCCGTGATCTCCCCGACATTGGCACAACGCTGCTTGATTTTGATTGAAACTCTTCAGTTGCACGCATGATGCCTACAAGGGAGCGACTGCAATATTTTTTCGCCTAGTTTTGTGCTTGCGACCATGGGATTTAAGCCACTTTTTCAAACTATGATCCAAACCACTGCCCATAATTTATTAAAACTTTCCAAAACCACGAATGACACAAGGACAAAGCCTTCCATGCAAATATTAGACAAGAACTTGACCTAACAAGGCCTAGCCATGACAGTCATTCCGTCAACACGTATCACAAACGTGAAATCTACAGGTCATAAATACACATATGAAGATAAGGGTCTCATACTTATCTGAGAATTATCAAGAAGGTCTAATGCCCTCTCATATTAGCTACAATAACATCTACTAGGTCATGCATTCGATAACCAATCACATATTCATCAAACATGTCAAGAGCCATTAACAATATACATCATATAACCAACATATAAACCATGGAAACTCAACCATAATGTCATCTTTATATTCAATACATATGCTCATTGATCACAATAGAAAATACCTCTTATTAACATATGAAAATGACAACCAAGTCAGGGACTTCCATGTACCACCCGACCATAGATTGGGTTGAACCAAATCTCTCTTTCATCCAATCACCCCCGCATCATATTCCAAGCATGAATGTAGGATCTCATGGAATAAACCAAGCAAAACCAAACCAGGGTTTCCAGACACCAAACCACCTCAACCCTCAACCAATGATTCGACCTCATGATCGGACATACCTAACCATCGCTAGATAGGTCTCCATCCAAGTTGTCCAGGGCACGTTTGTTCCAACCTGGCTTGTAGGACTAGTAGATCAACCCACGACTGTTGCCAACCTCCATAGAGTTTGTCCAACCAGGGCTTCTAGGACTAGTAACTCAACCCACCAAGGGCTTTAGAGTGTTTGTCCAACCAAGGCTTCCAGGACTAGTAACTCAACCCAAGCTATTGCAGGGCTTTCAGAGTGTTTGTCCAACCAAGGATCTAGGAACTAATAAGTCAACCCACAACCATAAGGAACATGAGCACCAATAAGAAAAACAAATGGGAAAACCCACAACACCATGGCTATCTAGGAAATGGTAAGGCTACGAAAAATCACTATCAATCTAGGTATTCCTCCATGCCAATGACAACTCATAACCAAGAAACCACATGCATGCCAAAACTAGCAAGGAAACCATGCATGCAACTTGATACCTGCAAAGCAGCCCAACTGTAGTTGTTGATCCCATTGTTCCTTTGTGCTTTCCAACTTTTCCTTTGCCTTCTTTCTTCAAATCCAAAGTATGCCAAAATCTTCCAAGCATGCTCGAAGAAAACTCTAAGTGTGCAAGGGTATGAGAGAGATCTCCACCATAGAACTGGCAAAAGGTTGTACTAACAAAAGCCATGAACTGATCCTCATAAGCCTTTTTATCATTAAGGCCTCTATTTTGTTCATTTTTCTTCAATTTCCTTCTCATGCAAATTTGTGACCTTTCATCTCCCTTTTCTCCTATTTTCCATTATTTTCATAAATAAAATGCCAATTAATGCCACTTTTCCTTTGCCAATTTCCATAGCCATAATAAACCGAAATGAGCACCCACTTGGATATTTTGCCCACCATTCAGCTTGGAATACATGTCCCATGACCTTGGTCTTATGTTTTTTTACATGAATTTTTAACTATGGCTGTTGCACTCAATGTAAATGGAATAATAATCCCCCCTCTTTATGAATAATGGTCTCATTCTTACTTCTTGCTATAGTAAAGGACATCACACCCTCTTCTAGTATGTGGTGTGTTGTTCAACATAATGTGAGAATTATATGGTCTTCATGGTTCTAAACATTTCATTAATAGTGTTCCTAATGTGTTTCACTCATCGATTAATGATGATATGAATCAAAGTTAGAGTGAGGTACCCTAGATCAAGATACATTGACATTGGACATAAGATGCATCCTAAATACAATGGTAAATATGAAAGAATTTTCTTTTACTACCAAGATGGTCAAGAAATATCTCGTTATCTAGTTTTAGTATAGTTACGGAAATTATATCTTTGTATGGTATGTGGCGTGCCACATAGGCTCAGGTGAGTGTTATCCAACCTTCACAATTTTGGACACACAAATCTTAATCTTCTTGGCTAGTTTCACTTGTCAACTTTTGGACACACGAATCTTAAACCCGATAATAACTAACCACTATCTACCTACTAATTAGCCCCTTAAATTTACTAACCCTTAATTTATTATAATCTTTAACCAATAACTTGTTTATGCACAAACCCCCTTTCCATTAATGTATGTAACCCATAAACTTTATAACTACTCACTCCCACTTTATAACACTTAATCCCTATAATTCTCAATCACTTATGTGTGTCATCTTTAATGCTTATTATATATAATTGTCAGCCTTTAAAACCCCTATCACCCTTAATCCCCATCAAAAGATTATAAGACCCAATAATCCATAACTTTTAAACACCAAATCCATATAACTTTGGTGCCTATCTTCCAACTAATATAACCTATGACCCCTATTACTCTTAAACCCCAATCCCTAATGATCCTAATTACAAAATACCTTAACTTCTAAAAACCTTAACCCATAACCATTTTATTACCACACTTCTAAAATATCAAACCTTTAATCCTTAATCATTATAATCTCTTATCCATATATATCATACCTAATTAATCCTTATTTCCCTTAATCCCTAATAGGAAGCCAAACTAGAATCCAAAAAACTAAATTGGATGTTAAACACAATGGAAATGATAACCATGATGATGGCAATAATGAGAATGATGTCCTTGAGTTTTAAAACTCTCTTATACCATAAATGCATGCTCCTAGTCCAACCATGTCAAATTTCGACGCATACAAGAACAATTTGAAGAAATTTCAACGTTGGCCCCATTCACTGCTCACCGAGCAACATTGGTGGATGACATTGGTAATGGCCATGTTCAAAGATGTTCCATGAAATTTCAAGGCAGTTTCAAAAAAGATTCCACAGATGGGAATGAGGAATGATAACAATGAGATTGCATGATGAATGTTGACGATCTCAAAGATTATGTGGGGATTTTAGGTATCCTTGAGTCTTGAAACCCTCTCATACATTCAATGCATGCACCTGGTCTAACCATATCAAATTTCGACGCATATAAGAACAATTTGAAGACATTTCAACATTGGCCCCATTCACTGCTCACCGAGTGGATTCGATGGATGCCATTGGTGATGGGCATGTTGGAAGACGTTCCGTGACATTTCAAGAGAGTTTCGACAAAGATTCCATACATGGGAACGAGGAATGATGAAAATGAGACTACATGATGAACGTTGATACAAACGTTGACGATCTCAAAGATTATGTGGTGATTTCAGGCATCCTTGAGTCTTGAAACCCTCACATACCATCGAAGCATGTGCCTAGTCTAACCATGTCAAATTTCGATGCATATATATAGGAACAGTTTGAAGAAATTTCAAAGTTGGCCCCATTCACTGCTCACTGTGTAGCGTCGGTGGATGGCATTCGTGATGGGCGTGTTGGAAGACATTCCATGACATTTCAAGAGAGTTTCAACGAAGATTCCATAGATGTAAATGAGGAATGATGACAATGAGGCTGCATGATGAATGTTGATGCAAATGTGGACAATCTCAAGGACAATGTGAGGACATCATGCATCCTTGAGTCTTGAAACCTTCACATACCATTAAGGCATGTGTCTACTCTAACCATCTCAAATTTAGACGCATACAAGAACAACTTGAAGAAGTTTCAATGCTGGCCCCATTCACTGCTCATTGTGTGACATCGATGGATGACATTCGTGATGGGCATGTTAGAAGACGTTCCATGACATTTCAAGGGAGTTTCAACAAAGATTCCATAGATGGGAATGAAAAATGGTGACAATGAGACTGCATGATGAACATTGATGCAAACATGGGCACTCTCAAAGATTATGTTGGGACATCAAGCATCCTTAAGTCTTGAAACCCTCACATACTATCAAGGCATGTGTCTAGTCTAACCATGTCAAATTTCGATGCATACAAGAATAGTTTGAAGAAATTTATAAGGTGCCTTTATAAAATTGCAACTGGGCTGCATTGGTGGATGACATTGGTGATGGGCATGTTGGAAGATGTTCCATGACATTTCAAGAGAGTTCTTATAAAGCCCTAAATCCCCTAACCCCTAAGCCTGCATTGACCTTTAATGTGGAAATTGCAACTGCTCAAGATTTCGAATTGAAAAAAAAGATACACAATTCTCCTCTATTGATCTACGGAATGGAAATCACAATTTAGAACAACATGCATATGCATGCAATAAGAAAAACCTCAAATACACAGTGATTTCTAGGGGAACCCAACTGGGAAAAACCTGTGAAGCCTCTTTGCATTAATAAGTTGAAAAGAGAAAATATTACAATTGCTAGCTCCAACCCTCAGCTCAACCTCCAAAAGAATAATTGTTCTCTCTGCTCAATGAGAAACTCTGGTGAACACTTAGCCAATCATTTGCCCACCAAGCCTCTTATTTCCTTGTGCAAATCTTGAGGAAATTAGCCTCTAAAAAATAGGAATTTCCTCCAAATTAATTCACAATTCACAAGGATTGATCTTTTGACTCATGAAACACCTGTACACTCAAAAACTAAGCTACAACTAATGTTACACTTCCTTGTCATCTCCACTTCAACTAAGGAATTTGAATTCCTTGCATGCACTAGTTATTTTGGGTTAATTGATCACTTAACTGACAGATCTCCGAGTTAAACTGTTGTCCCACTGCACAACTAACCTTCAACTGACTCTATCAATAGTTACAGGTCAATTAATTGAAAATGACTGGAGTGGATTGCTAAAATTTAGCAATCACACATGCATAACTAAAATCCAAGCCCTCTAACTCCAATTTATTGAGCTAACTAAGTGACAAGATCCATGTCACACTAGTTCACTGCCTCCAAGTCGTCCTGCTGATGTGGAAATTCGATTTACTCAATTTGACTAAGGCTAAAGTCGAATTGTGCCTTTCTTGCTACATTTTTTCAACATTTAAATCCTTAAGCCCTAATCCCTAATCACTTAATACATAAACGCCTATGCCCTAAGCACTTAAACATTAATCCCTTAACCCATAATCCCTAAGCCATTAACCATTAAACTACCTAACCTGTAAGTGCCAAATCCCTTAGCTCTTGACCCTTAATCCCTTAAATCCTAACCCCTACTCCCTTAACCCTTAATCCTTGTACCTCAAATCCCTAAATCCCACAATCCTCGAAACCCATATCCACTTAACCCCCAACACCTCAATTAATTAACTATTTAGGCACATCCTATGCTAAAAAGGGAGCTAAATCTAATGTTATTTTTGGGGCT
>Ga0115851_101937_pt1 | contig 10986 bp, 9 predicted proteins | sample InSIn2gowninarea_FD_83865 | JGI IMG/M metagenome (GOLD analysis project Ga0115851, IMG submission 83865)
ATCTTACACTACCAAACCAAGAATCTCAACGATATTGCTTTGCATAATAAAATATAAACAACAGTAAATCACACATGCACAAAATATAGACAACCTTTTATAAATTTTAACCCAACTTTTTTATCTTCAACAATCTAGGGCTCCCATACTAGGGATAATGGCCCTCATACATCCACTAGTACAAGACACAAATTGGGGCTTGGTGTCAGTCCATTGACAACTGATCTACCCTCAGCAAGATACTATGACCATCTGGTCGATGTAGGCAACTCTCTCATCTCCCCTGGGTCGTACCCAATAGCTGCCCATCCTTCAGCTCTCAATATAGAATTCTTGCCTCTATCGATGCTGCATGTCAATCTAGCCACTGAACCTCAACTGGGAATTTGCTATCTAGTTGTGCCTTTATCCATCTATGCCACATTACATCGAGACTCCTGTCGAATTATTCACAGCTCCAACTGTGAACAACTCTCAACTTCCCATTGTTGCTCCTCACCTTATCAGGGACTTCAACCCACTATGGTCTTCCTCCACTACATGGATGAAGACTAAGCTAGGTCACAAAGGGATAACACTTATCATTGAAATATGTCCATCTCCCACAATGAACACAGGCTAGGAGGAGTAACCATCATCTGTTGTAGAAGTCATTTTCCACACACAAGTCTTGGACTCCACAATTGCTCCTGGTTAATAAGACCCTTGAGCTCAACAACTACCTCTCTCACAACTGCCTCTTTCTATGAAGGTGTTGTTCACTAGGCTCTAACATGGACACTATCATATTGTCCTCTAGCAGACCATAAGTGCCCAATCCACGTCCACACATGATCCACTCTCACACTACCCTCAAACAGTCCATAAGTGACCAAGTCCACAATGTAGAATATGCACCTAGTTAGGGAATCCCCACACTTAGGAGACCCTTACACATGACTGCCCACAAACTTCTCCACATCCACCCTTTTCTTTGCAATAAAGGAGGTATTGAACAAATCTAGGCTCCAAACTTCATTGTCAAACTATCCATTGGTTAGGGCTTTTGACATGCCACATGAGCCCTACCTCCTTGGCTTCCACTGGCTGGAATGACTCTACCCACACTATGACATCACTCCATAGTAGGATCTACTCCTAGTTGGAGTTCCTTCATGTCCAAGGAAAATCCAAAAAATTGCTCCCAACAAACTGTAATGTAGACTGATCCAAATAATTGTCAAAATTTTGACGCAACACAAGGAAAACTCAACTTCAATTCTGATATATATATGTTGTCCCTAGTTAGGTCACTTATACGCTGCAATAATGCTCAATATACAACCAGAAAAACTTCCAATCAATGTGGCCTAACCATTGGATTGTTCCCACCTATTGTGTTGCTGTTTTGGGCATATACCACCCTAGAAAGCATTGTGTAGATGCCCTCCCATGGTGGTATGGCCTACAACCTACCATGGTTAAGCTCTAATGCCTACAACCCACACAAAACAAGGTTTAACTCACCTTCTTGCTGCCATATTAGTCCTATGTCTAGCCGTTAACACCCTCAGCCTAGCTGAAACGTGGGATAATCCTTAATGCAGTCACAGGGGGCTCAAAAATGACCCTTCTACTCCTGGTTTTTCTGCCCTAGTCTCCTACGACTAATCAATGGCCACTTCTACTACTATGCAACCCTTTTGTTGTCCTTATGTTGCACAAAATGAATGATTAAATGATCACATATCACCTCCTATTTATACTAAACAATAGGGATTCTTCCAACGTCATTCGAGGGCCGTGGAACTTGTCAAGAAGCTTATTTAACTCAAGTTGACCTTGACACATATGGTGTAAGCCTACTAATGACCTTCAAAAATTCATATCTCAAGTTTTAGAGCTCTTAATTAGGTGATGCTCAAAGCGTTGGAATCTGAACACCAAGGTCTATCACAACAAATTTTCCCCTGCTCAAATTCTTGATGGTTTTGTCCTGAATCCCAATGGGTGAAAAACCCCATGCTTGGGTTCCAAGTCTGCAATCCTACTTGTGGCACTTTACCCTCCAAACGTTGAACCCTAGGGCTTGGAGTACCTCCCAAGCTATGCAAAAATGAACAATGGAAAAGGAAATAGCAAGGCTATATGCCATATTCATGGCAATACTGACATTGAAGGGTAACCTTTTCATAATCTAAACCCAATTTCTAGGTAAAAACATTCAATTTCAGAGGAAGCCTTATGAAGATTCGTTTCCAAAAATAATAGTACAAGACATGTGACCAACTATGGGAGGCTACATTGTTAAATACTTTCTTAGAAAATTTCCAATACTCTTCAAGGTTGATTCATACCAAAATTGTGTTAACAAATTTATGAGTCAAACTCAAAATTACATAGTTTCAAATTTTTTTATGAAAGGATTGAAATTTGAAATTTGTATGCCGTGGTTTCAACCGAGGTTTTCTTTCCATAATTAACATGGCTTGACTTTCAAAACAACTAGTTTATTTTCTTGTAACTCAAAAGTTAGAGTAGAGAAACCCCTACCATAGTATTGCATATTCATAGAGCCAAGCATTTTAAACACCAATCCAAAACAGTAATGAAACGAATTGACCAATGCAAAAATCTAGAGCTCTCAACAGCTAGAAGCTTCTAAACATGCAGATCTAATATGTGCAGAAAAGACAACAATGAGAGAACACTCACATAACAATAAAATGCAAGAGAAGACTTCTCGCAACTATACACATTTTACCAATGTAGTTTGACTCATCCAAGACTCTTTTGTCGAGTCTTGTGGACTCTTCTCTAGCCCTGACACTCAATAAAAATCCCACCAAAATAGTCATGACTTTCTATACTCACCATAAAATTTCCATGCTCATCGAGACTCCCCATATTTTTGGGCACTAAATTTATTGTATTGTGAAGTTCATTTGTATTTGTTGAGTCTTTTGAAGTCACTGATTCATTTCAAGTCATTGAGATTTTTTGAGTCCTCAGCTAGTTCAACCTTTGTCAAGTTTGAGTGTGACAACATTGCATTGTTGTTAGGGTTCCACAACCACCTTAATATCCATAGTTAGTGGAATAGATTGTTAATGTATTGACAACCATCTTTATTAAATAAGGCTCTACATAGTAGTATAGTGTGAAATCAATAAATGTAAGTGAACTTGTTAAAGAAGGTCCATTAGTTAGTGGTTGAGGCCACATTAACAGAAGTCCATTAGTTGGTTACAACTTTTGTCAACTAGAAACTATATATATAGTACTAGAAGCTATTTAATGGGTTATCAAGTGAATATTGTAGTATTTGGAGATCCTCATGTTGAATATTTCCCCCTAGAAAAGGCAAGTGAACATTGCATTTAGTTTGGAATATCAATAAAGGATTTCTTAAAGTGTTATTTTCCAATGTTAGTTCTATTATTTTCTTTCCACAGTTGCATTCCATGTATCTTATTTAATTGATTCCTGAATTTATATTATGCCTTTTTTCTCTAAATAATCTATTTCAACTAACAAGAAACACCACAAATACAAGTGGTTCTAGAGAACTTTCTCATGCCAACACATGTTCCAGTTTTAAAAAAACATTATTTAGGTTAGAGACGCGTTTCAAAATATTTAAATAATACAAATATCTATCATTCAATGGGAAATCCTATAATTGGGGAAGAATAGATGTAGATAATAATAGAGGCATCACCTTGTCGAACACCTTTGTGACATCTGTTGGCACCCCTTTGTGTAGCACTGTATCAAATAACACCTACATATGGAATTATATTCCATGTTGCTTCGGGTATATCATAATCCCCCTCGGTACACTTGAAACCAAACTTACTTAACCTTATTAGTCATCCTATTTCCATGAGTACATGGATAATAACACTTGGGAGATAAATCTCACATGCTAGGGAATTGGGTAGTATGACTAAGGGTATAATCTATTGCAATTAGTTTGTGCAATGAAATATTCAATTGATTACTATTGATGGAAACAATAGGTATATTAAAATCTATAGAACTTGACATTCCTTTATGCTTAGCACCCTACAAATCCTAGCCTCTTCCTCTAAACCATAACTTTTGCAACACAGGTAAGAAAGTTCCTACACATTTTGTAGTATCAAGAGTTTTCGAATTTCATCACTACAATAATAATCCCCTTAAATTGAAAAAATATGTCTAGGGCCTGCAATACTATTATAGGGGACCTAGCTCAACAAAATCCTTTTGCAACATTAATAGTTTTGGTGTGACTTTACAGTAACTAATTTTTCATTTTTTGCGGTTCAGCTCATACCATTACTTGTGGCACCTCTCAACAAATTTCTTTTGGTACACTCATTATGTTGGGTTAAAATTTGGCTAACCCCTTTGATGGACCCAATGGTCCCATGATAAACACCCATAGCATGTCATCCATGAGGAAGTATAGAAAATAGTTGAGTCTTTCACCTAGTCAATTTGTAAAATGGAAACCAATATGTCTTCCCTCACGTTTCACATATCCCCCATTTTCAAACCAATGGCCCTTTTTCAGAAGCTTTTCGATACAATTCTAGTTGATTATTTCTATATTGGTTTCTTTGAAACCTTTGAGAATATAGGAATCACCATTCTCTTGAAAACTCATGTATAATACCAATAAATTCATGGTCATAGGGTGTGCTGTTCTTACCCATTCATCACCCAAAGAAATATCATAGCCACCCATCTCAATGGAAAACATGTGGCTTCCTTGTGAGGAAAGACATAACGGTCTCCATTTGCTAATTTAGGGAACAATTCCTTACAAGCAAGGAGGAAGAGGTGGGCGTAATACTAGGTGACAAGTGGAAAGTGGGAATGTATCAGTGTATTTGTAAACATCTAATTGTAACTCCTAGGATACAAACAACCACCAATGACCCTTTTGATTTATCCATCAATTATTCCATTAATTGACTTCATTATATTTTGGATTTTATGTAGTACAATATATATTTACTTGTGGCATTCCCCTCTTGTAGTCTTCCTTCTATTTTTTAAATGCCACCTATATTACTTCAAGGAAAAGGAGAAATTAGTTACACTTGCTATCATCATATTCTTTTCTTAAGCCTTCTCATCTCTGTTTGTAAGAACATATACAATATTGGGAAAAATCTTTCCATTTTCTAGCAACAGTCTGATCTCTTGTCAAGTGATTAGCACAAGCTAATGTGCATCTTTCACCCATCCAAGCTAAAGTGAATTGGGATGAGTTGAGGTTGGCAACTTGAGCTCCTTTTCCAGTTGAATCAGGAGAAAGTTGTTTTGGTTTCCATTATCAATTACCATATATGCTAGTTTGTGCTTGATTTGACAGTTCTATGTAAAAAGAGCTTCCTTGTTGCTGGTAAGGCTATCTTTGGGAATTACCATCAGGTTTGAATCAATGTAGTTAGGATTGTTTACATCTACCTCTAAGTCTCCAAACTCTCAATAATGCTTAGAAAGGAAGTATTTTTCCTTTCAAAGCTCTTTGGCCTAAATGTTTGACATTCCTCACTAGAATGGGCAAGCTTCCTATGATAGGTGCCACATTTCTTCTTCCCAAAGTGGGTAGAGGATACAAATTAGTTTCTCCTTTTTTCTACCCAATATTGTTGGGTTGAGTAATTAGTAGAAAGAAAAGGAGTACGAAATTCCCTTCATCTAAAAGAATTGAATGGTCTTATGTAACTTGGCTTTGATATTGGAGCCAATTTGTAACTTTGCATAAAATGATTTAAGGAGGAAATAGAAGAAACTCTAACTTATTTCTAATAGTAGGGAACAACCCACAAAAGAATCTGGTGTAGAGGTTATACTTTGGGCCCTTTGAGACTCTACCTTGAGTTTATCTGTCTCTCCATTCCTTTCCTATAAAGATCTGGTCTCCTTGGGTCATTCTAGTCGAAGGAAATATTGAGACTTTGAGGCCACTTTTTTTCTTCATATTTCCATTACCTCCATTTATTGACTCCCTACTTTATAGGTTCACTTGAATTATCCCCCCTAGGGCATATAATAATGAATCAATCAAGGAGGACATCTAATGGTAGTACATTCTAATCACCTAGTTTTCTCCCTCACAATGTCTTAGATATAAGCTAGCATTTTACACTAGGCACTTTTTTCAACTTAACAGTCAATTGTTTGTCCAACTACATACGAAGGCACTAATCCCATGCACTAAAGATTCTCATCATCAAATAATACCATTCTCCCACCATTTATGTGTCAAGGTATGTATCATTAGATTCCCTAAGAGGACAAGATTTGTCGACACTACTCCTTCTAGGAGGTTGAGAGTAAAGATCAATTCATGTTTCAAGTGCCCCATCTAATACAAGATACTAGGGATATTGCACTGCTTCTATAGAGATCTAGCAAGTCCCTTGCGAAATTATTTTTACAACCCAAACCATAGATGCTTACTCCAATAATGCAAATTGTAGTTACTAATAGACAATGTGCCCTACAAGGACCTTCAAGGCCTACCCGGTTGACAACTCCACCTCTCAAATATCGAAGGAATGAAGCGACTAGATACAGGGTGTCACTAACATGGACAATGACATATTATTGAAACGGAGGCCATCAACATGAGATATCATGAAACCACTTAATCCCATTGCTCTCCACATATGGCATAAAGGGACTACCACTCACCCTTGTTCTTAGCATAGAGGTCATGGGCATATTCCTACTGCAACCTCATTTAGGGATTTAGGAGGTTTGGATAGCACAATAGCACACTTGAAGCTTGAAGTGTGGTGGTTATTCTTGTAAAAAAATTTCATGATAGTCTTGATGTGGATGAGAACTACAGCTCATCTAAGTTTGAGTCATCACTTTCTTCAAGTGTCACTACCCTAGGAATGTTGTGGATGACATGACAATAGTTATATGACAACCATAAGTGAATGTGTAATACAACAATGGTGAATTATATCTATGCTCATTGTACAATTAAAAGTCTTTTGATTACTTTTGAAGCAACAGGGCATTCTCTATGGATAGTACCATTTATGTCACAACAAGGAATGTAAACAGAAAATGACAAGCTAGATCATGTACCTTCGTTGTTAGAGGCATTATAAAGCTATTGCAGGCTTTTGGAGTATCTTGTGAATTCTTCTTCGCTGTTAACTGTGCCCTCTGCATCATAGTTAATGCAACCTTTTGTTGGAGGCTCTGTCACTATTCCAAGGGATCCAAAGGTTTTTGTCCGCACTCTACAAGCCCAATTTCACAATGTTGTTCTAGCTATCTGGAGCAATCCAACGTTTTGTCGCTATAGTCCATCTTTGGTTACCTTTGTTGTTTCCATTATTACCCATGTATACACTACCATAGGTGATGTTAAAGGAAGTAGAATAGTATTTCTGGAAGAATTGGTAAATGATTTAGATGTCATCCACTTGATGAGCCATCCATTTCTATGATGGTGAAATGGGATTTCCGAAGTCCAAGGTAGAGGAAGTGTTGGCTACTTGGGGCCTGACCCAAGTTCAACAATGAGTTTAGCCAAGCAAATACCGGTACTATTAGCCCTTTTGGCAATAGTCTGCAGTGTGCCGACTAAGGTCTAACTTAAGGTAGTATGGGAGGGTGTTGGAACCAGATTTTTGCACCCTAGGGATGTCTTGATGAAGTCTGGGAAGTTCATGAACTGATTTCTACTCTTGTGCTGCTTCACATAGCCGTCTGTCCTTCGCAACCTATGCAACTGCTTCCATGTAGCTCTGTAAAGGGCATGAAGAGATGTTGTCTAGACCCTTTATCATTATTGTGATTTTATTACAGATAACTTAATTATGTGGGCACAATATTCTTATTAATCATTAAACATTTATAGCTAGTACGTGCAATCATAAACTGTAAAGAGATGCATAAATATCACAGAAGAGATAAACACATAGTATTCCAGAATCAAGTTATCTTTTGTTAATCCTCTACTCAAGTACAATCCCAATTCTTGCCTATGCACTCAATTGTAGGGGTCCATGCACACAGTTGTGGACTTTACCAAGCCTCTGCGCACTCAGTTGCAGAGCCTCTTACTACTACTACAACCCAAGACTTGGACATACAGACTCAGATCGAATTCCTCATTCAAAAACCCATATTACTTTTTTCAAACTAATATTAAGACTGCCTTTACACTTAGAGCCTCACTCTATTTATGCAATCCCATGGTCTACGGACCATGGGTAGGCTAACGCATTCTATATTAAATTACATTATTTTAGGGTGGACAACCCTAGACTCTAGCGCTCTGTACCTGCATTTTATAGGGTATTTCACATTACATTGACAAAAACTCAGGCTTTAAGCCCAAAAACATGCTATGCAGGGATCGTTTACCCAACAGGCCCCCAACACAATCACCATGACTCATCCAGACTCACTGGACTAGTGTGGTGATCTTTGCGCAGAGTCCATCCAACAACTTCTGCGCTTCACTTACGTCTACAACACACTCTTCCATTGTTCGCTACATCAGTTGTGTGCAAATCTATGATGCATCATTATCAGGGGCACCTTCTTGCCTTAACGCATATGTACTCTACATTTGTGCCAACTTTTCCTCGATCATGGTGGTGACCGTGAATGCTTCCTTGAGATAAGGATGGATGTATGCTTTAAGCACTGCTTCTTTCTGGCGCACAACGTCCACCTGTTCCTTTAGAGCCTGGGCCTCCTTCATCTTGGCAAGTTGCTGAGTAAGGGCAACCATCTATGTGGTCCCCCTAATATTGTCATATGCATGTTGTAACTGCCATGCTTCTATCTCTAGACACTGTATGGTTGGATCTTCCTGCAATGAGGTGAGCGTGAAGAGTGACTGATCCAACAATCCGGTGCAGTCCTGAACAATGTGCTTTATCACTTCTAACCCTAATTGAATGGCATAGTGGTGCTACTCTCTAACTTCCTAGGGTGTAGAGGGTTGCGCTTTCAACTGCAACTCAATGATCTACAAGTTTATCTCCAACTGAACCTTCGTAGCCTCTTCCTGGGCCTTGCAGACTCCAGCCTCTAGTCAGTGAATCTTTTCTTCTATTGTGAGTACCTCCATCATGGCCAACTCTGGTATGCTACTACAAGCGTCCTCCATAGCTTGTTCTAGTCCCTGGGCTTGTGTGACTAGGTTGTCGCGATGCAGGCTGAGCTATTCTAAATTTAACATCCACTTGCTCAAGACTTGGAGGGTGCAGCCCTCCCTCACGTGAAGATCTGTAGTTGTCCCGTCCTATAGTTGGTATAGGATTTCTCTGGGAAGGGCATCCAAATTCAACCCCCACCCCTCCACTTGACTTGTCGTGGCACAGTCGCCCTCGGCTGTGGCTAAGACTGTGCCTTCTAAACCAAAGTTTTTTCTTTGCAGGCGTGCAACATCTGCGTGGCTTCGGATGTACCTATCACAATGTGTTGTGTCATCATTCTCAGGGGTTGCACCTATAATGCTTGCAACTCCACTCTGATGGCCCCTAACATAGTTGTCTTCTCCAACATTAATTCTTCCAAAGCAACCTTTGTCTTTGAGACCTTGTCTTTCTCTATGGGGCTGACTCCTCCTGGACACATGACCTCTTGAGTTGAGTCGATGTCGGTGTCAGGTCTATCCATTCCTCCGTCTAATCCTCCCCCTTTATGTCCTACTCCGTGGAAATTTCCTAGCTTCCCTCCGGCTCTCTAATTGACACGGTTTTAGTCTCTACTATCTGTGTTGTCGCTGCTACCTCAGTCACCTTCTACTGCATGGCTGCTTCTTCTTCTTGGAGCCTTCTCTCTGCCAGCTGTGTGATGTGCAGCTTGGTATCCTTCTTTTGCTACTGTGCTACGGCCTTTTCCATTTCTGCCAAGTCAAGGATACACCACTCCGAAGGCCAAGACTCCATTACCCCAAAGATTGCATCATTCGTTGTAATGAACGAGCGCTTTGCCCATGTTTGCATGGGATCTTTGTGCGCCCAGATATACAGGTGTTTCATATCTGCCTTGAACTTTGTCATGCCCTGTAAGCTATTATGGATTGTAGGGAACAAGTGCAGCTTGCAATTGATCCATGTTCATATGCTCACCTCTACGAACACCCAAAACACCTTTCTCTCGCAAATCCTCTTCACGTCTTTCATTGCCTAGAGCGAGGTGTACCTTGCGACTTCAGGTAGGTCACCCTCAACCACAGGAAACTGGCTATCTTTCGGTAGTTCTCCTACAACGAATAGGATGGATAAGAGAAACAATGCATAGTGGGAGATCTTACCCTGCTCTTAGGCCTCCCCGTAGTTTGTCAAGAACTTGTTGTAAAGGAACAATGCCCAGTTGAATTGTACCCCCTCTACGCATTGCTTTGCCAATGCAATTACAGATGCTAGCACTTCGTCTACATGGAATTTCCTTGTCAGCTTGCCAGCCAGTAGCCAGGTGGTTATGCGCACCCCTTGGTCCTTGATGCTTGTGATTGTGTACGCTTGCTTCCTCTTCTCCAGCTTATATTTGGCCTTCATAGCTTCTGCGAGGGCCAAGTCACTGCTCTTTCCTGCTATGGCTACGGGGTTGTTTCCTTTGATGGGCATCTGAGAAATCTAATGGATTAGGTTGGCCATGATGGGAGTTGGCTCCTCCAGCTAGAGATACCCATTATGCGCTAGGCACAGTAGCTACCAGATGACAAAAATAGTGACAGGCGCACAGTGGTAGTGGGGTATCCACCTAGATGGAGTAGCCTAGCCTTCTCTACACCACGTAGCCATTTTGGCTTCAGTAATTTCTCTGCAACCAATTGTGGGAACTTCTCACCATCTGCGAGTCCCAGTCTTCAAACTTCATATTAGGTACCCATCCCAATGGTGGACCTTCAAACCTTATTTCATTGGGAAGGAGTGGGGTCTGGAGCACAAACTTCATGGCCTCCAGGTCCTTTGGTATCTTGGCTTTCTCCTTCTACCGGGGCTTGTCGGGGGGTAACTT
>Ga0115851_101938_pt1 | contig 10986 bp, 12 predicted proteins | sample InSIn2gowninarea_FD_83865 | JGI IMG/M metagenome (GOLD analysis project Ga0115851, IMG submission 83865)
GGATGCTGAGAGTCGTGAGGGTGCTATACATGGTAGTCGTCGCCTGTGGAAGCACGCTCGTCATCGTGAACAACAGCGTGGTGACTTGCAGTGACGACGCCTTGTTGTTTCGGTGAGGAAGTAGGTTGTGGGCACGAGCGAGGTCAGTACGAACGTGCCTAGGGGCGATGGGTGCAAGGGTCAGCGAGGGCACCACGCATAGACCGGACGAGGCATAAAGCGCGGATCTCTGTGAGGAGATGCAGCCAATTCGAGCAGTCTCTTCAATTGAGCAGCTCGCGTGCCTTGCTGTGCTGTAGAGAGCATGTTGTGCTCATTGAGCCCGCAGGTACGAGGCCATCGGTGTACTTACTAGGCGGAGGAGTCAGCGTGATAGTAGACGCGTTGAGTGCGTAGGAGGTCGTAATAGGAGGCGGCACAGATGTTGTTGTGATGTATACTGTAGTCCAGCCGGTCGAGTACGCCTCGGAGATCGTCGTCTCGGTCTGCGTAAGTCCAGACAGGTACACTGTCGAAGCACGAGCTGTTTGTGTGATGTTGTAGCCGGGTTGTGTGTAGGTGACGTTTCGAAGTCGGGTTCGAGCGGCTAGGGTAGTTGTGAACAACTCGGAGGTGATGATTGTAGTCGTGATGAGGTCGAACGTTACGTATGTAGAGGCCGGCAGGGTTGTGACCAGCGTAGAGGTCTCATCAAGGGTCGTGGTCAAGGTTTGCGGCGGCGCTGAAGTAGTATATGTATAGAAGGCACTGGATGTAGCGGTGATCTAGCAGCGAAGGCGACGGTCAGCGAGTGCATCGTACAACGTACATGCCTATTCCCAGTTATCTTACCGTTTGATAGAGGACGCTGGTATAGTACTGCGAGGTAGTAACGGTGTTGTTGACAATCAGTGTCGTCGTGGTCAGAGCTGTACGGCAGTCAGTATGCAGGAACCGGAGATCGTAAGTCATTGCAGGTCAAGCGTACCCGTACTGAATGCTACACTCGAGACGATCTGGGTCACATCGCGTATGCTAGTAGCCGTGGCATAGGCAGTCGTGAGTAGCACAGAGCTGTATTGCGAGATAGTTGTGAGGGTCTGTGTAGCGTAGGAGGTGGTAGTCAGATAGATTGATGTAGTCACAGTCCGGACAGAAGCGCGGCTTCTGGACGATGAGCTTGATCCGCTTGAGGCGCCAAGTGAAGGCGAAGCGGCGTTCGAAGTAGTGGGTGGCGTGTAGGTATTGGCAACCGTGACATTGTCCAGTGCCACGTACGCTTGGCCGACACATTGTATGCTGAATGTTGCCACCTGAGATACATAGTTTGCCTGTGCGTTGTAGCTGTGACTGTACTGAACGAACGATGTGGTGATCGGCTGGGATGGGCCGCACATGCTGTCTGCGCAGATGCTGAGCGCACAATTCGGCGCGCTATCTCCGTTCTGGGCATCAGCCGCGTATGCGCTAAGGTTGTACACGCCTCCAGCTACAGCGGAGAAGCTTTGCGTAGCTTTGTAGAATAGGGGCTGTCCGATTGTTGCCTGCCGTTTCCGTGCCGAGCCAGCGGACGACGTAAGCGAAGAAGTGGGCAAAGAATCAGTAGTCGTATTACCGAAAGTCACCAGCAAGAAACTTGAGTTCGAAGGAGCTGCCAGTATGGGCGGGTTATCCTGTGGATTGACGACCTGAGCGGTCACATAGTCGGGGTTGGAGGTCATGCCTTGCTGCTGTAGTGAGCTGGCATTTGCGACGACTGGCGCTTGTGACTAAAACGGAGCCATGTCAGAAGCGCTCTTCACAGCATCAAGTACGGTATGAAATGGCTCACCTGCACAGGCTGAATAGAAGCAGACGCAGAGCTATCCGCAGTAACAGTAGAGTTCGAGACGGAAATTGTCGTGTTGCCTGCGGTGAAAGACTCGTTGCCATATGCGAGCGCCGTAGTAGTGGCTGTATAAAACAGGGTGGTCGTTCTGCCGCCTTGGGTGACTGTCACATCGGCGCCGTATATGGTGGTGTAGTGCGTCTCTCTTGTAGTGTTGATGAAACATTGGCTGGCATTTCCGGGCACATGGACCGTGATCGTAGAGTTCGCCCCATATTGAAACGACGTTACGGTGGTTCTCTCGAGCGTGGTGAATGGCGAGCAAGACCAGGGTGCCGTGTTTGGACTGAGGGCACTCGCGTTATTGCCATACACGAAGCTCGTCACAGTGAGCGTTGAAGCCTGCGGGAAGGCCTGCAACGTGCCGTTGACACTTGAAAGGCAGGAGTACACAGTGGCTGCGGGTGGCGAGCTCGCGTTTGACGCTGTGAGCGTAGCAGGCACCAGGTCTGTCGATGGGCTGTACGTAGCGGACGCTGGAGCGTAGGCCGATGAGTCTCGGACGGTCTCTGTAAGGGTAATATAACTCGCATTACGTCCCGGACTCGGATAGCTGGATCGGTAAACATAGGACGTGACTGCTGGGAGCGTGGTCATAGCCGGACAACTGACAGCCGCGAGGTAGGAGGTGAAAGTGACCACTGATCCAGGCTGGTAAGTCGTCAAAGTCTGGGGGCAGCTGGGCGGAAGGTTTGATGTAGCGTTCGTCCCGTACACGGCCGCCGTGCTGCGCTGTGACGTCTGCTGAGCTTCCGATGTGATGGGAGCCTCTCCACTACTCGAAGATCCAGTCATACCGCCCTGATCATCTGATACATACGACAGCACCGTCGTTGTAGAGACCGTTGGACAGCTCATGCCTGTGCCGAAGACATAGGACACGCTTGTCCGCCACAACGTGCTTGCAACCTCGGACACGCCTGGTGAAGACTGCTGCAGTGTCTGCGGACCCGATAGCTGACTGCCGCGTAAAGTGGTTGTGACGTTGTTTGACGCCGTGATGATCACTGTGATCGGTAGCAAGGTAGCTGCAGCCGGACATGTCGCATTGTTGCCGTATAGAAACGAGGTAATCGTTCTTGTAGAGGTTGAAAGCTCGGCTGCGCTGCATGGGGAGGAAGCTTGGCCTGGCTGAGAGTCTGGTGGAGTGGCTTGAGCTGTATTGCTGGCAGCTGAGTCGGATGTGAATGGCGATCCGCTGCTTGTGCTTCCACTCCCATCGCTCTGGCGCAGCGTCGTTGATCCAAGATTGGTGACGACGTATGTTTCTCCATCCGATGTGTATATGAACGCCGTTGCCGGCGGCTCCGTGCAGCTGCGTGATGATGTGACGGTGAATAGGTCCGCTGCAGACGATGAGGCGCGACACGCCAGTAGCAGCGCGCACAAGAGCAGGAAGAAGACGTGCATGTCATGACGGACTCAAGGCTTAGCCGTCGAACATTGAGGAGGATGTCACTGAGCGTGGCGTGATTGAGATGGGAAAGCGAAGCGACACGAACGAGCGAAATAGCGGGCGGGACGAAGGGCCCGGAGAGATGGTAAGAATGCAAGCTTACCATGTCGCATTCCTGTATATTGCCTGTAGCCGCGCTGGCGCATACTGCTAACAAGGCCCTGCGCGTCTAGCAGTACTGCGCTCCACGCCCATGGTAGCAAGGGGAGACGGCTCTTGATGATCGCCATGTCAATGGGTCCGTTGCAGCTCATCGACTCCCGCGTACCTCATGTAGACGCTGAGATATTATGTGCAGTATCCTTCATCCCATACGAGCTACTACCCATCTCTCGTACAGCGCAGTCGTACTGCATCTTGTCTGGCAAAATGGCAAACAGTTGCCTGGTGCGGGAGTGGCAGGCGATGCTGGTGATGGGTCGCGACACGCTACATGACTGCAGGAGTATGGCTGTCAGATCGTCTCGCTGCAGCACCTGTCTCGCGCGTGTACCAGCAAATGCTCGACGCTCTCTGCAAGGTATCATCGGAACCTTACTATGTCTTCTTTAAGGACACCAATAGCAGTGGAGGAGATACGATGTCATGATAACGCGCCATCGTGACGCAGTACTCGAGGTATTCGTGGGTCAATGGGGTTTCTTGCGACCGTGTCATCACGCTCGAGGACGAAGTCAACGCGTTCACGAAGACGACGAGGTGCCGTTTAGCGTTGCGCGCTCTGCTATATTCGGCATCGTTGCGTCGAAGCTTTCGGGCCGAGAGCCGCCAAACGCCGTCTTGGCTCGGCAGTCACTGCTTGCCGACTTCTTTGTTGTACTCTAGTAACAACACTGCTCATACGTTCAGGTACCTTGGACGTGACGCTAGCCATTTCGTCGATATCGATCTCGAGTTCTACCATGCTACAAATGTCGAACGCCCAGCCCATATCCAATAACTCAAGACGTTGGAGACACATCGCGCGTCTTGACAGCGTTTCACCTGTGCCGTTCAGAGGCAACGCTCCGGCGGGCTGTTCACGACTGATCGAGCGATTGAGGATCCTTGGTGTATTCCTTTCTGCACTTTCTCTTCAACATCAGCCTTTGGTACTGTCGCCGAAGGAAGAATCGTGTGTTAAAGCTTGGACTTCTTTTGACGAAGCGAAACGGACTGGCGGAATTGGAGATGAGGTTTCGACCCGGCCTATACGCGGACAGACAGGTAGCACGAAAAGGATTCAATGAGGTACAAGGACCATCCTCCTACTTATACAGTCGCATCTGGTCAATTGGGAATGTCAAGAGCCGTTGATGATCTCCTTGTAACTCTTTAACCCAAACACTGACCCTAACGTTTCGAAGCGTCCGCAGCAACGATCTCACACTCCGTAGTACGAGCCGACCCTTCCGATAGGGCCGACTCTTGAGACAACGCACCGCGCTTTCTCGACGCGTTCCTATTACGCATTGGCAGCGCAGTGTCAATCAAGCTCATTACGTACCCCCTACGCACCGCAGTCAATCACTCCGTACTCACAACGCCGCTATTGTCGGTCTTGGCAGTCAGTCCCTCATAGCGGCGCCACCGCTGGAGGCAGGCAAGGCAGGCAGTCAGTCATGCGACCCCATGGGCCTACATTCCGTGGTCCGGCGGCGATGAACGGTGGATGACTTGCTCTGTTCGGTGGACTGTGACGATGATATTGCGCCGCCAAGCAGAGTCGGAGCAAGCGGATCGCCCCATCTGCTTGGGTGCAGTGGCTTGGAGAAGTCGCGTAACTGTTCGTGAAGAACATACGGCATGGTGAGTCAGGTCCTCAGTGCCCGATCACGGGTGCGCATTGAGTATTCGGAACGGTGAGCAGTGAAATCATGCGTGCAAGATAGCAATACTCAATCGTCGCATGCTGCACAGGTCGACCTCAACCTACAGCTCCTCGACATTTTCTACACCGACACCACTCGCCACGCTTTTCATCACGTCCCATCCTCACAGGTACAGTAACACACCCTCAAGCAATCCACCCAGTGCCTATCATGGGGTGGTGGCCCTTCAACTGCTTCGGAAAACCGGCCACGCTCACGCGCTCACCACTGCCACCTACTCCACCGCCAAAGAACACACCACCGAGCCAAGAGGCACAGCTACCGCGTCCCGTTACGAAGACTGAAGCAAGCCATAAGAACGCGGATGTAAAGCTCGAGAAGGAATCCGTATTCCCTCCGACACCGTCTCCAGCTCCACGGCAACTTCAGACGACTCCTGTAGCCCACACCTCCCAATTTGCAGGACCCAAGGCAAAGCCGCCGAAGAGGCACCTTTCGACCACGGTGATTGATCTGACAGGGGACTCCGAACAGAGTGCGGCTTCCTCGCCAGTGACTCAGCCAGATCGCAAGCACAACCCGGCCGCCAGCAAGGTGCAGGAGTACCTGTTACAGCGGCGCACAAATGCTATCGAGACATTATGCAAGACCGGCATTGGTGCCAGTCTCGAGGATGGTCGGCTCGACCGCTTGACCACTGAAGAGCTCGAAGCCGCGATCGCCGAGTATGCGCCGCCAGGTGATGATGTTGGGCAGGCAGTCGATGACTCTGATGAGATCATCGTGATATCTCCGAAAGTTGCGGTGAAGCGAGGTGTGAAGAGGAGGTTGGACGACGCCGACGATGAGTTCGCGGCGCCGAGCAAGAATCGGAGCAAGCGGACTGCCACATCTGCTACTGCTCCGTCGAGTCTACGCACGACAAGGTCCCAGGCACTCTCTTCTACCAATGCAAGCTCAGCTTCGTCTCCTGCCCAGCAGCCAAGAAAGCCAAAGCCGCACTCCATCCAGCAAGCTCGCACACAGCGCCAGATGTCCAGGACAGCTACGAGTACTACCACAGCTCCTACTACGATTCTAACCACGGCTCCTACCTCGCACAATCACCACTCAGAAGACTGTCATGGCTTCGTATATGACCCAAGAGCACCATGGAACAGCGTTGCCGTCAAGAATTCGAAAGCCATCATATGTGGCCCGTGCTATGGACACAGGACAAGGTACCACAAGTTCAAGGCATTCGGAGGCCTGAAGGACCACATGTTGAGATTCCATCCAGATGTTCGTGACACACAGGATGCAGCGATCTCTGCAACATCGTAGCGATCTAAAGCCGGGTCATATGTTAAGAGCCTGCCCTTAGCCAATCCGGCTATCTCGAGACACAGCTTTTGTAATTTTCAGCTCGCTAGCGCTCGCAGCCTCGAGATCGTACATCGTCAACGACTGACTTCTCCGCCCCTTGAAGCGCATTCTCAAGCGCGTCGGACTTGGCTTTGCAGCCTTTGCTAGGCTGCCAAATTTTGACCTCACTTCACTCTTCACCACTCCTTGCCTGCAACATCAACCAACGACGCCATCTCAATCTCAAACCATCACCAACAGCGCACTCGATTTCAGAGCCATCAAACATCCACCCAAGAACCATGGCGACGGTGGTCAACATGTGGGAGTCCGACACAGACGACGAAGACTGTGTTGTGCTCTCAACCAGGAGTCTGTACGAGGACGCGACAGCACCGGGACCGGCACCACCGCCTGCAGCAAGACCGCCTGCAGCAAGACCGCCTGCAGCAAGACCGCCTGCAGCAAGACCGCCTGCAGCAAGACCGCCTCCAGCAAGACCGCCTCCAGCAACTTCGCGTCCAGCAGCGTCGCCTCCAACAAGACCATGTCCAGCAACGTCGCGTTCAACAGCGTCGCGTCCAGCAAGACCATCTCCAGCAGCCCAGGTAGCTCCTCCAGAGGCCGCGGACAACTCCCCGGAGATCACGGATGGAAACATAGTGTTTAAATGCCAACAAGCATGCGCAGAACCCCAGCTGGTCCCCTTCGCCAAGTTCGCAGCGACTTCTGAGCAGATGGGGATCGCCGCTAACCTGATGAGAGCTGATGCGGTAGAGTGCTATGCCATTCGGGAGAAATTCAAGTCCACGTGCGAGGACGCCAAGTTGTGGATGATCAAAGGCAAAGCGGAGACCCAGGATGAAGGCGTTGGAGGCAGCATGTTCGACAAGGGCAGCAGCGCCAGAGACGGTAACTGCACAGCCAATGGTATGTCGACTTTTCGATGATGATCAGGGCACATTTGCTGACATGGCGTAGGTTCCGGCGAGCGAGGTGACAGCGTCGATAACAGCATCACTCCCGACGATGGCAGCAGCGACGAAGACGAGCCACCAGAGCGCGATGCTATGGTGTTGCGGCTGATCGAAGATTATGGCGTGCATCTGGGGCCCGAGGACCTCGATGGACTCTCGGTGCAAGAGTTGAAGGACAGGCTGGAATTCGAGGAGCAGCGACAGAAGGACACGATGGAGTGGGCGGGCGGGATAGATGATTTCAACGAGAGTGACGGGGAATACGAACCGGCGCCGAAGAGGCGGAAGCTGCCAGCCAGACGAGGCATCATTGACCTTGACATCGACGGCGAAGACATCGACGGCGAAGACACTCACGGCGAAGACAATCACGGCGATGACACACGCGGCGATGGGGTTCCACCAGCTGGAGACTGCTGCAATGATTTCATTCTTGACGAGAACGGATCCCGCGTGTTGGTCTTGCGACAGAACGGCGAGACTGAGGAAGACTTCTATTGCGGCTTCTGTTACCTCGTGAACGGCAAGGGCAGGAAAAGTTTGTTCCACGGCTTCAACCTTCTCCAGGATCACCTGCTCAAGAGATACCCGACGATCCACGCCGGCGATGGCTACTTGAATTTCTGTAGAACGCTCTTCGACGCGGCGACCTTCAGAACACTGGTTGGCGAAAAGATCAACCTGGCGACGTTCGCGGGCCTGTGCAGTATGGTCAAGAAGAGTGAAGAGACGGGCCGCGACTTGAAGACGATGCTGAAACAGTGGTTCGAGCACCACAAACGGCGCGGCCACGTCGTGTACGACGAGACAGCCAACCAAGACCAGTTTAAAGCAATGTGGCGCGAGGGCGTGGAGTACATCTTCGCAAACGAGGAAGCCCGGGCTTGGATCTTCCAGAAGGTGAGTGGATGGTTGAACGATTTGTACAAGCACGCAGGCCAATCAGTGCCGCGCCTGGAGCTCGCCACCGCGACGGAGCTGGCGCAGGACGACGGTGACCGGAAAAAGACGACGTGCCTCCCGTACATGTCCGCGCAGAAGTACAACGAGGAGAGGTACCCTGCCGCCGTCAGGTCCATGACGGACACGATATGGATCCCGCGCCCCGGTAAGACGCCGATCAAGCTATGCACCAACCGGGCGGTGCTGGTGGCTCTTGCGACAGGTCGCATCACCGAAGACATTTTTTACAGATTCATGATCGGGGAGTTGTTCGTCGCCTTCTCCTGCGGATTCCGCGACTCGAGCTGTATGAGATCCGGCCATGTGATCCTCGTCGAGAGCCTGGAGATGAGAAGCGAGATGAAGAAATGCACCAGGGACGACTCGGACGACGACCACGACTCGGACGACAACCGCGACTTCTGCAACAACTCACAGCACGGGCCCTGCCGTCTTTACGCGAAGAGAGTGTCGTTGCGTGAACGGGTGGGGATGCCGACCGATCCTCCACCGGGATACGCCATGAAGAACGCCGATCGCCTCAGGGCGATTCCACTTTCGCGGTTGAAGTGTCGGTCTTCGGGCTGTGGTCAGACCCTCAAGCACAAGACGGAGCTTCAGATGCACCGGGTCACGCATGGCGAGACGGTCAAGTGGGAGCTTTGATGTGCGCCGGGTCAGAGCTATGATGAGATCGCGAGGGTTCGCTTGGGTTGGCTTGCGAAGTCGACGGTTGCTCGTGGGACGCACCAGGTGTTGGTACGTGCCGATCGTCCCGTGGGGCTGTGCGCGGGAATCGAGGCGGCGAGGTTGCACCGCTCTCTCACCTCATTGATCCCATTGCACAAGGTGGCTAGTCCTTGACAGTGATGCGTCAAAGATGGCCGGGCCACGGAGAGACTGAGACGCATGGAGCAAGTGGTATCGCATGGTACAGCGCAACTCGATGAGAGTAGCAATACACTCCAGCCAGCCATGTAGCAATCGGGAAGCCAAGACACCCATCCCACCAACGCCACGCTAGTTCAGAAGTCTTCGATGACGCTGCTCTGCTTTCGCCTCACGAGCTGCTGTCCCCGTCGTAGTCCGCCTCTTCTTTGATGACGCGGCCATCATGGGCGAGCAGCCGCGGCGCTCGCTCTTCGACCCTCGGCAAGACTTGAGCATTACGTTGAGCGCGGTCACGAGTCGCCTACGACTCTGAGACCTCTCTTCTGTTCACTCCTGGCGGTAACTTCTCGACCAAATGCCGTGACGCACGCCAGACTTGGATCAGATTGTCCTCCGCCGCACTGCACATCACCCACGGGTCATTCCTGTTCCAACTGAAATCGCTGACTCTGTTAGTGTGGCCGCCGTGCATGAACAGCATTTCTGGTGGCCCATCCTCTGCATCTTCGGGCGTCTGCTCCATTCCAGCGCGTGAGAGGTCCCAGAAGATGACTCTGCGATCGTCAGAGGACGAGGCGAGAATGGCGCTGTCTGATGGATGCCAGTCGATCTTGGTGATGATGTCCTTGTGGCCTTCAAGGCTGTGGATCTTGCCATGCTCTGGGAATCGCAAGTCGAAGACGCCGATCGTCTTGTCTGCCGACCCAGTCGCGAAGAGCTTGTCGAGCGTTGGGTGGAATGCAAGACTGTTGATGGCATCGAGGTGAGCTTCTTTGACGACAATAGCAGCTCGAGACGGCTTTCCAGCAGTCTGCTCTTGGCGCAGGTCCATGAGCTGGAAGGTCTGGTCGTCGGAGACAGAGCCAAAGAGGTTCTTGCCGTGCGTCGGATGATATTGCACATCGTTCACAGTGGCAGAGTGATGTGTGAATGTCTGTTGCGGCGCAAGAGTCTTGCTGTCCAGCTTGAAGTCCTTCTGTAAATCCCACAGGTGTATCTTCTCGTCACTACTTCCTGACAGCAGCTGGCCCTCAACGTGCGGGTTCCACTCCAGCGCGAAACCTTCTTCGGTGTGGCCCTTGAGTGTCGCTTGCGGCTTCGGTGTCTCATCGTTCTTCGGGTCAGCCACGTGCTTCGTGCGATCCCAAACGTAGATGTTCTTGTCGCTTGCCCATGTCGCAATGATGTTCGCGTTTTGAGGCTGGTAGCGCGCCTTGTTCACCTCGCCAGGGTGCACTATCCTCTGTACGACGTGGAACTTGATCGTCTCCTTGCTTGCGCCGTACCCACCTAGCTCTTCATTCGTCGGGTTGTAGTCGGCTAGGGTCGCTGCGGGCGGCTTCGGCAGGTCGATATGTGCAATTTGAAGATACTCGATCTGCGCGCCGGAGGTGTGCGTGCCGAGTAGAAGGCGATGTTGGCGCATGGGTTTGCCGGGTATGTCTTGCACGTCGGGCAGCCATTGTGTGGTGAGAGTTGGCCAGTGCAGCGCGCGGCTGTACATGACATCGTAGAGGAACACGCTGTTCTTCTTCCAGATCTTGTACTCCTCGTTGATGAGCTTATTCTGCATCGCCTCCGAGTCGCGCTCCGTCATGTCTGGCGGATAGTCAGTCAGTGAATGGCTGGTTATGTTACTCTTGCTTGGGCGTACCTGTGTCCTCCATCTTGACGACGGTGTGACTTGTAACACAATTA
>Ga0115851_101939_pt1 | contig 10986 bp, 11 predicted proteins | sample InSIn2gowninarea_FD_83865 | JGI IMG/M metagenome (GOLD analysis project Ga0115851, IMG submission 83865)
AGGCTGGAATTTTGTTATTGCGAAGAATTGTTGTTGGTTTGAGATTGGAATCATTGGGTGCTTAATGCTTTGAAGGGGGTGAAGATAGGAATTCCATTTGCTGGGAAGGAGATGCTGGATTGGAGCCCTCTGGGTTGTATCTCTTCCTGAACCTTGTTATTCATCAATAGAGCTATCTTGGTTTCTCCTATATACTGATGTATTTTTGATGTATGATTGCATTAGTATGTTTAGTTTATTTCTAATCCTGAACTAGTTATGAATATGAATCCATGTCTTGTGTAGTGTTCTCTTCTTGTGATCTTGCAGAAACCTCTTGAAGCTGGGTGAGCGAGAAGGCAAGTAGTTGGGAACTCTCCAAGAGAAGAGAAACCTGATCGAGGGACAAACGGAAGACACCGGTTAGTCCATCCATCTCTTTTCATTCTTAATTCATAAAGGAAAGAATACTAGAATAGCTGTCTATGTTTGTTGCTAAGGCACTGTCACACCTTAGGTGGATAGGATCGTCCTGCATAGGCATTTTTACCCACAACAGAGAGGAAGGGGATTCATAACTTGCATACCCTTATATAGCAATCTGAGGTAAAAGGAGGGGATCCCCAACCAGTGTTTGAGATTTTGCAGAAGGTCCTGCACCAGATCTGTTTCTTGAACCCATTGCATCCTCGTCTTGCCCAAGAGTTTGTCTTGGATCTAAAATGCCTGGGATTCTTCAAACAGATCTGGCTATTTCAGGAGAGGAACCTCTGCAATCATATCTAGCGAGAACAAGGAGCAGATCTGTTCCTTGCTAATGGCAGAGATGAGATCTGGATCAATCTGGCCGTGGAAATGGGATGAGGAGGAGACAGAGATCCATGGCTGAATCCTTGGCCTGCTGCTTTGGAATTTAAAATCAGCCCTGTTTGTCATAGGAGAAAAGGGGTAGAGCGAATTGTTAGCATCACTCTCATTTTCTTGAGCTACAGGAGAAATGTCTGTGCACCGAATCACCAGATCTGGGAATTTTGTGGAGCAGGTCTTCGATCTCTGACCATCGCCGTAGAAATGCTCTCGGTCATCCACGTCGGGCTTCTCAAATTTGCAGGATTCGATCCTGGGGCTGCTGGACACGGTGTTGTCGGTCTCGTCCAAGCACTAGAACCCGAGACCTTCTGTGCATAAACGGAGTGCCTCTGTGTGTTTGGGAGTCCCTCTAGTCTTGAAGGAATCCATGTGATGCAGTGTAGTCGCAGAAAGCTCGGGTTTGCTGTCAGCCATGATCTTCTCGGTCCTCGAGGCAGTATGTTGAACCTCTTCTTATATGGTCAAATTGGATTCGTCATTAATGTAACATTATTGTTCTTTACAGAATGCTATTGATGTTAAATTGTAGAGTAACCAAGCTATAATATTCTTAAGTTGGTATTACTGTATTCGTCTATGGTTTATACTCCATTACGATTGTTGTTCAATTGACATTGTTGTTCCATTATGAATTGTGATCATTATCCCTTATAACTGAGATCAATATTTGTAGTATCAGAGTTCGATTACAATTTCCTTTAATATCAAAGTGCGTTGTGTGTGTTATTCATTTCGGTATTGTATATTCACAATTTGCTCTAAGCATTGTTCTATATTTCATTGCTAATTGGTTGCCGTTCGATTTCGATTCACTGTCCGATTTATTCTTAGAATAAGGAGTGCTCTTTGATTCCTGTAGGGTACGATTATTGCCTTAATTTTCTTAGAGAGACTAGCTGCAGTTTCATTTCCTAGTTGTTGTTCCATTTCATGTCATTTTCATTTCCATTGCATTGAACGATCTGAAGTTGTAGTGAGCATTGACATTCATTGTCTAGTTCCCAGATTGACGATCTGTTCCTTGATTGTCTTCAGTTACATCAATTTACAGAGGGATGAGTTATTGTTACTATACCCTTGACTAATAATTTACTTAGTCTTCTGAATGCATGATTTAAGGATTTAAAGTGCTTTGTTGTAAGTATATTTTCTTTTAAGCATCCGTTTACTCTTGTATTCTCTTGAGCACTATACTACTAGCATTACTCTAACAAATGACCGCCTCAAACTGAGTATACTCTTTGAGATAACAAATTGTTCCTGGATTTACAAGTTAATGTGAGGTAATTAGAGGTGAAAAAGACGCTTTTTACATCTCGACAAGAGGCTGACCCAAAGAATGCAATAGATAGAGAAGGAAATTTCCATGGGTAATACCCTAGCCCAGGTTAAGGAGAACATCTATAAAGGGATAAACAAATCCATGAAAGAAATATGGCCACCTATACAAATAAAAGAGGTGTTGGCTGAAAAACAAAGTGAAGTTGCAGAGCTCCTTAAGTTTCTCAATTCGAAAAACATGCAGGATCTAGAAGAACTAGAGATTGAGGACACGAATGAGATAATACTAGAGGTAAAAATGGTGCTAACTAAAAGAAACTTAATCAGGCATCTGGAAGAAAAATTTCAGGTTATGTACACAGGTGTACAAAGGTTCTTCAACAAATTAGAAGTCCTCTAAACAAGGGACTTCCCAATTTACTAGTGATAAATGACAAGCTCAACACATGGCCAGGTTACAGCCATAAATTGATGACAATTGATAAAGATGGTACTAAGTTCATAGGAGTGAAAGGAAACATAATAGGGAAAGAATTTTTAGAATCACTGACATATGATTTAGACATCCAGTATGAAATCAAGCACATATTTATTTCCAAGCCAACTTTTGCCAAATATACTGAGGTGGACGAGGTCTAGAGAAATTTACTCAAGATATCTATCCCTAGTGAACAAAGTTGGGATAAATTGTGTGAGTTATTGGACTGAGAATATTATTTTGTTTTTCCAACACAAGGCCAACAACACAGTAGAAATTCGAGGGCTAGATATTCAGCAGTTCCACAAAGCTAGGGCCACCAATTTCAGCAGTTTTAATTTTCCTATATTTTGTAATAAATAGATAGAATTGGTTTTAGAAATTCATAAAATACATCCTGATCAGGTTTGATAGGATATTTTGTAAATAAACTTAAACATAATTCTCTTTTTGAAGTATTAAGGGTTTAGTTTTACATTCCAGAAAGCTATTGTACTTTTTCCATTTGATGGGTTGATCAATAATAAAAGGGACATTTTTCACAAGATTCACGTGTTGGTCTATTTGGTGAAGTGCTTGTCTCACTTTATATGTGTTTAATTCTTTGTTTCCATACTTATGTGTTCTTAAATCTAAATTATTTTACAGAAAGTTGATGAACATAATTTGTTGAAAGATACACTTTGATACTGGTTGTGGATAATCTAAATGTTTTCCTATGATATTAAGTTAAATAATTCTTAACTTCTCTTTTGCTTAATTGAACTTATTTCTTGTATTCCATTACATTTCATTTAAATCTAAAAGATATAGTTAGTTCAGCTACCTTGCCCTCGGAAACTCTGTTGAAAATATGAGACATATCCATGTTACGTTTGTATAATCCATAGCCCAATGGAAGTTTCAGGCATTTAATCAACCAAACCAATTTTAAAATCAAACTTTGAACTCTCATAAATAGTATAAAATACAAATACAACCAAGTTAAATATGAAAGATAGATCCCTCTCTGAAGCTGGCAGGGATAGATCCCAACTTCCATGTGGATTTTTGGTTACGTCTGTGGCTTCTTTCCCAACCTCGGAAATTAGAGAGTGATAACATTCTAGCAACCATACTAGGGACAACAATCCTTCATTTCATTTCTGCAAAATTAACTTCCCGAGTTCATAAAAAAATATTTCAAGAAAAATTAATGATCCAGATTTTAGAAATAAAGGATTTTAGGTTGTAAACTATGTAAATAATCAAGTGGTGTCTCTCACATTTAAGATCTGTATCCAAAAAGGATTTATACCAGATCTCATCCTGATCGATAACCCCCCAAAATTTTAGATGATCTTGAAAAGCTAGTAAGGAAAATAAGTTTAGTTGAAATTCAAGGATATAATAGTCCCCTTTCTAGGGAAAATTCTCTTCCAGAAAAGTCTGTTACCATACAAGACGTTTAGTTTTACTTACCATTTGAATATAGTCTATTGAGGACCAAATGTGAAAGTTTTTTTGATCAAACAATAATTGATAAATATGTACTCCAACCCTATAAATATGTAGGTCCATTTTTTGAACCAAATTTTAATCATAAAACCCTCTAGAACTTTGACAAGTTACAAGATCTTGTATCAATACTTGATCAAGTTGTACATCAAGCCTATATTCAACAATTTGTTTAACTTTCAGCTCTCACTATTGCAACATCTTCTCTTACTTCCCACTCCATTCATTATACATCAATTAGTCCCACCCCTTCTGTAATATCCACCACTTCTCCAATAGTATCACAAAAAGTGACCCAACCTATCCCAAGAACCCCTACATCTTTACCTCCCATAAGACCACATATTATTCAACCCAACATGGCTTCTCATTATGCTCCCTTGATCTTACATGGGCAGTTGCATCCTATGCCCCAATATTATCAAACCAGAATTCCTCAGTTTGATGCTACTGGTGCTATCAATGCACAACAACCTATAGATAAAATGAACGATTTATTTGATCTTCAGGAAGTGGATAAAAATGATGTAAAGGTGAGCCTTTTTTCCTAGAGTTTGGTTGGAGGGGTAAGAAAATGGTTTAAAAATTTAACAATAGTTACTATAGATGATCTTGATGCCTTTCATTAGACTTTCTTAAATAGGTGAGAAACCAAAAAGAATCCTCTTTAGATTCTGAATGAATATAAAAACCTAAAGAGAGGATCTAATGAGGCTATGGAAGGATATTTTGATAGGTTTAATAAAGTTTATAATGCAATTCCACCTGTTATTATACCTCCCCCAGGTTTGGACCTTATACATTTCCTTGAAGGATTTGATGTGGATATGGTATATCAGCTAAAAGAAAGAGACCATACTACCTTAGAGGAAATTCAGGCTAATTCCCTTAAAGTCCAGGCTAATTTATTAGCTAAAAAAGAAACATAAAAACTGAAAGAAGGGTTACTATAAAAGAGGAACCCTCATCTCCTTGTTCATCTAATTATAAAATATATAGTCTACTTAGAACCATGGAGAAGATAATGGATAGGATAAGTATAGATGATAGGGCTCCTCCTAGAGAAAACCAATATACCCCGCAAGTCAAAAATCATAATTTTAGGAACAACCCACCCCATATCAAACAAAGAGACCAAACAGGTCCAAATCAGCAGGTTAGACCTCTATTTCATGAGAAATATACAAATGATGAGGTAGAAATAGTTGAATACATGAATGATAAACAAATCAACTTAATGGGAGTAAATGACAATAATTCTACATTTCTTACTCAAGAGGAATAATAACTTTTCCTACTATCATAGGATGAAATAGATCCCGAGGAATCATAAGAGTATAAGAAATTTTTTGAAAATGCAATTATGGAAGTTCACAAGAAATATGATCTAAGGAGTAGGAAAACACCTGATACTACCAATAAAAAGGTAGTTGATACACCTCAAAAGAAAAACCTTGACATTCTTGCTAAAAATAATGTTGAGGCTCCAACCCAAAAAGGATATGATATTGTATTCAAACCAACTCAAACTGATAATCCCTCCACTAGCCATCAAAGAGATATTTCCCAAAAGGACTTTGTTGAAAAATAAGACACCATCAATTTAAAAAAAACTCAAACAACATTCAGTATAGAACATGAATTGGAAAATCTTAAAATATCCATTCCTCTAACAAAACTTATGAACAAAACTGCATACAGATTGCAAGTAATGAAAGCCTTAAGTATAGAAGAAGATACAGATACAATGAATGTATCTGATGATCAACCAGAAATATTGTTTGGGCCTGAAGTCAATGGTAAAATCCAAGATGGAGATGTAAGTCCTTTTTACATTAGCTTAAACATTCATGATAAAATTTTACATAACGCAATGCTTGACAAAGGGATCTCCCACAATCTCATGCCTAAGGTTTTCATGGAAAAATTGGGATTAGATATCACTAGATGATACAAGAATTTGTATTCGTTTGATTCAAGTAAAGTAAAATACCTTGGGCTTATTGAGGATTTGTGTGTCAACTTAGTGCAAATACCATCCAAGAGCTTGGTAATGCACATAGTTGATGCTGACAAACCGCCTAAATATGGCATGTAACTGTCTCACTCATGGAGAGCTAAACTCCAAGGAACCCTCCAAATGGATATGACCTATGCTAAAAGTCCAGTGTTTGTTTAAAATAGGAGACTATACAAGGAAAAATTTATCAAAGTTATGGTTACTAGTTAGGATAAACCCCATAATTATCCCTTATATTCGTTCCATTTAGACCTTGATTCTTTTATTTTGTATAATGATGCAAATATACATGAAACAATTCCCAATGTAGAAATTGAGTTGTGTTAGATTGAGGATTCCAAAATAGATATCAGAGAACATGATAAACAAGATGAACCTTTATGGAATTTAGGTTTTGATGGGGTTGTTAGTAAAGAAGTGTTGGGCATGTTATCCCCTAAGGGAAGTTTTGGGGCTTGAAGCCTAGATTTTGGTCAAAATATGTAAATCCGATGTAAAGATTCCACATTTGGTGGACGTAGAGCGTGAGCTTGTAAATGAGTGATAGGGTTATTTGCCCTCAATTTTGTAATGTAATGTCGGCTTTAGAGATCTACCCATGGTCTGCAGACCATGGGATTGTGTAAATAGAGCGAGGCTCTAAGTTGTAAAATTAGAAGGAGAGATAATGGAATGAATGAAGGATGAATAATTGAGTCTTATCTAAGTGTAGAGTCGAGTCTTGGGTTGTAGAGTAGGAGAAGGCTCTGTAGCTAAGTGCGTATAGGCCTAGTAGTTTGCAGATGAGTGCGCGAACCCTTGCAGCTAGGTACATAGGGTGAGTCGAGTCTGTAACCATTGGAGAAGTAATAAAGAGAAGTTTCATATGATTTCTGTGTATCTTTTTCCTGTTTTGTGCATTGAACGTATTGGGTATAAATTGCAATTTCACTGTTTATATGGTGCACAAACTTATATGATTGTGTTTATTAATTGAATATAAAATAAATTATCTATTTACACGAAGTTAACCAGCAGTTATAAGAAGATAAGTAAGATCCGTGGTGTGACTTGGGGAAATAGTGTAGATCACTACCTTAGTAGCATGAAAGCACCTCAGCCACTAGTTATGGTTGCACTAAGGAAACTATAATAGATCACGAAGGTCTCGCAGGTCAGGACAGTGTGCGAAGTGACCTACGTGAAGGTATTCACAATTGGACTAAATAGACCACTCAAGCATCTCCAAGGTTTAGAAACTTGGTTCCAACATTCCCCCATACTGCTTCGGGTGAGACTTCAGTCCACACACCCCAGAATGTTACCGAAAGGGCTAGTAGTGTAGGGATTTGTTTGGCTAATTAAATTTGAACCTGGGTCAGGCCCCCTCAAGCCAACAAATGGTTCGATTGCTAGGACCAGAATCTGCATAGAGATGTCTGATGTTGTATTGTTGGAACCCGATTAAGAAGCAAATTGAAGGTTGGTAGGATAGGAGGATTCATGAATTCACGACACAGGAGAATAAGAATCTGCGACTAAAAAAGAAGAGTGGTTAGACTACTACCTATACATAGAAATCCAAGAAATCTTTTTCACATCTTTCCCTACTGAGTTGTACAAGTGGATCGAGAAGCTAGTAGATAGCCAAGGAAGGTGTAAACTCGATAGTCCTATTGTGTGGACCCCGGAGTTGATGTGCATATTAGAAGCATCGGAGGATAAGATCACTTGCACTGCTAATCACTGGCTCAATCAAATTACAGGAGGATTCATTATTGAGTTCATGTTAGAGACTACAGTTAGCTACAATGAGGCAGAGTGACACTTTCTCAAAGGACCACAAGGTAAGTACATAAAGTCTCTAGATACTTGGATTAAAATGTTATTGTGTGAAAAGAGGGTTATGAAATTACCTTCATGTTCAGAGGTACACGAAGTGGAAAATCCTATAGAAACTAAGGAAGTAAGGGACCAGATAATAGCTCTTTGACTTCACCTCCATGAGGGGACAAGGAAGAGCTCGCGAAGGTCCCTCCACGAAGTGTGATCCATTTGATAAGGTAGAGGATTCCGCACATACCAACCCCCACCCACATCGCCACCAGCTACACCACCATAACCTCCATCTTCACCTGTACCACCTCTACGACCACTGTGAGTCAATATGGAAAGCACGATAAAGTTGCAAGTGTTCAAGGGAATGGGAAATGAGGATCCAAACCAATTTTGGTTTGTCATAAGAGCCGTATGGGAAGTTCAGGGAGTGACATATGATAATATAAAGAAAGCGCCACTGGTCAGCACTCTGCAACACTATGCGCTGACCTAGTATATTAAGCATTCTAATGACAATCCAAATGCGGCAATCACAGATATCCAAGCAGTGCTAAACAGAGAATTTAGTAGGCCGAAGTCTGAAGCACAGTCGATCATTGGGTTCAAAGAAATCATGTTTGTTAAGATTAGGTATGTTCTATGCTAGAGCAATTTCTTTAAATTTTCACAGTTAGCAATCACATCAGCATTACGATAAACTGCAGATAGAACATAAATATAAAACGCAGAAGACAAGCCAAGACAAGAGGACACAAGATGTGGCGCGAGCCAGGGACAAACCCCACAATGTGTGGGGAAACCCTTTGATCAAACCTTCTTTTATCTTCAAAGTTCAGCGCTGAGAAGAGCAGAGTCGAGCCAGTAGAGCTGAGCAGAGCAGAGCCAGTAGAGCTAGCAGCGCTGAGCAGAGCAGAGCTAGCAGAGACAGCAGCGCTGAGCAGAGCAGAGCCGAGCCAGCAGAGCTCAGCAGAGCAGAGCAAAGATAGCAGAGCTGAGCTGAGCAGAGCAGAGCCAGTAGAGCTAAGCAGAGCATAGCCAGCAGAGCCATCAGTGCTGAACAGAGCAGAGCTAGCAGAGCCAGCAACGCTGAGCAGAGCAGAGCCGAGCCAACAGAGCTAGGCAGAGTAGTGAAAGGCACTAGTGGTCGAGATAGTATAGTTGGACATATGGATCACCAGATGGAGTTCTCCCTAGCTGAGAGGGAGTGTTAAATTGGCAACTAGGGCCAAACTCCATGTGGGTTGGCTTATTTATGGAATCTGATATTTTTATTGGATCCCTCTTGTCGAGAGGTGTAGGATTGATCCAAAGATCATCCGATTCCGATAAGTATTTATGGAGATATGAATTTATTTTGTTTATGTAATTATTATCGAGCCGACCAGCTCTTATGTAGCCTCTAGAAGCCCAACCAACGTGTCTACTCATCATCCTTGTTTTAGTATAAATAGAAGAAGACTTCAAGTCATTCGACACACTCAATCTCTCATGATCTCTCTTCATCCTGTTTTGGGTTTGATGGAGAAGAGATCTAAAAGGAGTGCCCTAATATCTACGATTCCCTAATGGAATGCAGTTATATACATATGCTATCCTGAAGCTCACAGTCAATTAATGAATACAGCACCGCTATCCAGAAACCCTTACTCGTAGTAATGAACGCAGTCAAGGGAGCACCGTTGTCCAGAAACATGCAGTTAGATTATATACAGACGTAGAAAATCTATGCATTGGATATATATATGCAATACAACGCACCAAGATTCACGGGCAATGACTCAACGCGGCAATATATATATACGAAGTTATTTATGAAACACAGGTCATATATGGAACCCGCAGTTGGAACGCACCCGCAGTATTGCAACACTGTTATTTATGGAACGCAGGTCATATATGACACTTGTAATTATGAAATGTTGATAGCCGCAGTCATAACCACAGTTAGATAGAGCCGCAGGCATAGAAGAGAAACCACCGTAGATGGAAGAGCCACAGTCAAGCAATGGAAGAGGTGGAGTCAAGACCTCGCATGGGAGAAAATCCGCACTGCAGGAAGAATGACGCTGATCTCAGGTGAGTATAAGTTCTTGGTGTCAAGTTGTAGATTCAGTATTTCGTAAGAATACTATCTCGGTTAAGCATATATGATAAGGGTTTTGGTGAAGTAATGAGGATGAAAATCAAACCCTTGCAACCCGTACTACAGAAACATCACTTCGGACCTATCTTCTAAACAGCCTAAGCACATGTACATAAATGTATATGGGTACTCTCTCAACATCATGTTATCTAGGCAACCACTAACACTATCTCAGCTAAATGGAGATCACGTTAAGTGATTATCTCAGTCTTACACACACACACACACACACACACACATATATATATATATATGAATGTCTTGACATAATGATGAAATATGTGATACTTGGCATACCTGTAACCTGAACGAAATATCCGCGAATGAATAAATCAGAGAAGGCTAATGATGATCTCAGTATATCTATGAGCAGCATCTATGATCTGGGCAATAACGTTGTATGATCTGGGCACATATATATAATGCAGTCTTGGGCAACAACATGATATACTATAGATGGGTTGTGCTATGAATACATGAAGCATGGGCAATAGCACGATGGGCAGCACTATGGAATCATGTGCATGGGCGGCCCAATGATACATTAGCAGGGGCAGTAGCATGATAATGATGCACATTAGTCTGAGAAAGATCATGTACCTGGACAGCAGCATGGGGAAATATGCAGTAGTGCAACTAGAGGACGAGATGCAACGCGATGATAAGTATCAGTTGAAGCAGAATGTCTTCAACTGATCTCGTCGTTATAGGAGATGATCTATGCTTAGATCTAGACAAGTCAAAGTGTTGACTTCTATTGTAATTTTACTATCTCTCTCTCTCTCTTTCTCTGCTGAACTTTGAAGATAAAAGAAGGTTTGATCAAAGGGTTTCCCCACACATTGTGGGGTTTGTCCCTGGCTCGCGCCACATCTTGTGTCCTCTTGTCTTGGCTTGTCG
>Ga0115851_101941_pt1 | contig 10984 bp, 15 predicted proteins | sample InSIn2gowninarea_FD_83865 | JGI IMG/M metagenome (GOLD analysis project Ga0115851, IMG submission 83865)
TGACCCTTCGAGTTGTACGAAGTGACTCCCAGCATCTCACCGGTGTCGTCGTGAGTGAAGATGCCCGTCTTGCGGTCAAGCACGTACTTGCCCGTCTTGCAGGGCTCCATAAAACGCGAACGCCCTTGCCAAACTCCTGGTCGGGAATGACATCAGGGATGTCCTTGTTCTTGACGAGATAGTCTGGGGCGTCCTTGGCCTGGTAGAGTGGTTAGCGAGACCGAGAATCATTCTGGAGAAGCAAGATGCGTTCTTACCACACGCTCCAAGAGGCGTTGGTGCAGATTGAACCTGTCGTTGTTCAGGCGCTTTCTGTTCTGGCAGTCTCTGGCTGCTTTCTCGATCGATGTGATCCGCGTCGACCTGATGGGTCACCCAGACGATCTCCGGATCCCAAGATGACATACTGTCCTCCGAGTCCAGGTCAGCTGTCATGACGCTGGAAACGTCGGAGATGTCATCGTCGACATAGTCGGCGTCGCCGTCGTCGACAGTCTTCTTGCTCTGCTATACCATGTGGTTAGAGTGATTCTGATAACGATACATTGATATTACCTTGCTGGAAGTCTCACCCTTCACGACCGATCCACCCGACAAACGCTTGCCAGGAGTGGCAAAGTTGTTGGATCTTCTCTTGCGCTTGGGTGCCTGGCGTGCGTTAGTCTACCTACACATGCTTAGAGACTCAGAGTTGACGAACCATCTTGTTAGGGTGGCTGTTGTTGGAAAGGTGGTAGGTCGACTGTCAGATGCGCGAGCTTTGAAGGAGTGTTGGGTGTTGTTGATGAATGCTGTATTTATGTTGCGCAACAAACACGACGCGAGACGTGTTGCCGAGTTGGCTTTGTTTCACTTTTGTCGAAAGTCCGAGATCAATCAGTTCTGAACCTACCCGATGCCATGCGGTCGATAGTGGATTTCGGCCTCACCGCCCTACAGGAGGACTATGTCCTGTACAAGACAGCAAGACAGTCATGCTCTCAATAAGACTCGTGGTCCACATGGTGCGTCCGCTTTGGCCGTCATCACGGTCTCTTGTATGTAGCAATGGGTAACAGAGCTGGAAAACCACTGGAGAGATACAGTACGCTAAATCGGAGCAAGGCTCAGAGAGAGTGGTAGGTTTGACGGCTTTCATAGGCCACTGCTCTAATCGTGCATTTCGATAGCCTTTTGAACATACAGTGACAGACTTGGAGAGAGCGAGTCCGGGCAGTGAAGGGCAAAGCGGAAACATCAAGGATATCGATGGGACTCCCACCAGCATTGAAGGTAGGAGCGTACTATAAGAATGCAAAAACACTCCATGATCGGAGCAACTTCCAGTGAGAGTGATAAGTTTGAGGGCTCTCACTGGTCGCTGCTCCAGTCTCGACTAGTTCATGCATTTTTATCGCCCTTTTGAATGTACATTAGCAGGAATGGAGAGAGCGAAAAGCAGCACCGGGAAGATACAAACATCAGGTCTGAGAGCCATCACGCAAGGCCGAGGTAAAATGTTATGATTGGTGTCAAGGAAGGAACTAACGAGGAACCAAAGCTGTGAGAAACGGCGAACGGGAGATGGACCGACGGGCGACGAACGGGTGGTGGTTGCAAGCTTCAGCCAGCCGTCTCCCAAACTTTCGGGGCAGCCCACGTTTTCTTCCATGTCGACCATCAAGGTTCTAGGAAAGACAGTGCTTCGATCGTATCTATCCCGTTCGCTCTCGTAAAATTGAAGCGGCAAAAAGTCTTCTGTGCGAGAAGCCAAGATCGGCTGTCTCTCACAAAGAGAATACTCGCTCGAATCTTTGTCGCTTGTGCTGAGTCGTCAAGTCAGCCCGCCTTAAGGTCCCATGTTTCTCGACAAGCAACGCAAGCCACAAACCAAGTCATGCAGACAAGACCCAAGAAAAGTCTTGAGTATTCACAAGTATCGAGTTAGAGGCTTAAATCTAGCTTGGTCCTCTGCGAGTCTAGCTAACCAAACGGTTCTAGAGCCTTTGTTGCGAAGGCCCGGAGGCCCCGAAAAACCGGTCTGCTGCACTGGGATAAGATATTGTGGCTTGACGCTTGCTTGCCAGCACGTCGGAGCACGCCATTTGTATGCGTTGCCATAGGATATCGCAGCAAAACTCTTATCTCGACCCTGTCCCGAATACACTGTTCGAGCCAAAGATTGCACCATCGGGTCTAGAAATTCTGGAAAAGTGAAATGGTCTGGAAAGTTATAATCCTGTTGATCGCCCTTCCCTGCATCCTTCTGCAGATCTGTTTGTTCCATTTATTTCCTTTGGATTTCGACGCCGGAAAATATGTCACACCCTAATGACTTGAGTGTCGAGGAGAAGCAGGTGTATGATGCTAAGGTCAACGATGTACCTAGCGATGGAGAGTCTTCCATTGACACCATCGCGGCACTTGTCAACGAGGGTAATCACTCTTCCATACCCGATCCTGACCCTCAAGCTGACCTCACCACCCACAGATCACGCCCATGAGATTTCCCTCCGTACCATGTCGTGGCAGAAGTGTGCATGGTTGCTCTGTGGTGACCAAGTTTGCCTTGCAATCATGGCACAATCTTGGTCTCTCTCTGTCCTCGGCTGGGTGCCCGGTATCATCACCATGCTCGTCTCCGGAGTACTTTTCTACATCACATCTCTCACCATGCATTCCTTCATCATGAAGAACCCTTCCATCCGGGACATTTGCGACTTTGGATACTTCGCCTTCGGCAAGAGCAGGGTCGCCTATCATTTTACTGGTTTCATGCTTTTAGCGAATAATATTTTGCTCATCGGGTTTCATGTCCTTACTGGAGCCAAAGTCCTCAACACACTCTCGGATCACAGTATGTGTACTGTCATCTTCTCGGTGATCGTGACCATCATGGGCGTGGTCATGAGTATACCGAGAACGCTGAAGCACGTCTCTTTCATGAGCATGTTCAGCGCTGCATGTATGGGAATTGCGATCCTGTTGTTCTTGGTATTTGCAGGCATTGAGGATGCTCCTGGATATGGATACAATGGTACCTATCCTAAGGCTGGTGCCGTCAAGACATATGACTTTCTACCACTCTTGACATTTTGCTTCCTTGCGTTTCTTCTTGCTTTGAAGTGCGAGTGTTCTCTTCTGCACTTAGTCGTCAATTCTGCTATCGACTATCAATCATGTCGCTGTCTTCGGAAGACAACAAGACCAGCGCTATTCGCTTTGGCGAACGTGAGATTGGCGACTCTGATCATCGACCGACAAGAACCGCTGCTGCTGCTCGCCATGCGCAATTCGAATTGGGCGAATACAATGACTCTCCAAGAGATGAAGAGATGGATGGAACAGCAGACGTATATGGATCTGTGCCTTCAGACAAGAGAGACATGATGCGTATGGGCAAGGATCAAGAGCTTCGTGTGAGTGACTTGCGGATCTGGTTATCTCGTTGAGGACTTGCATTGACGTTAGATTACAGAGAGTCTTCCGACAAGTCTCGCTGTTGTCGTTTACCGCTATCCTCATGGCAACATGGGAGTTTGTTCTCTTGGCTTGTACACAGGGTCTTGTTGATGGTGGCCGTGGCGGTCTGTTCTGGAGTTACATCTGGGTCATGATCGGATACGGGTTCATCGTCGCTAGTCTGGCGGAGATGAGTTCGATGGCGCCGACTTGGTAAGCCGTACTCCGTTGTTTTACTGACCGTCGCTAACACTGTGTCCAGTGGTGGTCAGTACCATTGGGTTTCCGAATTCGCTCCACCGAGTTGCCAGAAGTTTCTGTCGTATATTACAGGATGGGTGTCGACTTTGAGTTGGCAGGCAGGAAATGCTTCTGGAGGCTTCCTGTGTGGAACACTGATCCAATCGTTGATCATCATCAAGAACCCCGACTATGCGGCTCCTGGATGGCAAGGCACGTTGCTCGTTTTCCCCGTCATGCTGGTCTGCGTCTGCTTCAATGTCTGGTTCAACCATTGGCTGCCGAGCATGCAGAATGCAGTCATGGTTCTGCACGTTGCTGGTTTCCTGGCCATCATGGTTGTCTTCTGGGTGCTCAGTCCTCATGTTCCTGCAAAAGAGGTGTTCCTGGACTTTGATAATGGCGGCGGCTGGCAGAGTATGGGACTTGCTCTAATGATTGGTCAAATCTCTTCAATCGGATTCTTGGGAGCCTCTGACGCAGCAGCTCATATGTCCGAAGAAGTCAAGGATGCTGGTCTCTCTGTACCAAGAGCCATGGTGAGTGATGACAGCGTATACACTGGTCTTCGCAGTTGCTGACATATACCAAAGTGGTGGACTTACATCGTGAACGGACTTCTCGGCCTGGTCATGCTTGTCTCGTTCCTGTTCGCTATGCCATCAGTAGACGATGCCATCAACGACCCGACTGGATACCCAATGATGTACGCCTTCCAGCAAGCGATGCCCATGACTGGTACCATTGTCCTGACCGTATTGATGATGGTCCTATTGATGGCTGGCAACATTTCCTACCAAGCATCGACTGCAAGACAAACATATGCCTTCGCTCGCGACCGCGGCTTTCCTGGTTCTCGCTGGTTGGGCTTTGTCAACCCAAAGCTCATGATCCCGGTCAATGCTGTCATCTTCTCAGCAGTATTCACCATCATCTTGTCGTTGATCAACATTGGCTCCTCGGCTGCATTCAACGCAATCATTTCGCTCGGTGCTGTAGCACAAATGGGAACATACGCCATTTCCATCACTTGTGTTGTGTACAGACGCCTGACAGCCCCGCATCTTCTTCCCAAGGCAAGGTGGAGTCTTGGCCGTTGGGGTGTGTTGGTCAACATTGTTGGCCTTCTTTTTGCTTGGGAGGCCTTCTTCTGGTGTAAGTTATACAGCTTTCGGTTGATTGTACACCGCTAACGATCAGATAGGCTTCTGGCCCAATGCTCAGCCGGTTACCATCGACAACTTCAACTGGGCGCCAGTCATGTTTGTCGCAGTTGTTGTGGTGGCCTTGATAACCTACTTCGTCCAAGGTCACAAGGTCTACAGCGGCCCTGTAGTCATCGTGGAAGGGCGCCGCGAGGAGTCACTGACAGCATGATAGACAGAACGGATGGATTCTACCTCGCTGTCTTATCCTGTACATAAAACGCGAAACAGTGTTCATAGATAAACGGTCAAGACTAGGTTCCAGCCTCAATTTGGCGTTGCATTTCTGCCGTCAATGACCGTGCGCTCAACGAGCATGTGAAGGGCTTCCTCGGTGCGCTTGGAAGGAGCGAAAGAACAACATGACTGTTGCAACCACTGAGCGAAGCAGTTGCGACGACGTGTAAGATATGTCCAAGGCCCGGAACGGAACAAAGAAAGATCCCTCAGCGATGTTGTCTTGGAGCTTGAGCTAGTTGTTGTATCGCAGCCAATAACAGATTGCAGGGACAGGGCGGTGAAGTCATTATCTGCTGAGGCTGGGTTTCGGCGGCGGCGCGGTCAGAAGAATCGTCCAAGGGTCTGTCTGTTTTCGCCAGCTCCTGAGCTGCCGTGGCCTGTGCCTCTCCTGTTGCTCTTTCTCAGCGTCCGGTGCTTGCCCCGCGTGCGTGGGGCGTTTGTTTCCAGCTCCTCTTGACTCTCTCCTATCGTCACGTATCTCTCCAAGTTCACACCTCTTTCACGCGCCGCTCCGTTCTCCACGTATATTATATTGCTTCTTTCCCGTGTAGTGGATAAGCTTCAGTGAGCTCCAATCGAGCTCCATGACAGCTCCTTACCCCTCGCCGGCCGTACCCGCCTGAGCTGGTTAATCCGACCTGCCTCTGTTCCCTCGCCCCGAAAAGGCTTCAATCATCGTCATCCGTTTGCATAGCTTGGATCAGGTGCCTTGCGGCTGGTCAAGCTGCCAGCTCGAGCTGCAAGACTCGACTCCTCAATCGACATGCCTCCCAAGTTGAACCACACGTCTAACCATCACTCGGCTGATCCGGACAATGAAGTCGTCTGTCCGATCAAGTCTGCTGATGGCAGCAACTGTCGCAAGAAATGCTTGGGCGTGCGTCTCCCTATTTCTTCTCTCTGCTTTTGCTTCGTCTCCCAATCTTCACTGCTTTGCTGTCGTCGACCGTGTTATTTGTATTCCTGCTGTCATTGTCCTATGCACCATGCTGTTCCGTCTGCCCCGCAAATCATCCCTCCATGCCGCAATGCTTCATCGTATCGGTCAAGTCAAGATAGGAACGCGACTCACAAAGGGATTATAGGAGAAGCGTTTCCGCTCGATGCAGGAGCATATCCGACGAGCGCATCCAGAATACTACATTCCAAAGTTGCCGGCAACCAAGGAAAGCTTCGACTTGATGATCAACTCACCACCGTCTGAGCGGCCACCCCGTGTGGAGCTGTGGTCGCCGACGTCTGCCCCTCGCCAACCGCGATCACAACCTGCAGATCACCACCATAATAACGACCAGTATGCAGTTGGAGGACCCTCTGCAGGTGTGTTCAATGCGCCCGTGAGCGTTGCATATGACGGGCTGAGCTCATATGGTTTTCAAGGCGGACTGGGACCCGTTCAGATAGCTCCCGACGGCTACGGCTTGCCAGCAGAGTACCGAAGGGGCTCCCTTATCCCGGCTGCGAGCGCAGCGGCCACCCTGGCACAGTTGCACTATGCTCGACCAGATGGAGAATGGGACAATGATCAAGTAGGCCCTGTCTGCGCTGATGACGCTGCTCCGAGCGCTAAGTACATGCGTCAGAACTATTTCAACGACCATGTGACCGACGCAAAGAGAGCTCACATGGTAGATCCCACCCTCTCTGCCGGCCAGCAGTTCCTCGATAGCCAATACCAAGAAGACCAGAGCCACCCCTCGGGCCTATCGCTGCTCAAGTCGCCCTCGAGTCGCCAGAACACGCTTCCTCCCATGCAGCGTTCTATCTCCCATAGTTCACGTCCTCGTAAGAATTCGCTGACACAGAGTGCCCGCAAAGCAAAGCACGAAAGAGACAAGATCAAGAGCGAGAACCGCAAGGCGCTCAGCGCCGAGCCCAACATGTACGGCAAGCGATGGGAAGACTTGATAGACGCCGCGACGTCGGCTACGGAAGAGGATAGAGACCTCACTCCTGTGCGTTGGACACAATTCTCTTTTGTCACGAACGGCTACCACTGACTGTTCGTAACAGCTACCCGTCTCGCCCTACAAATCACCACAAGTCGGCACACGTACACCGTTAGCCCCATTCGCCCTGGGCTCTCAATTCCAATCATATACTGCATCCCCCTTACAACAAACCCTCACGCCTCCTCCCGCCGAAGCAGACGGGCCTCCTCTGGATATGGGTCCCTTCCCCTCAGTCGAAGACACTACCGTTTCATCCTCTATCGACTCGAATCAATCAGGCAACAACTTCCACATCATGCCATCACAAAACCTTTCTTCAGATTCATCACCAATGTTCTCGAACCCCGTCCAGATATACTGTGCAGGCTGCAGGAGGCTTAGTATTCTCAAGGAGTGTTTCGCTTGCACAGAATGCATTTGTGGTCTCTGCACCGGTTGTGTCGAAGCATTGATGTCTGAACAATCACGCGGACGCATAGCACAGTGTCCACGATGTCGCACAATGAGTGGTCGATTCAAACAGTTCCAGCTCGACATACGCTAGGAACTGTTTCACCATCTATCACCTTCCTTTCTTCGCTCGACTTGTTTAATATAGCACAACTTCATCGTTATTTTTTTGCTGGACGGCTGTCTGATCCCGGGATATTTCTGGTGCTGGTGGGCGTTTTGCTGGAGGTTATCCGTCTATGCATATCTTTTTATGGGCAATTGGAATGGGATAGACTGCTGTGGGAAGCTGGACCTGAAAGGAGCAATAGGAAGAACAATCACTTCTGGTACATCGGACAATTACATGCTGTAACTTTTCCTTTCCATTTTGCTCAACGAACTGCCTATGTCACTGAAGATCTACTTCACACCAGCCCTGATTCTCTCAGAAGGAGTTTAGAGCGACGTCTCCACCATAAAAAGGCACAGTGATTTCCAGACCAGAGATCTATCCAAAGAGAGCCTAGGATAATTCGTACCTCGATGGACACTATCCCATTTCCGAAAGCATTGTGCATTTCGATAGCTATACACCTTACAAGGGTTTGTACACGGGGAGGTAGTGTTGCATCGTGTGTTGTTTCACTTGCTGGTCTGATTCACTCTTTCACAGTGTCTGGCCGCGTTTTGCTTCGTCACTCACTTCATCACCGGCTTTTGTCGTGGTCCATCATCCACATTACTTTCTCATCGTTGTCGTCGCTGTCACCAAGAACAATTCATCTCTTCGTCTACCTCGCCACTTTCTCTCAAGTCAACAGAGATGGCCACTCCTTCGACGGGCGCCGTCTCCACGCCTGATAAGAAACCTTCAGCGTATGTGACTTCTACCGATACAATGCTGAGGCTGATCCGAAACACAGCGAACACTTCCAAGGCATAGTGACTCTCATCGTCGGAAAAGAGAAGAAAGCGTACAATCTGCACAAAGACCTTCTATGCTTCTATTCGGACTACTTCCGCGCCGCTTTCAACGGATCCTTCAAAGAAGCAGCAGATCGCAAGCTCGAACTCCCTAACGTGGAAATATCTCTCTTCGACAAATTTCAGGTTTGGCTGTACACGCGCGACCTTCAGGAGCCCACTGGTCCTGGCGGAGGCTTCCATTTTCTTGTGGACATGTGGATCCTGGGCGACCAACACCAGATCCCTCTTCTCCAGAACCAAGTTATGGACGAAATATTTGCTAAGCTCGCGCAATCCAATTCGTTCACCGTTAATGTGGTCCCTAAAGCATACGCAAAGACGGTGGCAGGATCCCCACTGCGTAAGGCCGTCATAGAGATAGTAGGTTGGAATTTGAACCTGGACGGCTGGTCTCCTGCCACATCGGATTGGACAATCGAATGTCTTGGAGATCTCGTGCAGGCCATCAACCAGGCTCGTATGAGCAAGAAAGTCACCTATCCTGATTTTCCAAAGAGAGACAAGTGCTTCTTCCATGTCCATGGCAAGGACGAGCATTGTTGAGCTTAGATCCGACAACATCCATAACGACTACATTCAAGCACAGAAAGGTGAGACAGGACCTCACACAGTTTTCAAAAAGACATTGAGCTGACATCTTCAAAGACCAAGAGGAACAATAATTGGAAGCGTTTGCTAGATTATGGTACATGTGTTGTGCTTTAAGACTGTGATATTCTTGTCTGTCATGATGGTAGTTGTCCACTCTCTCGCGGTAACAAGGGGTGGGTAAATATACTATCTGAATGCACAACAATATCGAAAACACAAGTATGGCCTTGAGATGACATTGCTCTGTGGAGCTAACTTTCGTTCTGGAAAGTACTGTGCATTTTTATAGCTGACTACACTAGTCTTTGGAGACCTCGACAGGACGGTTTGAAATTATTCATTGAAAGCTCATCACAGCCGAGTGAAGGATGGACGTAGGTATCTCCTGCCTCACTTGTTCATGTGAAACGATCACTTGACCGCGTTGCACATTCAACATCATTCACATTTCCTGACTCGGTCCCTCGCTAATCATCGTCTCAACTCCAGCCATTATCACACAACCATCTTTCATCACTCTCTTCCTTGCACTAACACACTCTATATGAAGCGCAGACCACCCGGACCACCCCAATCGGCCACCATGGGCACTCCCTCAACGCAGTCGCAAACTGCTGCTACTCCATCCAAAGGCGCTGTCTCAACACCTAACAAAACACCTTCCAGGTAAGTTTTCTATCGCTCCTCACGCAAAGCACAATCCAGATCCTTACGACCTGAAGCAAGCACTTTCGAAGCGGACTTGTCACCATCGTGGTTGACCAATCCAAGCAAGACTTCACCATCCACAAAGATCTGTTGGTGTTTTACTCCGACTACTTCCGCGCAGCTTTCAATGGATCGTTCGTAGAGGCCACCGATAAGAAGGTCGATTTGTTCGACGTCGATCAGAGGGTGTTCGAGCACTTCCATGCCTGGCTCTATACACGCAAGCTTGTTCACGAGGATGACGAGCCCCTAAGCTGGGGAAATCTCTTTGACCTTTGGATCTTTGGCGACCGATTCCAGATTCCCATGCTGCAGAACTGTGTCATAGATGAGATCTTTGCCAAAGTTGAACGCGACAAAGGTGCCCCAAAATTCATGGCTGGGATTGCATACAAGAGCACTGTGAAAGGTTCGCCGCTTCGGAGAGCCTCGATCGAACTCTTGGCCTACTCATCATTGCTCGGAGACGAGGATGACAGCATGATGGCAGACGACTGTCTCCATCACTTTACCTTGGATATACTCGCAGACACTATCAAAGAGCCAGACGCCGCTCGTCAGAACAAACTCCCTTACGACAAGAAACCCGGAAGAGATAAGTGTTTCTTCCATATTCACGGCAAGGATGAGCATTGTTGAAATGTCGCGGAGGAAGACAACGCTACAACAACCAAGAAACAGTCGATATACACACAGCGAGTTGAATTTCAGTTTGCCCATCCACGTCTCGAGACTAAATCTCCAGCAAAGTCGCTGATGAAAGAGCACTACTAGATTATGGTCTATTCCACTTTCATAGGAACAATCCACAAGTCAAACTCTGAACTACCTTCTGTTTGATATGCTATCTATATCCCTTTGTACAAGTGGCGTGAACGTAAAAGAAAAGGTGTGACTAGATAGGGGTAATATTCACAGAGAGATAACATATTATTGCCTCTCTTCCATCAACACCTCCAATCGAGACCTTCTTCGTTTCGATACTGAGAGGAGAGTGGGAAATCAAAGACGATGACAGATAAAGAGGTCTACTACATACTCACTCATGAAAGACTCAGGCCGTCACTTCAGCTTTGATCGTACGATGGGATTGCTGGCTTTCCTCTGCAATTTGTTGATACATACCTCTCATTCGTCCTTTCTCTATAAGATCTCCATGTTGGTCTCTTCGCTGTCAGGAACTGATGT
>Ga0115851_101503_pt2 | contig 10980 bp, 4 predicted proteins | sample InSIn2gowninarea_FD_83865 | JGI IMG/M metagenome (GOLD analysis project Ga0115851, IMG submission 83865)
GGGGGAGGAAATCACCTATCAAAGGATTTCAGGCTTACCTGAAGCATGAAGGTAAGGAAGATTCTCCCCTTTATGCCAAATAATCAAACATATCCCTCCACTCGGCTAGGAGACCATTGTCCGTACAGAATACATGTCGATCCACACCCCAAAGAATCATTCTATCATCATGAGGCATTATGTTATCTTAGATTCACGCTATTTACCTTAGTACTATTGGAACCCTTTCATCCCAATCATCCTGGTTCGTCGAACAAACCTTAGCTAACCCATACAGAGCTCCAATCTTTTCTTAAAGGCTTCCACCATTATCTTGTGGATGATGTGGACTACTCGATAGTTGCGATAATGGTACTGAGAAAGTGGTAACCCTGATCACTTTTCAAACTCTTGGGGTGGCCAAACCATGTAATGACGTGCTCCAAAATGTAAGGATTTGTTGTATGCCAGTGGAACAATCCTTAGTAGGTGTTACTTCTTCCCATCTGGTGATATAATCGATTGCGGTGATGATATAACAGGCTCTAGAATGTTGGGATAGTTGGATGATGGGGCCAATAAAGTCAACAGTCCACTTATTGAAAGGTTGAAGTTCCCTAACGGAATGTAATGGAAGGTCATCCCTCCGAGATGGCTTTCCAATCTGTTGACATACATCACAACTCTTCACATACAACTTTGCATCTTTAAATACAGCAAGGCACCAGAGGCCATCCTGTAAGATCTTTCAAGCTGTCACCTTACCTCCATAATGACCTCCCACAACTCCATGATGGCATTCCCAAAGCATGTAAAGACATTCATGGTCCAGAACACAACGCCGAGTGGAGGGATATGTTTGATTATTTGGCATAAAGGGGAGAATCTTCCTTACCTTCATGCTTCAGGTAAGCCTGAAATCCTTTGATAGGTGATTTCCTCTCCCGTTGGTCGAGAGTTCGACAGGCTCACGATGGCGGCCAGTCGAGCCCTGCCGGACCTTGCACTCGGAAGCGCAAGACCTCCGGACCTTTTATAGCTTTGTCTCTAAGATGTTCCAGTGTGATCTCCGTCTTGTCTCTGTTCCCGTGCTTTCTCCGGTTGCTGGTACAGTGAAAGGAGTGGCTCGTACAGTGCAGTGATTGATGCCGTGAGAGCGAAGTAAGCGCCAATCAATGTGGTCGTTTTTCGTTCTATAAACTAGCAACCATTAGATCCTTACTAGAGCGCATGACGTAACTAGAACATAGCACGAAAAGAGGGATACGTATAGAGACCGCGAATCGGATGGATAGGAGCTTGATTGTAGGGGATGCTGGGGGGTCAAAGGCTGAGAATTCTCTCTATCCAAGTGCAGCTACTGTTTTTGAAGCACCCCCCTGGAGTTCTGGTGAAAGCTATCCTTCTAGGGACCTCTCTTATCTACCAACTTATGATGCTGGGGAAAAAAGGCCACTAAACAGATCTTCATCATATCTATCCTTCAAATCCATTCTGTGGAAATGCAGTGAGGCGATCGACCAAATACCCTATGACCCGGAAGGACAAGTTATGCTTCTCCGACTGTTGCTGAACCTTTTAGTTAGATCTCTAGAGAAAAAGAGGGAAAGAAAGAGGTGGCTATGCAAGGACCTAATAAGCCATTGAAGACTAACTAAGGCCAATCCACTGCAGCCTCCATAATGGCAAATTCCTATTCAAGAGGAATAGTTGAGCTAGGACCTTACTTAATCCTATAAGGAGTTCCGTTCCTAATTCCCGAAGCTTCCCTATTTGACGAAAGGGGGGCTTGGGCTGAAGGACGGGCTTTCAACAACAAGAACCTACCACTATGTTCGCTAACACCTATAAGACAGCAGACTGACTAGCTGACCTAACCGTGCTGAACTAATCGCTGACAGAGCAGACTTGCTTGCCCGAGAAAGCTCTTTTTCCTTGCAACTCTTTAAATGGAATCCTTAACCAGAACTTTTTCTGCTCGGCTAGCTGCGCCTTCCCATTGCAAACCAGACATCTCGCCTTTACCCTTAACAGCCTGCTTTGGTTCTCCGAGACCTTTTCTTCGATACCCCTTCCCTTCTTCAAATGCCTTCCTTAATCAACCTTCCTATAGACGCAAGAAGCTCATCGCCCTTCTTTCTGACATCACTACTCCTACTAGCATGGCATCATACTGGTCCTTTACTTCCCCTCATAGAAGAGATCAAAATCAGTCAAATTTCTACCTTGTCCAATCACAATCATAGGACACTCCTTTGTGAGAGAAGAAAGAATGTTGAAATGAGAGTTGCATTTAGTAGCGCCGGCGCCTCATCCAAATGAGACTTGGAAAGCGAGATAGGGCCTAACTGGGAGGCAGGAAGAAGACTACACGAGTGGTTCGGGAAGGAATCTCTTTTACTTTCTGGTGCCATAGCTTCGACTCTACCCCAGTAATAGGTTTAGGAGGGAGCCGCTACTTCACCCTCTTTTCAGGGAGATCAGGATGAGGCAAAAGGGGGCTTTATTAAAGTCCTCTGGGTCGTCCACTAAGTGAGTGAAAGAGGTCTCATTGGGAGAATTGGGAAGAGAGAAGGCCAGCCTCCCACTATGTGAAAGAAGAGCTTTTTCTTTCATATTCACTTCTATAGAATATATAGAATAGGTAGTTCGCTTAGCCGCAGCTGAAGCCATCGATCTTTGAATTCAATGAAAGAAGCTTTCAAAGGGGGTTCCCCCCACAAACGAAAATAGAATGATTGGGGCGCATAAGCCCTCCATATCTTATGCATCAAAAAGGCTACTTGAGCCTACTGATTCTTCTTATGGGGCAGTACAAAAAAAGATATGAAATAAGGCGAGTCCCTAACTGGAATCACGGAAAAAGCCTCTTACGCAAGTATACAAACAGCTCTCATAGTTCAAAAAGACGTGTGCTAGGATTCTAATTGTACAAAGGCGGGGGCGTGAAGAGAGATTAATGAAGTGAAGAAAGGAAAGCAAGACCGAAGCATAATTGACTTAGAAATGAAAGGGGAACGCCCCGGGCACTACGGTTCACCTGGGTGCTCACTTAGAAGCAAGAGAGGTAAGAGGCCACTTACGGGAGGTCTCCAGGGTCAAGAAAGAAAAAAAAGTCCTAGGCAGAGATACAGCAGGACCAGGAGGAAGTGCGGACAGATGGATTGATCATCGATCGCTTTCCAAATCAAGGTGTCTTAAGCCGGACCTTTCTCCAGAAGTCTCTTTGGCCAGAAGAAGGAATGCCCAAAAGAATGATGCAGGAAATCGATTGGGCGAAAGGGCTGGTCAACTCCTTTTTAGCTCTAAAAGGGTACAAGAGGTCTTGGGGAATTGGCATGAGAAGTTCATAGCAAGGGTCATAGCATGGGTGTGAAAGCCGGCTCCCCTCTTGTAGTGGTTCTTTCGGCACTTCCAGTCAGGGCCTGTTCACCATTCCAAGCAAGCCCGATCCGCTCATTCACAATTGGTAGACGTTCCATCTGACGGGAGCTGTGTATTAGAAGATTGAACCATTTGGTACGTAAGAGCTCTATTCTCCGTGACATTGGCAAGGGCATTCCGTCTTCCTCTTGCTCTCAGTTCTGGGGGCTTGAACTTGGCTCAGTCCAGTACACATCATGGTACCGATAGCTTCGAAAGAGCCCGTCCGTCAATTCTACTTTTTTCATCATTCGGGCGGCTGGGCTGGTTCGATGGCTGCATTGGGGTGAAGATGGAGTTCCCATCTGCCCAAGTGGAGTCAAGGCCAAGAAGGAAGATCAGTCCTTTGAGGCTCTAGCCCGGGCTGCTGTATAGGGTCTAGGGCTGTAGTTCGGTGGGGGCGGAGTAGAAAAGGAATGGAATTGAGTTGCTTGTGTGTACTTTCCGCACCTTTCTTTCTGGTCCAGTGATGCGTCCAAGGTGGGGTAGAGGCTGGTCGTAGACCAGAAGACAACAAGTTAAGATATTCGTAATACTGAAATCGAGAAAGTGATGCCTATCGACCTCAGACCCTACTATCGACTGGGAGAGTTTCCGGAAGAAAGATTCCAGAAAAGCGGAAGAGCAACTATCAGGAGAGCTCCTAGTCAAGCAAAAGAGAGACTGAAAGCGATTCACCGGATTGACTGACTTGCTTTCCTCCCTGATTGGCTTTATTGCCTGGAATGACTTCCCGAAGGAAAGGACTTAGCGCTGGAAACTCCTAGCTCAACTAGCGCTTAGTCCCTTGCTTGTTGGCTTCGTCGACCAATTCCTTGTGTCGGCTCCGATCCAACTAGTAACAAGATAGATATATCGAATTTGGTGGGCAGAGTTGGGAGAATAAACACCTGGCGACTCGAGAACATGATGCGCTAGCTTTCGATCAGCTAATCGAGATAGGCTGTACTTTTCATTCGATTTGGTTGTGCTTTTCACTTTATGATCATGGTCCCTCAGCTCTAAGAATCTTATCCCTTTTTTGGAACCTTCGCTGGCATAAATCGAAGGAGAGAGAAATCGATTGTTGAGGTTCCGACCTCGAGACCGATAGGGATGGAAGCTAGACCGGGTAGGTAAACGGAGTTTGTATGAGCCGCACAAAATGATATGTTGGAGAATGAATGAGCTGAAGATTTGGACTGCTTGCTTCTAATCGTGCATGAAAATTATGACCCGTGAATGATGCCAAGTGAACCTCTCCTTTCATCTTCCCTAAGAAGAATTCATATAGTAAACTAACATCCAGCTGGCAAATAAAAGTTGACCTTGCCTTCCTATTTCTTCTCTGGCGGCTTCGCACCTTTGTTTTAACAAATGGCTTGTGAAATCTGACCGGAGCAAGGTAGTATTGACTCCCGGTTCGGACAGCGAGGATTGAGCCTTCCTTTTAGCCTTCCCTGCTTCATATATCAAGAATTGCGTATAGAGAAGAAAGTGGATGTCTTTGTGAAAGATTGGAATCGAAAAAGCAGCGCCCAAAGGGGCCCTACGTGGGTTCGGTCAACGTCTGCTGTAAGAGCCTATTGATCACTTGTCAGCCACCTTTCTTTAAGAGAGTAAAAAGCAGCTCTTTAAAAGCTCAGTAAGAATACGGAATTTTCGATGCTTAACACAGGCTAGTCAAATACTGTTTTTCCGGGTACAACAGGTCGGTAGTCACAGGCCCTCGTGGAAGGAAGAAAGATCGCTAAGAGACTCCGAACCACGATTCATAAATCATCGACGGATCTTAGGAAATGGAATGAGACGGGAGGGCCTATCTAACCCGGCCTTACAGAACGTGAAGTCCGAAGCCTGCCGTACAAGGATCAACCCGTACCGGAAAAGCCTTAGTAGATTCAACAGAACGACCCTATGAGCAGCTCTCCATCTAGTCCATTTTTACGGGTGTGTGTTCTTTCAGTAGACCTTCTCAACCATACCTCCGATGAACAGCAGCCTAGGTCTTTATGAGGGCTGGGAACAGATGACCACTCATCGTCCAGTTAGTTGGAAAACTCATATCACCGTAATATCATAATAAAGGAAAGAGTCTCGGGTTACGGAGAACAGGCTTGCCTGTGGATCCTATGGATTTCTCTTCCTCTCTACACCCTTCCACGGTTGACTCTATTTATTCCACTTCTTCGTCTCCTTTTCTCTCTCCAAAAAAGCATCCAAAAGGGTGACCCACGCGGGGAAAGGAGAGGTGAGCTATTTAGTTATTCGACTTCCTAACCAATAGGAATATCCTTTTTAGGTGGATTGATTGATCCGAAGAAAGGCTAAGCCTAATACCTTGACTTGCCCCTGTTACCCGGGTTGACTCTCTATTTCCTGCTCTCTCAAACACTAGATCCCAATGTGCTAGTTCGTCTTTTAGGAAAATATGAGGGTTACGGTTGACAGACGGGGTACGCGTCAAGGGGTGGACCCAAACAATAATGAGATTGCGGAACAGTTTCAAGTGAAGAGTAGTTTACTAGTCATCATAACTACGAGTGAAGCTAAGGGAAAGCCAGTATGAGTTATTGTACGCCGATTCCGAATCTACCAATTCCGGGATCTTTTGCAGCGAAGGCCTGTCATCGAATTCTTCAAACCTGGGATAAAAACCTTGTTGTTAACTTTAGGGTTATAGCACGCTAGGATGAATTATATCAAATAGGATCTCTCAAGTGAGAGCTATAGAAGATAAGGAGGACAGGTTAGAATAGATTCGATTGTAGCTCTCTTCTTTAATCTTCCCTCCAGGGCTCTCTCTAAAGCCTTTCAACGATACTTTCTAGAGGTTAAGCTAGCCCTCTCCAATTATAGGTTCATTTGAGGATGTCTTCGGCTTAAAGAAAGATGGGCCCACATAAACCGATAATTATAATCAATAAAAGTATGGAATAAAACCATATCGAAGTCTTAATTGTACTACTTCGGTATGATGTCCTTCCAACTTGGATTCACGTATAACATCGCGCCGCCGTACGAACATGGCATATAGTATAAAGATTAAGCCCAAACTCATCCGTGTTGCACCCCCGTAAATGAGTGCATGTACATTACACCTCCAACGGTGGTTGCCAAAGATCCGAGTGAACCCGAGGCCATGGACTTTGATCTACCAAATGAGTTGAATGCCTCTGAGACGAAATCATAAACCACTTTGCTCCTCGGTTGCGATTGTATGTAAACCCCCCCTAACCCCCACCCCCTAGAAGCGCTGTAGGGCCTTTCTTTTCCTTCTCTCTTCCAAGCAGCCCTGAGCGACATATAAGTTTGATAGTAAGGGATGGTTCTTTCATTGATATTAAGTTTGTGAGGTTGCTCATACATCATCGTTGGTTTCACCGACGAACGTAGTGGGCGTTAGACAGTTCTTCGGTTGGTTCCACCAACTAACCAACAAACACGGGCTCCATCCCGCAATCGACCGTAAAATATAGATCCGCTTTACTCTGAATCGTGAATTAGAAAACACGGGTCCGAATCCCTTCGCCTGACAACCATTAGCGTCGAATGACCACAGTGACGGTTCACCCTAAGGCTGGCCCCCTCCGCTTTCATAAATAAGCAATATATAGGGTCCAGGGCGACCTATCGGTCGATCGAGATCCGACACTAAGACGCTACGCCATTTGCCTCTATCCAAACGTAGGATCGGATCTATCTACTTGGCAATAACTAGGTTACTTCCAACTACATTAATGAATCTTCATAAATTACTATCGGGTGTCGGCTACCAAAACTTAGCTACAATAGGATGGGAATCTAACTTCTAAGTATGTTGCCACTGATGCTACTGAAGCTCTCTTTTTGGCTATTACGCATTGAAACCACTCAAGTAGAAAGAAAGCTAAGCATCAAGTGCATCAACTCTGGGATCAACTACCTACTATCAGTATCACGTGTATCAAATCTAGGATTATTGACAGCTTAAAGTAGCCTCATTGAGTAGCCCCTAATTAGGCCCCATTGAAGCCCCATTGAGTCGTCCCCTCTCCCTGTGGATTCGCCAAGCGGATTGATTGGATCATCCGGGTACTAAGCCCATCCCAGCGGCTTCAATTAGCCGAGCCCAGCCCAATTATCCCAGTTTATGAGAAAATATGAGTATCCAAGCCCAGCTATGACTAGCATTTTTCTTTCTGTATGGCTATGAGTACCGGCGGCTCTGACTACCATCTATTAGCAATGCCCTTCTGGCTATATCAACTATGATTGGCTGTCGACCACCTTCTGGTTATGACTGACAACAAACAGACATTGACTAGCGGCATCGACTCCTGGCCTAAACTATGGGCTATCGTCAATGAGAACTAACTATAAGTGGCACTGACTGACCTTCAATCGAGTACTCCCGACGAGTACTCCTCTTTCCTGTCTATCGGAACTTTCTGGGAATGATTGATTGGGAATGATCTTCATTCAAGCGCAATGACAACAGGCTATCAGCGACCACAGGCTATTGACTATGATCAATTACTTGGCACAGACTAGAGCTATATGCCCTGAGTATATCTTTGATGAGTGTAGCCATTATGAGTATAGCTTCCCAAGAGTATGGCTTCTTTCTGACACTGAGGAGTAGTTGCACTGAGTAGCTGCAGTGACCATAGCTTCTAGACTTACCTAGCTCCTATGCATTGATTGTTTCCAGCCAAGCTCGGTTAAGTATCCCGGTAGCCAAGCGGAGTAGCGCAGTCTGAGTAACCAAGCCAAGCAGCGATTGAGAGTATCCAAGCATTTGATTAGCGCAGCAGCCACCAGCCCAGTAGATTAGCCCGGTCGAATAGCGCAGTAGCCATCCCAGTTTCATGGCGCAGCAGCCACCAGCCCAGTTGAGTCGCAAAGTATAGTACCCAAGTAGAGTATCAAAGTCGAGTATTCCAGTAGCCAAGCCCATAAACCAAGCCGAGCAGCCGCCAAGCAGCGTAGCAAAGCCCGGCTATGACCGGCTTACAATGATTGGCTATCGATACAATGGACCGTCTGTCAAGTACTCCCGACAGGGCCTCCCGGCTATGACTATTGGCTATTGATACAATGACCTTAAGGCGCCCTGGCAATGCTCGGCTATGACTCCTGGCTATTGGCAAAGATAACCGGCTATTTGCACTGACCGTAAGGCAATGAGAACAGGCACTGAGTGTCTATGACAACCGGTTATAAGCTATGACCTTCTGTCGCAGATGTCTATGTCAGGTACTTTATGTGCTGGCTATGTCCGGTGCTTATTGTGTTATGGCTGGTATGAGTGGGTAAAACTGTATGGGCTACGTTAGGTGCTTATTGCGGTATGTCCGTTATGTATGGCTAAGTGTCTCTATGGCTATGACTGTCAATGACGACTGGCTAGGAGTACCGGCTATAGTGACAAGGCCTCCCATCTCTTGGCAATGACTCCTGGCTATGATTGTCTATGTGGTTGCTCTATGTACCAGCTATGTGAGGTGCTCAATTTTCTATTTGAACTGATGCATGAGGAGACCGGCAGAGCCCGTAAGTCATAGTTCGGTCTTGTATTTTTTCTTTTCTTTTTGAGAGCCAGCTACTAATGCAAGTAGCCAAACACCTTTAGCTCCTAAACGTCATTGGGTAATTATCCCTACCGAGTACTTCTATTGGGGTTCAGCTGATAGGTTGTTCCCTTTACCTCGGTCCTCCTTCTACTCTTGGTTGATTTTCCCTCCCGCGCTACTCACTGGGGCTGCTAAACGAACCATGCTGCTAATCATTGGGGCTGCTAAACGAACCATGCAAGTCGTTATCATCCAATCAGTGACCTAACCCAGTCAGTCTGGTTGTCATCCCCACCTCCTAACTACGGGGTGATAAGCCCCACCTCTATACTAGGTTTTCATCCCTACCTCCTTTACGCTAGGATGCTGGGCTGGTAATCACCCCTAAGCTACTATGGGCTGGTCATCCCTCCCTAAATATGTAATATGTATATATACGTATATATATATATATATATCTTATCTGTGTGTGTATTCCCGTATGGGTCCTCTCCTCTGTGTGTAGCTGAGCAGCCCGGTGTAGCTCAGCCCATCCGAGTCGATTAGCGTAGCCTCGGGGATTAGAACGTATTAGAGCCAGTGGATGAAAGCCAGTGGATGAAAGCAGTCGATTAGGCAAGCCAAGTGGATTAGCCAAGCCCATTGGATTAACGGAGCCAGGTCGAGTAGCGTAGCCCAGTCAATTCATGTGGGAATGAGGGGCACGTGAAAGAAAAGCGAACATAGAAGCAATTACGAGAAGGCATCCTCTATAGGTTCCCAAACATAAAAGAATCCATCGCCACACCTGGCTATATGTCTACACCTGTCTATTCACCCCACCTTCCTCAATTCCTAAGCAGAAATTCTTTCTAAGTCAGCGGTTCTTTCACCCGTTATGTCCCTTCCTTCTTTCTCCCCTTATTTCCTTTCTGCCTTCCCCAGTTAATCGCTATCGCTCATGGCTTCCATCAAAGTCAAGGTTCCTTCCTCAGGCCTTGTGATTGCGGTAGGCCTAACTTTACTGTCAAGTTCCTATTTAATAGGTCATTAATCGTTTCATTAAGTTCCCAAGAGTTCATATCTTTTCTTTCTATTCAGCCAAGCAACCCACCTCGTTCAATCATTATTAGCTGATCGGCCCCCGGAGGGCATCATTGGAAGGTGACCAAAGCAAGCAATGTATTTCCTCTCCCTTATGGTCGAGCCCCTCCGGTCCTCAATAAACATCATTATTCGCTCCTGTTGGTTGGCTGATGGTAGATGGCTCCTCCTTTGACTCCTCTCGCTAAGGGGAAGGTTTATAAGGGTAATGGTCGAACCACCATTCGCTAAGGCCAACCCAGCCACTCAATCTGTCCCTTTCTGTTCCACTATTTCAACTATTCGGCATGGCTCCTTTTCTTTTGGTGGGCTTATGGTAGCATGGCTCGGTTTGTTGGTTGAAACCACTCCTCTCTATCACAATGATGATGTGAAATGACGATTCCGCTATAGTCACCTGGATATATTCAAACTATGCATCACTGAAACACCTACCTGTAATGTCCCATGCAGCCAAGCGGCGTCGTTAACTGGCTGGAAGAAAGTGGAGTTCTTCGAGCGCCTGCCTCCTTCTTTCTTTTTTGCGAGCCGAGCCTTTATTCGATTCGACGAGCCCACTTCTTGTTGGTTGGGGTGATCCGCTTTCAATTTCCCGAGCGAGGAGATCATCAACCAACACATCACAGTCGAGAGACCTGGTCTGGGCTTGGCTACTTGGCTTGGATACCGGGATGCTTTCTGGCTGGAATAATGAAAGAGGGAGGTTCGCTTTCGATCCAATATTCTTTTGAAAAAGCAAAAAAAGGATGCGTAAGCAGGCTTTTTAGTTACTTATTTGCCCCTCAAATAAGTCAAAAAAAAAGAAGTAAATTGAAACTTTAGTTGCTCGACTGATAAGGACCCTTTAGGGGGCTCGACTGATAAGGATGCGCAAGCAGGCTCGACTGTTTTGGTTACTTATTTGAGAGGGGCAATAAGTAAACCCTAACCTTTAGGTGCTCGACCATAAGGACCTTTAGGT
>Ga0115851_101942_pt1 | contig 10975 bp, 6 predicted proteins | sample InSIn2gowninarea_FD_83865 | JGI IMG/M metagenome (GOLD analysis project Ga0115851, IMG submission 83865)
AAAATGGTGTTGTTGAAAGAAGAAGTCATATGTTAAAGGAAATGGATAATTATATGATTCAATCTAAGTTATTAAGTCTTCATATTTTTCAACTCAATGGTGTTCATAAGGGAGATCATGGACATTAGTGATTGCATGAGAGGCACTATTCTAAGATCTCAAAAACATTGGAGTGGAAAATGCAATAGCAAATTTGAAAAATTATTTATCATGGATAATAAAAGAACAAATTGTGTGGCAAATATATTTGCAATTATCATATCTACAATATATAAAATCCAACAAACTGGAAACTAGGTAGGTACATTTTGCTTCTCATTCCAAGTAGACTATACAAGTCAATGTTAATGGAATTTGTTTGAGATTTATTGACCATTAGTAGGGTAATGAATATATTATGGTAGTTGTGGATGGCTTTAACAAATTTGGCTATTGTGATCATTTGGAACAAGATGGATTCAATAAAGAAAACATCATAGTGGTTCTTTAAGAAGGTTTATGTGTACATTGGTTTTCCATTATCAATCACTTTTGGTTGCAACAATAGATTCCTCGTCTACTTTTGGAAAGCATGATGGCATGTATGGATTCTAAACTAAAGAGTACTAAGTTCCATCCACAAACATATGGGTACATAAAGGCAGTATATTACACCATAACTCAAGGTTTTTTGTATTTTCAACTGTATACATCCAAAAACATGGATGTGGACATCTATGAATATGTGAAACACAATTATAATCATGTGGTTATAACACGAACATGTGCCCTATATTTATGCCCAGGTATCCATTAACTATTTTAGCTCCCATTCCCAAGATATTGGCAATGAAGGAAGTAGTTTCACTTGGGAAAGTTATAAAGATTTATTGTCCACATATGAAATATTTAAGATTAAGCGTAATAAGCTATGTAAAAAATGTTTGCTAGAAGCACAAAGGAAGGCATGATCAATATTGAACAAATAATAATTTTTTCATAAGAGATAGGGGTGGTGTTTATATTTAGAAAGAGTATTTAATGGAAAGGACATAAAACTCAAGTAATTCAATTATATAGCTTACACCATCATTGTATATATGTGAGAGAACATGTTCAAGTTTTGTTTTGACTTCTTATAGGAAGTCATCCATTATTAAAGGTAAAACATTTGAAGCTATACAAGCCATATACATTAAATCATGATGATGAAGAAGAATGCATTGGATCAATTCCTAGAATACTTGTCATTTAAGTTGCACGAATATTTGAAAACTTATAGTTACATAATGAAAAAAGTTCACAATTGGACATGAAGCCATGAAATTTTATGAAAGTTATCTTAAATAATAATTAACCTATACATACAAGCGGTACACCATAGAGGTAATTCAAAATATGAAGACTTAATAACTTAGATTGAATCATATAATTATCCATTTCCTTTAACATATGACTTCTTCTTTCAACAACACCATTTTGTTGTGTTGTATATGGAACAATACATTGCATTCAAATGACCTATGCAGTGTAGTAAGTCATGGATTTTTTGTTGACATATTCACCTCCATTATCTATTCTTAACCTTTGCAGTTGATGTCCAAAGTATTTCTCTACAAGGGCCTCGTAGGCCAAGAACAAGTAAAAAAAATTCACTCTTAAGTTTGGAGAAATAAACCCAAGTGTGTTTGGAGAAGTCATCAATGAAATTTAAGAAGTCATTGAACCTAAAGAAGGAAGGGGAAGAAAGTGGATGACATAAATAACTATCAACAAGCTACAAATGGGTTGAGGCATGCCAAGAAGCATGATTTTCAAAACTATCCCAATGATGTTTGTTAAGAGCACAATTGACACAAACACCATCTCTACAAGACACAAATGAAAGAGTAATCAACATAGTTTTATTACATAGTTACTGCAATGAGTGATAATTAGATGACTAAATAAATCATGCTAAAGTTTTCTCAAGTTACCACTATAAGAAAAAGAATGAGGGAAAAGCTGATGACCCAAATTTGTCAAAAATGTACAACTTGGTAATAGCATCAACTATTCCATTGGGAAGGACACACTCATAATCTTTTAAATCTTTAATTAAAACTTAGTGAGGTGAAAACTCTATTGTTTTACCTTAACCTAAATGAGTGATCTAATATACTAATAAAAGGTTGTAGGAAATACTAGGAACAAAAAATACATCAATGAAATGATCATTATCTACTTGAACTATTTTAAACCCTATAACACCAAGAGATCTATAATCAACTACAAGTATTTGTTTTGTCTTACAATCATTAAGAGAAGAAAAAATGTCTTTATCCTTAGTCATATGATAAGATGATCTAGAATGAATAAGCCACTTATCAGAAGAAGAAGTAGAGTTTACATTGAAGGAGAAACCTAAAGCAGAAAGTGCTTGTCCATGAGAAGACGTGCTGGAAGAAGAAACAAGATTGATGTTGTGCCTCTTTATTACAACTTCCTAGGGCTCCATCTTTGTAAAACATTTAGACTCCAAGTGACCATCTTTCTCACAATAATTGTAATGTATGTCAATATTATTACTCTTGATTTTGTTTTTTTGTCACCATTAGGTTAAAATATTGCTAATAGGGTCGGGGACACTTATTTTTCTTGTTGTCACAAAGATGTTGCTTCTTTGGATTCTTGGTTTTATCTTTCTGTTGGGCCATTGAGGCCTTGCTAGATGTACATGTAGTGTTGATTAGTCCAATATGAAAGAGCTTGTCTTGTTCCCTACTCACATAATCATTTAAATACTTAAGAGAAGGTTTTTTGTAGTAGACCCAAGAGCTACTTTAGTGGTATAACATGTAGATACAAAAACAAAATATGTAGAACAATATTCAAAAGAAGAATATATAAGCAACATTCATCCTCTAGATTAACCTTAAAGTGTTTAAGTAAATGTCTAAGTGTTTTAAAGTTAGATAAATAATCCTCAATGTAAGAGAATCATTAGGACTTAAGGTCATGAGATGATTTTCAAGATGATGAGATATAATAATATTAGGTTCAAAAAATATCCTTTTCAACTTTTCTCGGACTTCATCAAGATCATCTATTACTTGAATGTGAAATTGCAAATTTGGAGAAATAGAAATTCGGATTAATCCATGTGATTCTTCATTTCTATTATCCTATTTGGCTTCAACAACAATGAGGGGTCTTTCTTTTCCAATGTAATCTGGTACAATCCTTTACTTCGTAGTACATCCTCAATGTGGTATTCCATGAGAAGTAGTTGGTACTAGTAAGAAAAAGTTCACTTGGAGTGACCATATTAAAATATGTAAATAATATGGTTTCAAAAGCTGAAATTGGTTGGCTAGATGGAAAGCTCTCATGACAATTAGTTGCTTAAAACAAATGGCACTGAAAAAGGACATTGAATGTGATTCAAGTTATGCCCTTTTCAAAAAAAGACATTAACAATAACAAAGAGCCACATGATAAGTAGAAGTTGATCCACATAGTGATGGATGTTCATCACAAAATATTTTCCCTCAATAGCTTTGCCCATAAGCCCACTTCTATAAATAAATTAATTTTATGAAGTGACTCACTTTCTTACAATGAAGTTACTTTATAAATGAGAGTTGCATGCAAAATAAAATAAAATAAATCACAATTATTTGATTGTGATTCACCTTGTGATATAAGTGAAATATACTTTACAATAAAGTTACGAAATAATTTAAATTTGCATGAACATTTTCAAAAAGTAACTTAAAAAAAGACTTGAACTCAAGATCTCATACTAAATAAAACAACTTTTAACCAACTCAACTAATGCAAAAGACATAATAATAATAATAATGAAGGAGGATGGGGTTGGTGGTGGTTTCCATTGTTGATGAAGCTCTATCTCTTTGTGTGTGCTTATCCAACAAAATGTGGTCATCCAAAAATAAACAAAAGTTTGAAAAAATCCAAAATCTCAACAACAATGAGGTTAGATCTCTATTGGCTTACCTAGAAACTGCAAATTCTCTCTTAGTTTCTAATTTTTCAAGATTACATAGAGTGCATGACAATGAACATACATAGTTAAGAAAACACTTTCCGTTCTGATTATGTTTTGTCAAGATTGCACAGAGTGAAGGAAAAAGAGCATACATAGACCAGAAGAGTAGCAAACTAAGAATATATTTAGAAAACAAAAAATGAACCTTGTCAGAAAAATTAAAAAATTGTGTATTTAGACTATATACTTTCACATTTGATGAAAAAATTCATATTTTGGGTAAACATACACATTTTCAAATGAAATTAAAGGTGTTTTTAGTTGAAAAGAATGTTCTACAATGGAATAATCTTTCAGGCAAAACTATGCAAAAATAGTAGATCTCAAAATTGTGGCAACATGAGTCAAGATCTTGATCAACAATGGTAGCAACTCTTCAAACTAGCTTTGATACTATGTTCAAGAAAACAAAGTATTCCATGCAAGATGAACACCTTCAATAACCACTCACACAACTAGATCAAAGATCGTAACACCAATATTTTTATGTGGTTAAAACCCTCTACAAAGGAAATGAACCATGTCCCCAACCAAAGTGGCCACTTGAGACAATCTTATTAAAAAGATAAAAAAAATTAAACATAAGAGGTTTCTCACAATCTAATGCTCTTTAAATAGATAGCATGGACCAATCAGGTTTTAATCCACAAATCAATAGTTGTTAGTATTAAGGAGAATATGAGCCATCACACACTAAGAAACATACTTTTACCTAACAAACACATTATACCCAATTAAATTTAACTAACTCTTAAATGTCTAAATATCTAAATAAAAAATATAATCAATATAACATAAATGATAAATTTTACATTAAAAAATAAAAATAATAATTTTACATTAAAAAAATAAAAATATGATTTATATTTAGGGAAAGTATTAAAAAAAAAGAGACATAAACTTCAAGCCATTCATATATAAAACTTATATAATCATTATATATATATAGATAGATGAGGAAAAACATATTCAAGTTATATTGTGGCTTTGGATAGACATTCATCAAATATTCTTACAAATCAAATCATCTATGACAGTAATGAAGAAGAATATGTAGCATCAATTCCTAAAATACTTATCATTCAAGTTGCATTGAATATTTAAAACTTATAATTAAGGGTTGACAATTAGACAGAAAGCCTTGAAATTTTATTAAATCGATTTTAAAAGCTATACAAACAAGTGGTACACCATGGGAAATTCAGAGGAGGTTTCCCCACTATCAAAATAATTGTGACTCATGCATTTTTAATTTGTGTATATTATTTTTTTGCTTAATACATATCTACTTCAATACCACCTAGAGTAAACTTGAGTGCAAATTAAAGGGAGGAAACTTGCGAACAAAGTAAGGAAAGTTTCAAGGTGGAAGAAAGCGTTAGAATTTTACAGGAATATTGGGTTACACGTTTTTGGGTGGGGACCATCTTTCTCACTACGCCTACGAAGAATTTTGATTGGTTTATTTGTTAAAGTCGACGGGGAAAGATAGGGTGAATCCCTAGTTTCCTAGAAACCACACGAAATTTCAACTTATACACCATATTATTATTTATTATTTAGCTCACTAACCGGGATTTCCGACAAATCGCGATTATTAATTATAAGGTAATATTTAAATGCACTAGGGCGGCTGTATAATATATTAAGATATTATTAAAGAATAATATTTTAATTGTCAAAAGGTGTGGGAAATGATCCAATATAAAACGCGCTCTTATCGCGTTCTTTTTCAAAAGAAGTAACATCGAATGAATACAACTACTAATAATAATATTCATAATTTTTTAACAACGAAAATGAATATAATTTTAATTCTTTTTAAGGAAAATGTGGTCCTTATTTGATTTTAATGAAATTGCTTTTGTACCAACTAATTGAGGGATACAGAAAATTACATTCCACGTCTATTTTTGTGAGATTAATATTTCAAACAAATTTTCATTATTATATTTTTATAATTCAATTTAAAAAATATCCAATCACATGTCTTTTCTTTATTGTGTCCATGTTCTCTCTCACTTAAAAGGTGCATGCCTTTGTTCTGTTGTGTGCATGTTGTTCTCACACACTTTCATGTGTATAGAAGACCAAACAAAAGTTTAACAGTAGTTATAGAGAGCATGCCAAGAATTCAAGGAAGAAAGTTGTCCCAAAAAATAATGCAATTGTAAAAGGAATTCAAGAAAAGGGATTGTTAAAATAATAACTTAAAGGAAAAGTATGCCAATAGTTTAAAGAATAAAGTTGTCTACCTTTTAATTAGATAACATTTTCTTCCACAATGGATTGTCTATGAGACAAAGTTAATATAGGAGATAATGTAAGATAAATATAATGTTAATTTAAAGTTAGTAAATGAGATAATTTAAAATAAATATAATATTAATTTAAATGAATAATATAATTTTTAAAGTTAGTTGTTATTTATTTTAATAAAATAAAATATAAAGTATAGTTAAGTATGCAATTTATTTAAAAATAAATAAAATTAAAATAAATCAAAATATCAATATTTATTTTACATAATTGCAAGGTAAAGTTTTTTATATCTAAATCTTTAGTATTAACATGATTTATATATTAATAGCATAAAGAAAAATTGATAGAATTAAATTGGGAACCTTAGTTATTATATGTAAAAATACCAAAAGAGAGTTGTTGCTAACCCAAGAGGTCATGTGCCTATCTTTGCCATTATTGACTCTCTTCCTTTTTCTCAAGATTTTTATTAGTTAGGATGGGGTTGGAAGTGGCAATTTTAGATACTTGTATAGGTTTTGTTGCTACCATTGGGTTGTGCTTGATATCTTATGGTCTATCACTATGATGTCAATGTCATAAGCTGCTTGGAATTTTTTATCCATTATATCCAATTTGTGGATATTTGCTTATTGTTGTTGACCGCTCTCTTCCACAACTTGTGCTATGAAAGATTTGTTTAGCCAATAAAGATTTGTAAGTTTGAAAATATTAATATCTTTGGAGTGAGAGAACCCAATATCGGGAACCTAGTCCTTGAATTTTGCCTCAACATATTCATTCATCGTGTTCCTTCATATTTTCTTGACTAAATTCTTAATGTGGGTAACCTCTTACTGATAGTAGTAGGAAAAGGAAATTGATAATAGGATACCACCTTCTTTGGATCCACTTAGGCATGAGTGAAATAATTGGAGAGATTCTAGTGCAAGGGTTCCCTAATAAACTTTTTGGTCCTGTGTTGACCCTACATTTGTTGGATTCCAACCAAAATTTATCATTGGATTTCAAGATATTGGCTTGAGAATATATGATAAGAGTGATGGAGGGTACGCTATAGTAAGGGGCAAAGAGAAGTAATTGAGAATGGGGGGAAGGTGCCAAACCCAATATGACAACCACCCACTTGAAAAAGAAAACCAAAAAGGGACCCCTCATGCTAATACACAAGACTTTTCCAACTACTCATGGAAAATTTTGCTTCCACAAGCCTAATAGTGAGATAACCTAGAACAAGGAACACTCTAGATTACTCAATATATAAGAAAACTTGAAATCAAACAAAAAAGGATTGTTATCACTCAAAAATCATTCACACAATGTTATAGGTGATAGCTGAAAAATGTCATTAATCCATCAAAATAAATGTTTCCTAAGGCTATTGATCATCAATTGAAAAATCCAAATATTTGAGTTTATAAAGTGGGATTTCGTCTAGCCACAGAAACTAATGGTTGATATTTTGCACGATATTGCGTGATTATTCCTTCAACAACCATGCATATTTGTAGACATGACATATCCACATTGAAAAGCATGGTAAATCTCATTAAATCTAGATTATGGAAAGTACAAGATGTAATCTGGAAGGTTAAGGACTTAAGGAAATATATGAAGAGCTACTCAGAGCCTCTAAGGCTCCATCATATTCATTCCAAATGTGAATGACCAACCACCTTCGTTCAATGGTCCAACCACCATGAAAGCCTGGAAGAACTGTATAAATACTCATCTTGGGGTATCAATTCAACATAGATGAGCATTGCAAATTCAAGCTTACAAAATATCTTTGAAATTCGAAAGCTTGGTATAATTCATTTTGCATATTATGGACTTTCACCATTGGCATTGTCCACTACTTCTTGGAGAGAGAGAACTCCTGTAAACGGAAGGAGAAAGAGGCCCTCCATTGGGAGATTTTAGAAGGATCACATTGTTAAACATCTGTTTTGTTTGTAAGTAGACTATTTTGTCTTCATTCCATTGGAAATAAAAGATTCTTTGCTTCCCATATATTTTTTGTTTTCCTATTTGTGTTTCTTACCCATTTACTCATATACCGATGAATGAATTTACTTCAATTATTTTCATTTGGCTTATTATTGATTCTAACCATTTATGTGGTTGTTGTAGGTCACAATAGCCTTGCAACTTAGTGGAATTGGCTCACTTTTTCAACAAAATCCACAATATATATTGGTGAATCCATTGGGGAATTTTTCTCACCTCTGTTTTCTTGTAGGTCATTTCTTTCTATAAATTTCCATCCCAAAACCCATTAGATGCCTTGGCCAATGCTAAATATCCTTCAAGTGTTTTTCCAAGTAAGGAATTTGAGTTTATTCATTTTGTAGGAAATTGCACAAATATCGAAGAAATAATTGTGTTAATTTCATAATTCATTTTTATAGAACAATCAAAATTATGTGATTGTCCACTGCTTACCTATGTTGATTTGTATTTTTTTTATTTTTTTCAATATTTTCTCACTAATTCCTGAGTTGGGTGGAAACTAATAATAATATATCCCCACTCTTGATATTTTGCAGGTTAGTTTAGGATGATTGTATTAGAGTTAACCATTAATAAAAGAACAAGAGTTCTATTTTTCCACATTGATGGCCTTTATTACTTGCTAATTCATTTTCAATTATCAGATTAGTACTTGAAGTGAAACTCCTATTTCAAGTATCCTTTTCCCCTTACACCCTTCAATATTTGGGGGTATTAGAAAATATTTGGGAATCATTTTCATCTTCCTTAGGAATAAAGAAAAATAGCATAGTTTACTTAGGAGAAAGTATGTGTCACCACATACACACATGCTTTCATTTTTGTAAGGGACAATATCGCATAGATTGATCAGTTGGTTAAAGTAAGGATCAAAAGATACCATCTTTACAATTTCTTAACAATTGTGATTGACACACTTAACACCATGTACACACCTCACTTCACACACTAAACTTCTTTCAAGCCTTCCTTACATGAGTGTGCTCTTCCCCTTGCACTCTTTGTGACATGGGAGAATCATAAATATAGGTTGAATATTAAGAGGTTTTTCATCATTTCATACCCTATTAAATGAGTTTGCGTAATCCTCCCAACTCAAAGCCACTTAAAATTCACTCTAGCTTAACACATTCATTCCCCCATCATGGGTTCACAAAATAATTTTTGTAGTCTAATTTAGGACTTTGGGGGTAGGCATAAACATAATCCCCCTTAATCATTTTACATTATAAACATATAATTTCTCCTTTTATGGAGCTTCAAATCCTCCATAATCTAGTCTAAACAAATCCATTGCTAAGAAGAAAACTGTGAAGGGGGTAAGGCCTAGGCCTACCATCTTGTGGACCGCCTTGAGTCTCCTAACTCTTGGTAAAGGTTCTAGATTTGTGGTTGATACCTAGAAGCTGGTATTTTCTCATTTATAAAGGATAGAGGTACCTTAGTGGCCAAACCTAGGGTATCTACCCAAGGTGGTGGTTGTGGGTCGAAACTACCCCTAGAGCTAATTTTAAACAACTGCTGGAATTGTCATTAGTCACTTTGGGACGTGCCCTTGTACCCCTCATTGTAACCCTCTTTTAAACCTTTTCTATTTTTCTTTTAATGTATTCATCCATGCCCTCAAAAACTTTCAAAAGGCCTAGTTACTTTATGATTGGAAGGACATTAGGTATTGCAGAGATTCACACGTGTCATACTTTTTCACAATGCTTGAAAAATTGATTGATCAACACATAGGAATATATTAAAGTAAAAAAATTATTTTTTTTCTTACTTTTTTTAATGCTTTGATTCACAAATTTAGACACATTCAAAATTCTCCCTTAGATCTCACACACATCACTAGGAAGAATTAGGGACAATATCGTCTCTTTATAGTCTTGTCACCTTCAAGGCCTTCCACCTTTGGTAGGAGGTGTTCTTGGTCCTGCAAGTTCACTTGCTCAACCTTCACCTTAGATATTACCATTTGATTTGATAGTGTTAGGCTAATGAATCCTATGAGAAACCTTAGTTAGTACCACAATACCTCAAATTTCCTCTCATTCACAAGCTAGTCAAATCCACATGATGATGAACCTCACTCCCAACCTCCCATTTGTGGCTTCTTTGGACCTACTAGACCTTATGATCTAATAATTGACCCCATTTCCCATGGTGTTGGTTGGCCCACTATGCCAACCAAATTACCTTTCATATTTCGAAATACAAGAGTAATCTTGGAGAGGACCTTGCAAAACACATAATGATTTTTTATTTTATGGTGTTCATCTAGTAGTATCACAAAATCTTTAATTTTTCTGAGTAATTTTTAATGCACTCTCACTAGCCCTACATCTAAACGATATGGCAGTGAGAAGTCATATTGGGCCCACAAAATCTTCCAATCCTTGGGAAGATCCTTCATCACATTTTTTCAATTACTAGTATGCCATGACACAGGATTGGAACTACTTTTGAAGTTTAGACAAACATCCTCAACCCATATCATGGACCATATCCATGAATAGAATAACAACCATAATGTTTGCAAGATTAAAATCCCCCCTTGAACTTTTATCAGAATTTTTCCTCATGTGCCTTTTTCCAGTAACAACAAAATATGGGTCAACCAGTAGGCCTTAGAACGAGGAACAATCTATCACCAAGGTTTAACAATTTGAGCTA
>Ga0115851_101945_pt1 | contig 10970 bp, 6 predicted proteins | sample InSIn2gowninarea_FD_83865 | JGI IMG/M metagenome (GOLD analysis project Ga0115851, IMG submission 83865)
TCATGGTTGATTTCTCATGACATCATATTCTAATAGATATATTTTAAAGCATATGAAAGGGTGTCTTTATATCAAGTTTGAAACCCTGAGAGGATCATACGAAATTACTTAAGTGTTATTTATGCATATTTTTAGTAATAGGTATTCAATTTTAATCATTTTAGTGTGTGTGTGTGTGTGTGTGTGTATGATGGTCTTTCTTCTCATAGATGTAAAGATATGAGATTTATATATAAATCACTCCATCATATAGATTTTTGGTGCAAGGAAATCTTGTGGATTTATAATTAATCACTTTGAAAGGGAATAAAAGATTGACATAAAGGGTAATAGACTTGTCAACATAATAACATAAAAGAAGAAACACCATGGGAGCTATATATTTCACCATACTTTGGATTGTAATGGTATGCATATATGACATAAAAATAGATAATAATAAAGCAAGAAAAAAATGACATAAAAATTCTATAATGGTTTTATGTGAGAAGAGGATGGTCAAATCAATAAGAAAAATATAGTAAGTGAAACAATAATGATGAAGAGATTTTACGTAGAGGAAAAGTTACACAAACTTGGATCAATTATGAGGATTTTAAAAATTACAATAAATATTAAGAAGAATTATGTGAAAAGAAGGATATAATTTGAGAATTTAAATAAATTATAAAGTCTTTAAAAAGAACAAAAATGACAAGCGCAATAAGATATTACAAGAGAATAGTGTGAATTACAATTTGTATAAGCAAAATGGCCAGACAAGGAATGAAAAAGAAACCTGTTAGAGATCAATAATATATTATTATAACATCAAAGATTTCAAAGAGAGTGCAAGCTTTAAGAATAAAGATTTTGAAAAAGTGAGGGCATGTTATATACCTCATATATGTTATTGATTTTTATGCAATTGGTTAATTACATTATATATACATAGTACAATTTTTTTATAGGGGTTAATAATTATTAATTAAAATATTATATAAATAAGATCACATGTAATTCCCACAATATTCATATCTTGAAATCTCATATTACAAATATTATTTGGAAGTTACCTCTTAAACTAGTAAAATTATTTGGAAGTTCATTCATTTGAAGTTGCAAAGGTTATCATAGTAAGACTCCTATTATTACGTCGAGAGGTGTAACTATAATGGCAATCAAGGGAGCGGGGTGGGGAGCCAAAATGTTGCATCGTCTATCCAGTCATAAATATTTGGTCGACTCTTTTAATTTTATTAAAATTTTAATACAAAGTTGACTATATTAATTTTAATAAATATTTTTTATATATAAATGAAATGTTTAATAAATTTCAAATCACAAAATAAAACTAATTAGAATTCAATCATGTAACCATTTGCAATATCCAATATAAATGACTTGTTTGCTATATCCAAGATAAGCATCTCAAAAATGATATCTCTTGACGTTTCTTGATATACAAGGGGTTATTTGATATTCTAGTTTTTTTTGAATGATTAAGTTTTGTATTAATATAAACTTAAGTAATTTCGTATGATCCTCTCAGGGTTTCAAACTTGATATAAAGACACCCTTTCATATGCTTTAAAATATATCTATTAGAATATGATGTCATGAGAAATCAACCATGAATCTCTTAAAAGTTTGAGCTAAAACTTTGTGTGGACTTATTTTTCAACTCATATTTATACCAAAAAATTGAACTATCTTATTAACTATCTAATTATCCTAAGTACATGCATTAGCATAAACTACTTTTACTCATTACTTTTGAGTAAAGTTTGCTCAACCATAATATCTAATAAAGTCATAAATATCTTTTACCGCATTACTAAAAGATGATATATTTTCAAACTTGATAAAGTTCAAAATATCTATCTCTCTAAAAGCACTAAAGTTCAACATATCTATTGCCACCACATCAAAAGAGAAAAGTTTGAATCAATCTCTTTAAACCCCTCCCTCCCATTGATACAAACTTTTATTAATTCCTCAATCTTAATCTTTCCTTTAATCTATGGAAGATGTCCTTTTTTATTACCTTTGTGAATATTTTAGCTATTTGATCTTTAGTTTTTAAAATACTTTACATCAATAATAGTTTCTTACACACACTCCTTGTTAGGATCCCACATCCTAACATTTACTTAGAATATAGTAGCTTATTAATTAGACTATAGGCTTTTATTAAATGTAAGGGGCCGACATATTTGTAAGGCGGATTGCCATTTTGTATTGAACAACTAATTAGGGTTAGGGTAGGCGGACTATAAATACTTTTTGAGAAGAAAATAGTAAGGATATGGGGAAAATATATTATTGAGTTGTAAAGGAGGTAAACCCCTCAAAGTGGCTCATGATTCATTTTGGCTTTCAGTAATACCAAGTTGTTGCTATCTTGTTACATTTGATTATGTATTGCTTGTGATTATAAGATTGAGTTTTTTCTTCAGCTCGCATTTACTATTTGAATTCTGTTTAGGAATTTGCAAGTTCCTAACATCTAGTATCAGAGCTTCAATTTTGGCATTTGTGGGGAAGGTCGCATCGAGTTGAAACCCTACATTTTTTCATTTCACAGTCAAAAGTCTACCAAAATTTCTCCATAACACCAAGTTGCATCGATTTGGAACCCTACATTTTGTCCATTTCACAGCCGAAATTTTGCCAATATTTTTTGCATACCCTATTCCAACTCACACCATTTTTATCATGCCCTTCTACCTTCCATGCATTCACTATGCATCAATCTTCATACTGTAAGCTACTGCCAATTCTGAAAAAAAAATTCCTTCACAAATTCTACTTGTCCTTACCCGAAATAGTAACTTCCAAAATGGGTAAAAACTTTGGAGGCTGTTATCTCTCAAATGGTGAAGAATTAGATGTTTCTAACAAGGTCAGTTCATTACCTTTGGTAACATTTTTTAGAAAAGGAAAAAAAGAGTATAAAATTATAAAAATCATCATTTTGGGACCTATCCCATTGTGATTATTTTTTCGTGTTGATTGTTTCAACATATAGTACCCATATACTTTGTCAGTTTCTAAAAATAACAGTTCCTGAAATAGCAAGATGGCAGATGATCGAAGATCCCAGGACATGGAGAAATTATCATACTGAGTCAAATCTCTAGCAGTACTAATAGGAGATAAACCCATTCCCATGGTTCTTGAGGAGATGACCAAAACAATACAAGCAATCTCTACTGCTTTTGTTACTATCGATTGAAAGGTTCAAACTCTTGAACAAACATCTGCAAGTGGATCAAATCAATCTAAACCGTACACTGGGAAAGGTTTCAATAATTTTCAAGGATCGCAACCAAATTTTGTCCTCCATAGAAAACTAAATTGGACTTTCCAAGATTCGATGGTGATGATCCTACTAATTAGGTGTACCATATCGAGCAATATTTTTCTCTAAATCAAATTCTTGAAGATCAGAAAGTCAATATCATCTCATTTCATCTTGAGCGTGAATCCGTCCAATGGTTAGAAAAGGAAAATGGAATCTCATCTTGGAGGGAATTTACCTGAAACCTCCTTATCATATTTGGCCCTATTTCCTTTGAATATTTCACCTATGCGCTCACTAAATTATGCCAAACAACCACAGTCAAAGAATATCAAATAAAATTTGAGAAATTGGCTAACCATATTGAAGGACTAGATGATGCATTCTATCAAAGTTGTTTCATTAGTGGGTTGAAGGAGGAAGTTCAAGTAGAAGTCAAAATGTTATATCCAAATAACATGATAGCAAAAATAGGGCTTTCCAAGTTGGTAGAAGATAGATTTAATGCACAACGTAAACACACCAAACACCCCACTTAGAAATCACAACCTTATCAAGGTGGTTCAAAGCCGATACACTCCCTACCAATTAAGATATTGACCCTACTGAGATGGATGAACGAAAGAAGAAAGGACTCTATTATAATTGTGATGAAAAATTTACACTGGGTCATAGTTGTGCTACCTAAAAACTATGTGTTGGATGCAAAAGCTCTTGAGGAGAAGATTATTTTAAGGATGCAGTGGAAAATATTGAAGAAGAGGCAGACAAACCCAATGAAGTTATTCCTAAAATTTCCTACAATGCGCTCTATGGGTTTAATAGTCCATAGACTATGAAAGTTAAGGGATATTTTAAAGGCCAAATATTGATAATATTGCTAGAATCAGGAAGCACTCATATTTTTGTAGATCCTAATGTGGCCAAAAAGACCCACTCTTACATCTACCCATAAAATAATTTTGAGGTAATGATTGGGAATGGAGGCAAAATTGCTTGCAAACTACAATGTCGCAATATCAAGCTCAATATGGGTGACTACAAGATGCAAGATGACATGTATGTTATACCATTGGGCTGGTGTGATATGGTCCTTGGTATATAGTGGTTGATGATATTAGGCCCCATGCTCTAGGATTTCCATGAGCTGTGGATGAAATTCAAGGTCGATGACTACAAATACACTCTCAAAGGACTTAAGGTAGGATAGTCCCAAATTATTAGTTCTCGTTTCATGGATAAATTATTGAAGAAAGGTGGTAAAGGAGTGATAGGATAACTCTTTTCTATTCAACTAGCCATGCAAGAATTATCAAAAGTATAAGAATTACATAAAGTGCTCACTTGTCATGCAAATGTCTTTGAGTAACATCACGGATTACCTCCCCACTGCCTTCATGGCCATGCAATTCAATTAACTTTAGGAAGTCAACCACCCAACATTCAACCTTACCATTATCCTTGCTTGTAGAAGGATGAAATAGAAAAGTTAGTCGATGACATCTTACAAGCCAACATCATTCATCCCAGCATGATTCCTTACTCATCTTTGGTTCTATTAGTTCATAAGAAAAATGGATCATGATGAATGTGCATTGACTTTCAGGCTCTGAATAAAATTAACATCAAGGAAAATTTTCCCATCCTTGTCATCAATGAATTGATAGATGAATTACATGATGCAAAATATTTCTCCAAACTAGACGTTTGATCTAGGTACCATCAAATCTATCTACATGAAGAAGACATTCCCAAAACTACTTTCTACACTCATGAAGGCCATTATGATTTCCTAGTGATGTCGTTCAATATTACCAATGCACCTTCTACATTTCAATGTCTGATGAACCAAGTATTCTTCCCTTTTATCTAAAAATTCATTTTAGTTTTTCTTTGATGGTATTTTGATCTACGAAAAAATCTGGAAGGATTACTTGGTCCAGCTAGATCAGACATTGTAACTTCTCCAAGAGAACCAATTGTACGCCAAGTGCTCCAAATGTTCTTTTGACCATCAAGAGCTTGAGTACCTTGGATACATTATTTCATAGGAAGGTGTTAAGGTGGAACCACTAAAGATTTAGGATATGCAAACATGGCCCTTGCCCAAATCCTTGAAAGGCCTATGAGGTTTCCTTGGATTGATAAGCTATTACCTTAAATTTGTGAAAGATTATGGAAAGATTACAGTTTTTCTCATAGCCATGTAGAAAAAGAATGCTTTCAATAGGTCAATAGTTGTAGGCAAATCCTTTCATCAATTGAAGGCCTCCATGTGCTCGACCCCAGTATTGGCTATGCCATAATTCTCTAAAACTTTCATCATTGAAAGTGATGCCTAGGATGTAGGACTTAGATCTGTATTAATGCAGGAAGGGCAAACCTTGGCTTTCACAAGTAAGGCTCTCTCAAGTTGAAATTTGGCCAAATCCACCTATGAAAAAGAAATGCTTACAATCATCCATGTCGTTCAGCATTGGAATCCCTATGTCATCGATCGTCATTTTATCATCAAAAAAGACCATCATAGTTTGAAATACTTCTTGGAACAACGTATCTCCATCCCCGAACAACAAAAGTGGATTCCTAAACTCTTAGTGTATGACTATGATATTGTGTATAAAAAAGGCACTGAGAATGTGGTTGTTGATGCTCTTTCTCAAAAATTCGAGGAACCCATGGTGCTTCAGGCTCTTTCCTCCCTAGTTCCTCAATGGCTCAACCAAGTTAAACAAGAATGGCTTTAAGAAAAAGTCACACAAATAATAATTAAATAGTTCCAAATATATCTAACAAGTAAACCCCCTTTCTCCTAGCATGATGGAATTCTAAGATTCAAAAGTTGTATTGCTTTGTTGGTAAATTCTTCATGTCGAGAATAGATACTTCAGAAATTACATTGGACACCAACAACTAGCCATTTTGGGTTTCTGAAAACCTACCGATGAGTGCTTCGCTCCTTCTATTAGCCAGTTATGAAATAAGATATTAATAAATTTGTATCATAATGTGATGCTTTTCAATGACGAAAAGGTGAGACAGTGGGCACTCCAAGATTACTTCAACATCTACCTATACCCAAGCACACCTGGAAAGATATCTCAATGGATTTTATTGAATTCCTTCCAAAATCCTATGACAAATTTGTTATCATGGTAGTGGTGGATCGACTCTCCAAATATGTGCATTTCTACCCCTTGGCACATCCTTACAAAGTTGTAAATGTTGAGGAACTTTTTCTTGATAATATTTTTAAACTCCATGGTATGCCATACACCATTGTTAGTGACCATGACCTAGCATTCACCAATAAGTTCTGGTAGGAGTTCTTCAAACTTTAGGGTACTAAACTCAATATGAGCTCAGCATATCACCCTCAAACAGATGGTCAGACAAAGATTGTTAACAAATGCTTGGAAACATATCTCCATTGCTTTGCATCCACCCAATCGATCCATTGGGTAAAATGGATGCCATTAGCAGAATGGTGGTATAACACTTCATATCATACATCCATTAAGATGACTCTATATGAATCCATGTATGTTCAACCTCCACCCATAGTCACCTCTTATATCCCAAGAAGCACCAATGTCCAAGAAGTAGACACCACCTTGTCAGATCAAGAAGAGATAATTTGTATCCTTTAGTAAAATCTTCAAATGGCTCAACACTAAATGAAATAGTAAGCTGATCAACAATGGGTCGAGGGACATTTCCAGGAAGGTGGCATGGTTTTCTTGAGACTTCAACCATATCGAAAAACATCTCTCAAATTGAAAGGTCTCCAAAAACTTACCCCATGATTTTATGAAACTTATAAGATACTCCAATGTATTAGCCCTAAAGCATACCAGATGGCACTTCCAGCATCATCCAAAATTTACCCTATTTTTTATATCTCATACCTTAAGTAAGTACTTGGCTCCCAAACCACATTCCATACTAAATTACCATAATTGACTAAGGAAGAATCCATCTTGGTTGAACCGGAGGTCATTCTAGATCGACTCACATGCCAGCTCCATAACCACACTATTACTGAATTCCTTATCCAATGGCATGGCTTAGCTCTTAAAGATGTAACATGGGAGATTCTCCACCATCTGCAGCAACAATTTCCTAATTTTCAGCTTTGAGGAAAAAGTTTTCTCTTAAGAAGGGTGGCATGTTAGGATTCCACATCCTAACATTTACTTAGACTATAGTAGTTTATTAATTAGACTATAGGCTTTTATTAAATGTAAGGGGTCGACATATTTGTAAGTTGAATCACCATTTTGTATTGAACGATTGATCAGGGTTAGGGTAGGTAGACTATAAATACTTTTTGAGAAGACAATAGTAAGGATTTGGGGAAAATATATTGTTGAGTTGTAAAGGAGTTAGCCACCTCGAAGTGGATCATGATTCATTTTGGCTTTCAGTAATACCAATATGTTACTATCTTGTTACATTTGAGTTTGTATTGCTTGTGATTGTGAGATTGAGTTATTTATTTGGTTTGCATTTACTATTATTCTATTTGAATCCCGTTTAGGAACTTGCAGGTTCCTAACACTCCCTAACCTAGTGATGCTTGATATATATATGATCATTATTGCTATGAAATATTGGACTCTTTTAAATTGAAATAACCTTTATTATCATAATAAAATATAGTAAGCTTATCTTATATCTCACCCACTTCTTCAAGTAATTATCTTAACTATACATACTATATGCATAATAATACCATTGCATGTATTTTTTGCTTGTTGTGATTATAGCTATTATATATTTTTAGAATATTGTATCACCAGTTTATTAAATTGAAAAAATAATGGCATATTATGATTCTTTTATCTATGGATCCTCTATAATCATTATTATAAAACTCAAATAATATAATCATTGTTAATAACCATAATGATTATTTTGTTTGTAGGTTCCTTTTACATATCTTAGTATCCTCTATAAATTTTAAGTGTGCTTCACTTCGTTCTTGTATGAATCTTAAAATAAATGATATTGTATAAGCTATAGTTTAGTAGCTATAGTAACCATGAGATATGTTAGAGTACTTATAGACACCTAAAATATACATTCTCATGCCCAAATTTAGAAGTGATCCAATGGGTCTATAGTGAACCAATCTATAGTCTCAATCAATATGAAGTGAAATGATATTTAATTTTAATCAATCTGTAGTGAATTAATATTGAATTGGTCAATCGATCCATTATGCTATTATTAGCATTTTATTCACTCAATAGCCTTTATCTTAAAATAGAAAAATTATACATGCAAGATCTAGATATTTAGTTAGTCTTATGAACATTTAATTTTATCCTAATCACCTAGATTCCATGCAACTTGACCTATGTACATGCATGTAACCCAGGTTGGCTTTTACTCTCATATAAGAAGACTAGCATACCCCTTATTTATGATTCAAATTTTGATAGTATTACACTATCAAAATTACACTACTTGATACTCCATGAGCTATTGTGCAATATTTTGGTATTATATTTATTACTACTAGTAGTTTATTTTCACCATAGGTTTATCTAATATATGCACATCATGGTAACTACATTGCATGTTAACTTTAGATTATACATGTTAAATTTTAATCATAGATCTATTAATGCATGTTAGATTTTACCATTAATATGCCATTACATGTTAATTTCCATGGTTATTTTATGTGTATTTATTTTTTTATACTATAGATTTGTACTAATATTATCATGTGAGCATATGTAGTCAGGTTTTGTGGAACCTTATTGTCTTATATAGCATATATTTTGAAGAGAATGTCATAAGATAAATACTAAAATACCATCTATGTAGTATGAACATTGATGGTTGAAGATGATGATTGCAAGCATCACATCAATCAATCAAATCTGAAGAGCACACTACTAAAGCATATTTATAGTAGAATTTTGAAGACCTAATGAGCATTGTAATCAAGTTGATATCATATGTGATATTTGAGGTCATACAATATGTAATATTTTTATATTTAATAATTCTTATATATTTTCTGGTAGGTTACATTTTTCATGTGTATATTTTTTACATTAGAGGGAGGGTCCCTCATTCAAGATTTAGAGACATAACAATAAGGGGTTCTCTACACATAAAACTTCTTTTCATTACATTCTTGGTTTCTTATTTTTATTCATTTCTTCTTAGTATTTGAAGTTCAATTTCGTTATTCTCATTTGATATCTTAAGATTTTACAATTACTTATATCTCTATTTAGGAATTTGACCTTTCTTATTTTTGTAATAAGTATAGAAAGTTACAATTAATGATAAAAATATATAATAATCCCAATTAATCTACAATGAATTGATCCATATTATCAATCAATCTATAGTAAATCAATCCAAAATATTAATTAATCTATAGTGAACCAATTCACAGTCTCATTCAATATGTAGTGGATTGATCCGTAGGTAAAATCGGCCTACCTAGGCCAATTTGTAGTAAAAATAAAAATTAGACCAAAATAGAAAAATTAGAAGTTCAATAGAACTATAGAATACAAGTTTTATCATATCTTTTTGGCATATATCTATTTTCTATTTTAGTACATTAAGCAATGGGGACCAATGAAATTAAACATTTGGTGCATAAATTTATTTACATTCTAGGTTAGTTTGCATCTTGAATAGTCAAATATATATATATATATTATGAGGGTAGAATAGGAATTTAGTTTCAAAAAAAATAAAAAATACAAAAAGATTTACTTTTTAGTAATTTTATTACATTATTTGTTATTGGGTGGGTAATAACCTTACATGTACACTTAGCTAGGCATATAAAAAATAAGTCAAACACATAGGGTTAGTGAGTTGTATTTCAACCAACCATTGACATTGATGAGTTAGAGGTCATTACAAACCATCAATTTAGTTACATACATAGTTCATCCTCCATACATCATTTCACCATGTCTAACTATTTAATGAGGCTTGTCATCAACACATCCCACCTAAGAACACATTAAATGGGAATCCACCCCTTATCAAACATAGTCTCTCAAACCTAGGGGTATTGAGATAAAAATATCCATCATACATGATTGCATCAAAAAGCATATAGGTTATTTTTTATCACCTAAATGGTTATTCACTTGCTTCATCATGCAATAATATTACTTTATTAGTTGTAATTATTTTTAAATTTTAAATAAATTAAAAATGATACTCTTTATTATTCCTTAAGAAAAAATACAAATAGTTTAATACTATTTTACTATATCACAACCTAGGGAAATAACTTCCTATGATCGTAGCTTTTACCATCATTCATATATCACTAGCTATATGTTTGCATAAAGGTTTCTCGCACCCTTCCTAATGGTAGACCAAATAATTATTATGATTAGGAAGATTCTTATCATGCATGCACTTCACCTACCACCTATTATTCCACCAAATATTGTAGTTCACTTGATTTCCATGTTGCATCTTACCACAATTATCATGCATCTCGTAGATCCCACTTCATTACCCAAAGAGTCTCACAACCACCTTCTAAGGTTGGCTAAATTAAGATTACTTATACCTTCACTAGTAAACTTGAGTATTGCTATAAGGAGTTTCAAATTCCTTGATCCACCCCTTCATCTATTAGCCATCATTTCAAATATCATGGTAATTGTTGTGATTCCCATCCACCCCT
>Ga0115851_101946_pt1 | contig 10964 bp, 9 predicted proteins | sample InSIn2gowninarea_FD_83865 | JGI IMG/M metagenome (GOLD analysis project Ga0115851, IMG submission 83865)
GAGTTTTAGATTCAGTTTTAGTTTTAATTATGCTTTATTTTTGCCTGAAATGAGGATGGGCATTTAAACCACATCCTACATTTTTGTAATAAATTATTTTTAGATTTAGCTAGTAGTATTTAAACCCTTCTCATGCATTTATAGAAGGGTCCTGAAATTTTTCAAAAACTTGTCCTCAGAACATGCACTTTTGCACCCTCCAAGGAGGTTTTAATGAATGAATGGAACATGATTTATTGATATCTGCGTTTAATATCTACTACTGATGTTGCAATTTTGTACTCTTAGTGGATGTTGGATTAAGAAGAGATAGATCGTTATTGCTGAAGCTCATGAGTAGAACTAGTTATAAATGGTACGTTTATCTCTTAACTATTTCTTCTTATGTGTTAAGGTGATATTCATGTTCAGTTATTTATATATGAATGCTTGAATGCTTGAGTTATCATTTGGCACTTCTGTATGGTGATAGCTATTTATTTATGCTTAATATATGAGTAACTTATTATGCGATATGTTTTCCACAACTATTTCATCTAACGGTTTATACAAAATGGTTTATCTTTATTGAATTCTTTTCTCATAGCAATTAAATGATCATTATTACCAATTTCCATTTGAAATCATTTTAGATCACATAACTGAAAGATTAAATCCTGGGTTAGTTTTAGAATTAGATATTTATGTTCATTAGATTACCATTACATTAGATTTAGAATAAAAGTATTTTACTTAGAAATTATTAGAAAGGAAATATCAATTCTCAACACACACACACACATAAATTGGGAAATTAGTCCCATATCCCGAGTCGGACCCACTATACCAAACGAAAAAGGAGTTTCTAACCAAGGTCCGGACCAGGTGGGTATCCCTCTTGTTGTAGACCCAATTTTTGGGGCTTGAACACATGGTCGTCACTATTGGTGCGTATATATGGTGTTGTTCATTAACCGTCACCAAACGCCACATTGTCAAAAGTATAGGTGTTGTGGTGACATTCAAGGTCCGTCATGAATAATGACTATAATGATGGATAGTGACCATCACCATTTCATATCAACAACAACGATTTATGGTTACGGACTTTTCATGGTCGTCACTATTGATGTGTATATATGGTGGTGTTCGTTGACTGTCACCATTTCATATTTTGTTGAGGGTCGAAAAATGTCACCATAAGCTCATTGGTGATGGGAAAAAGAGCCTTCATCACCAAAAACTGATCGTCATCATTCCATATGGATATCAGGGCATGATGGAATTGAACCACTAACCTCCTTGTAAAGCAGATGCTCTTCCATTGAGCTAGCACCCTTTAAAGAGTTAGACTTTTAAAAATTAGACCTTGAAACTTCATAAATTGTAAATTCTACAAATTTCAATAATTAAAGTCTCAGAAATCTTTTACTAAACAAGAAAAGCATCACGAAGCTGCATGTACCTACTTAATGTTTATAGAAGTTATGAAATGCGGGTGGAGAAAAAATAATTATAGATAAGAGAATCAATATGTTAAGTTGAATACTCAATTAGAAGTGAAACTTTGAATACATTTATAACATATAAATGACCTATAACTAGCAAATGCACCAAATATTGCAAAGGAAATGTCATAAGTGGATAGCATATGGAAGAAGAGCATTGATGAAGATTGATGCAATATGTTATAGGTTGAGTGAAATAAAAATCTCAATGTTGTTGTTGGTGGGTGTTTAGATATTTGAATGATATCTAAACTTTTGTGCAAATATAACATGGATCTCCAGAAACCATGAACGGCATAGGATATTGATGAGCCTCATAAATGGGTAATTATATGGGCTCATTTTACCTCCTAACCTATTCAAATCAACCATTCTCTTAGCTTATTTTATGGTTTTCTGATTATATTTATGCTTATAGAGTGAGTTGAGTTAGTTATGATGCCATGTGGTCTAACATGTGTTTAATGCACATTATTGATGAATTTTGAGGTCAAAGTCAAGGATCCAGTGGACAAATGGCAGAAATAACTCAAAGTGGACAAATGAGAGGACTTATAGGAGGGAATCCCCCTTCATTTATTATTCCTCATTTCGAATTCCCCTTCATTCAGCTCGGAGTACAGGCAGTCGAATCATGCACTAGAAGGCAGCCGAGCAAGTGGAGGATGACTGATAATTACCTCGAGTTTTGGGAGCCAAGCCTCCCTAATTTTAAGGAAGCCATTGGTAGCTTCATTTGTATAAGTAGATATGCCTAGGGCCTCACTAGGGTCGGATTCTTGTTGGATTTTTGCTTATGTAAACTCTGCTTAACTTCGAGCTTATTATTTTGTGATAGTTTCATGTAATCTTGCTATTGTTTTGAAAATAAAGATGGAATCCTTTTTGAGCTAGCATTGAGTTACCTCAAAGAGCTGAAGCTCTTGGGTTAGGGCCCAATCCAAGCAACCGAGCTCCTCTTTACTTGTATTTGTATGTTTTATTTTAGTTGTAGATTAGGTTTCTGTTAGATGTATTTCTTTTATGGTTAGGAATAGGTTGCTTTTGATGATTTAATAGTTTTCTTCCATTTATGCTTTCTATAGCAGGTTAAGTAGTGATAAAGAAAATATTCAAAAGGATATCAATAGTTCCTTGGCCTCTCTTCCTCCCTTTGGGACCATGATTTTAGGCAAAGACCCTCTTGCTGCCCCAAAAACACAAATTTTCCTATTTCATGTGACTTCTAGTGTTTGCATTTTTTTCTTGCTCAAATCTTCTTCATCATGGTCACTTCTTTATTTGCAATAGTATTCTTTGATGCTTTCATTTCCTACAGTATTCCTTAGAATTTCCTTTCATAGATCATAGTTTAGACTAGTTTGATGCAAAACTCTTTTTTTCTAGATGCACTCATTTCATTTCTTGTTTGATCTTATTGGTTGACTGTCAGTTTCTATGCAGTAGATCTCTTCTAGCAGTAGTCTAGCTTATCAGTGATCACACCCACCATCTAATCCATGCCCTATTTGTCTCCTAAACCTCACCTCAATTCTACCTTAGTTTCCTGCATTTTTCCTAGAACTTCTTCCTCTCTCCTTCAGAAAATCCAATCGTCTTTTTCTCTCATGGTGGTTCATGGTAGACCATAGGCACCCTAACACCTCATTCCAACCTTCATCTACCTTTTTCACCCACTCTCACACCCTCAAAATAGTGAAAATTTCTCTCGGCCTCCTCCTGTAGGCGACCTATAGGACGTTGTTTTTCTTCCTGTAGATTTCATGTGTCCTCCTGTAGATTTTCCTATAGGCTTTCTTTTGAAGTTGGAATGTGGAAAAAGCCTCTAGAAGGGCACCTGAGACCTCCTAGGACCCATCCACACCATCATACATCCTTTCAAGTACCAAAACCGCCCTCCAATGCCACTTATTCGCCGCCACATTCACACACAATAAATTACATACATGTCAATTTCACATAAAAATACATAAAAATCAAAAAATATTTTCTTTACTTGTTTACTTCCAGAAATAGCATAGTCAGATGTTGTTCACTTCCTTGAGTAGGCCATGGCATTCCTTTCATGGTTTTCATAGTGCTTTCAGAAAAAGTAGAATTATTTGGTTAATTAGGGTTTTCTAGGCTTGATTTACATTTCAGTATTTCTCCTTTCTACAATTAGAATAGCATCTGTAGAGTAATATTTCTTTCCTTCCATCACATATAGAGCTTCTTCTGGAATCCATAGAAGTTGGTTTGAGCTCTTAGTGATCTCGCATCGACTGACCAAGTGACAACATGCAGTGAGAACTAGTACTTGTGCATACAACACCAACGCTTCCAAGTTTGTTACGAACTACCGAGTTGATAAGAGTAAAGTAGGCAGCCTAGTAGTTGCAGCATTATTGCTGCAATACTAGTGCTCACCACTTTTTGGTGTCGTTTCTAGGGAAGTGTCAGAGTATTCTGTAATTACTGCTTTCTTCTATTTTCTACTACAACATTCTACTAATAGTTTGTTTTAGCAAAAGTAGACTAGTCATTTCTCTTCTCTAAACTTCTGCATTTCCTTGCTTTTCTCTTCAATTCTGCAAATTTCATTTCAACAAAAGTAGACTAGTCATTTCTCTTCTTTCAAGTTCTACATTTCCTTGCTTTTCTCTTCAATTCTCCAAATTTCATTTCAGCAAGTTCATTTAATCTAGTTGCAATTTGTTTTGTTCAATCAATTTCAGTTTTGCAGGTACTATCAGTGTGGGGAAAAAGAAACAAAAACCAACCAAAAATATTTCCCTTCATGCCTCGTAAGAATAGAGATAACTCAGGAAATTTTTTTCGCAACACCCCCACTACTTCACATAGCCAAACTTCTCTCTTCTTCAGTGGTTGCGATCAAGAAGAACCCTTAGGTGAGCATCCAGACATATTTGAAGAACATGTAGTGGAAGAAGAAGAAGAAAACATTCCTCTAGAGCCAATGGCTGGAGAAAAAATGCTAGGGCGAATGGAGAGAGAATAGAGGGTACCTTTCCCATTCGAGAGACCAATGGGGACACCAAAATGAAGAATATAATCCCTTTCACCCTACCTCATTTCCATGGCCTGACTATGGAGATCATGACACCTTTTTGTTTGAGTTTGTTGTTATCTGTCGAACCTATGACCATGCAGAAGATGATAAAAAGTTGAAATGGTTCCCTTCTACTCTCAAGGATGCAGCATTGCACTGGTTCATGGGATTACCTGGCAATAGCATCACAACTTGGGCTCGAATGCAGCAAGCCTTTAACACCAAGTATCAAGACTATTGTAGGTCAAAAGATACTATAGAAGAAATTTTCCGAATGACTATAACGAGTGATGAGTCCCTGGAAGACTATGAGGAGAGGTTCCAACTCAATTACAAAAGGGTTGGGTGTACACTTGACCCTGAGCCTCTGAAGCTGGTCCTGCTCAAGGGAATTTGGGTAGATCTTTTAGACACCCTCCATTCGCTAGTCGGGGGAGACATCTACCATCTACCCTATGATGACATAAATATTGTTTTTATAAACCATTCTAGAGCAACCAGAAAGAAAGGTAGGGGGAGTCAACCCATAGCCAGTACCTCTTCATCTAACTCATCCAGTAAAGGAGAAATTGGAAACATGCTGGAAGACTTCAAGAGTGAGATGTTGCAGACTCTTGCCATGTAATTGGATACCTTGCATATCAAAAGAAAACAAGAGGTAGCAGAGAGGGCTTTGGCCATTTTTTTCCCTAGATGCACTAAGAGGCATCCTAGGAATGAATGCCCATTGAACTCTATTGAGCTTTGTTTAGTCTGTGAAGAAAATAATTCTACAGATAAATTCCCTTCCTTTCCTAGACTTAAAGTTGTATATCAAGGGTCTGAGGGAGTCACTGAACAAATCTACTACATAAACCAAAGAAGGCCGCTTGGACCTAGACCATACTAGAAAGGGATGCAAGGGACATCTCAGGCATACTATAACCCCAACGAAGTGCCCTCCATACCTTCTTAGGGTCCCCCTACTCATCCTTCTTGGTCCACACCACCTCCTTGGTCCTTCACATCTCAATATCATGCCCAACCAACCACCCATTCATTTCAATCCTATGCTCAGCCACAACCTCAGTGGAATGCATCTCATCAAGAGTGGAGGCCCCAATACAATTCTCTTCCTGCTATTTTGCCTCCACCACCTACCCAACGACAACTGTTAGCTCCTGCTCCACCAAAGTAACCCTAAATTCTTGCCCAGACAAATCCAAACCCAAACAACAGACAAGCTCAACAAGTGTATACTAGAGAACATTCATGCCCAGCTTATGCTATGGAGATTTAGGAAATTAACTTGCGATCTAGAAAAGTTCTCCCAGATAGCCAGTGTCCAACTAGGGAGGCTGAGAAAGATAGAGAGGAAAGTGAACCTAAAGCAAATCCACCCTTTCCTGAGAGACTATCCGCGACAGTCCATCCTACCACAGAAGAAACTAAACTCGTGGGAAAATTCAGGGTATTATCTGGCATTAGACACAGAAGAAAACATGAATAACCTATTCAAGTGCAAGTGTAGAACAAAGGATAAGATGGAAATTGAACATGTAACAAAAAAAGAAGCTTGTATTACTGGAATGAAGATGAGACGCTAGAAGGAACAGAGTATCCATAGTGTCCAAAAGTTGAACCCTTAATATTTCGAACTTTTAACCATTTATAGGCTTTTTAACAATGCTCTCGAACCCTCTGAGGTTCAAGATGTCTTAATCTATCCTTCTGTCTTCTAACTACTTGATGCCATAACTAGACAAACATGAGCTCACAGGTCCCTTTTCATAACAAACACGGTAACTAAATTCTAGTAATTTCACCACGTTGCTAGGTGGCTCGCTCATGCCAGTGGCATTCCATGACCATTTCTGTTGGTCTGGATGCATCATGTGGTTGTTTTTCCCCTTTCGGCCATGCTTTCCATTATTTCAGTTCAATTGTCCAACTGTCACAAACACTAATAGAGCCAACAACTTTCATCCCTAGGTGACTGATGGGAAGTGGGGTACGAGGGCATATGGGTCATTGCATGGGATGGATCGATGGTCAAGATGTTGGTTGGGTGGCGAAGGACGAACTTAGGTGATCATGAACGAGGGTTGTTGGATTGAGATGAGTGGATGGAAGAGATAAAATTTTGGAGGCCTGAAGTTGTGGCGGGAGTGGAATAAGTTCGAGCCATTAGATCTCAGATGAGTAGATCGAACAGCTATCGGGCAGAGGAGGTGCTCAGAAGATAATGGCTAGGAGCAATTTTTACCCAAGTGGAAATAACTTCTATCGGGGGATCATCGAGCAGTAAGTGGTAGAGGTTGGAGTCTGCCTGATTCCATTCATCGGGTGCCATGTAGCAACAGGGGAGAGAGAGGAAACCACCTTTATCGAGTGGGTATCCTTCTCGCTTGTTTCTTGAGTGATATGTGCAATAGCCGTTAGATCTGGCAAGAATGATCTGATGGTGATGATTGATCGAGCATATCACATTGGTCGAGTGCAGTGCGGACTGTCAGATCGGAGGGAAGATTGACGGTGGGGGGACATGGAAGTACAGGATGTCCTCAAGAAATGTGTAAAGTGCACGTATGGGTGGAAAGGTAAGGTTTTCGGGGCAAAAATGGATTAATTTACATAGGGCAAAGGAAAAAGTGGGTTTTTTATGATGTGAGGGTTGGGTTAGGACATGAGTGAACGTAGATGAGAGTGGATGAGAGTGGATGAGTGAGAAAAGTGAAGTGATGGACCATATGAGAACTTCTCCACGACAGAAGAGCAGACCCTTTCCCTTCTTTAGCCTTCAAAATAGCAGCATTGCACTTCAGAGCTAACGATGTCTCCTTCTGGGGAGGAAAGCCTCCTTGCGAGGTTTCAAGAACTGCAAACTACTGCCTTCCCAGTAACAACCAAAACAAACTTATCTCCTAGTGTTCCATTAGGCATGGATTTTATTTGCATAAAAACAAAAACTGAAAAGCATATTACAATATTAAGCCCTCAAAGCCTTATATGAAGTAAAGTTTCAAAAACTGCCCATTGACTGGGCCATCAAAAACACTTTCCATCTCTAAATTGTGCAAAATGAAAGTGTTGTTCATCTGAACTTGAGCAATGACAAACGGTCTTGTCCATAAGGCATCAAATTTACCATGGTTTCCTTTCTTTTCCTTCAATGCATCCCATTTTAGAACCTAGTCACCAACCTGAAAACTATCCATCTTTGCTTTTCTATCAAAGGTTTCTTTAATCTTATTCTAATGACTTCTTGACTTCTCAACTAGTTGTTCTCTGATCTACTGTAATTCAACAAAGTTACTCATTCTCCTTGCCATGTCATTCTCTTCATCCTATTCTTCTTGTAAGAATTTGGCCACAGGGAGAATCAGTTGAATAGGAAAAATAGCATCAGTGCCATACACCAACTTAAATGGAGAAGTTCCTATGGACTTCTTGTTGGTAACCCTGTCATCCCACAATGCAAACTTCAACTTCAAATCCCAGCTCTTTTTGTTGTCCTCCAACAGTTTTTTTATTCTCCTTACAGGACTCTTGTTAGATGATTCTGCCAGGCCATTGCCTTGAGGATAATAGGAGGTAGAATGCATCAATTGAATGCCCATGGATTCACACATGTCCACCAATTCTTTTGCCCTGAAAGATGTTGCATTATCAGTGACTAGTTTGGTTGGGCAACCAAATCTAGTGAAAATATTCTCACTCAAGAACTTTATGACAACCTGATGATTAGCATTCTTAGTGGGTACAACCTCAATCCATTTTGTGAAATTATCAGTGGCTACCAATATCCATTTGTGTTGGCCACTAGAATGTGGGTTGATCTCACCTATAAAGTCCAAGCCCCATTTCTGGAAGGGACCATTGGTGTGTACTAGATTTAAGGGCAAAGATTTTAGTTATTGTCTTCCTACAAACCTCTGACATTTGTCACAAGACCTTACAAAAGAACACACATCAAATAACAAAGTAGGCTAATAATACCTAGCTCTCAGGATCTTGTGGGTTGTGGTTTTCCAATAATGATGCCCTCCACAGATGCTAGAATGGAACTGGTGCATGACTTTCGCAGATTATCCTTTGTCTAGACATCTCAAGAGGATCCCTGATGGTTATTTCCAATAAAGAAGGTTTTTATTAATGCATAATTTGGCTGATCTGAGCTTAATGGCTTGAGCTTTATTAGAGGTAAGCCCTGGAGGGACTTCTAGCTTCTGCAAAAAATGAACTACACTAGAATACCATTCACAGGTGGCTAGATTTTCAGCCAAAGTTTGATTATACTCTTTCTCTTCTGCTACTTCCTCTGTCCACTCACCACCTAAATTTGAACCCATGCAATTGATATCTAGCAAACTATGGTTTCCTCAGCCGTAAGCTTAGTCAAGCCCTGGCCTTTGACCAACTTGGTAGGCTTCACCTCTATGTTGAACTCTATGAATTTTGCAATCCATTTAGCTCTCTTTCCATCAATATCTAGCTAAGTTAGGACATCTTTCACTGAGGCTGAAGGTACATATGCAACCACTTTGGAATTCAGGATATAAATTATGAATGCCTTTAAATATTTTATGAGAGCATAAGCTTGTTTTTCAATAAGGTCATACCTTAGTTCAACATCCCTCAAAATTTTTCTGAAAAAGGCCACAGGGTGCTCTACGCCTTCATCATTTTTTTGCAATAGAACTATTGCAAGTGTATCATAAGAGGCAAAAGAGAAGATATAAAACTCCTTGGTGTAATCTGGGTTGATTATAGTGGAAGCTTCCATGATAGCTTGTTTGATAGCTTCAAAAGAGCTTCTTGCAACATCTATCCATTTTATTTATGATCCTTTCTTCAGCATGGAAGTGATGTGCTTCACTAGCTTTGCAAAGTTTGGATTGAACCTCCTTATGAAGTTAATCTTACCTAGGAAAGATTGAATATCTCTTTTTGACCTTGGGATGGGTAATGTCTGAATTGATTGAAATCTTGCTAGATCAGTCTTCACACCTTCAGCAGAAACAATATGTCCCAGAATTTTTCCTTCTTCTAGAGCAAACTGTGACTTCTTTGGGTTCACAGAGGTTCCAAATTGTCTGCACTTTAGAAACACCTTCTTTAAATGCTGCAAATGGTCTTTTTGACTACTAGAAAAGACTATTATGTCATAAAGGTAAATAAGTGCAAACTTGTCCTTCTCTCCCACAAAGGCTATGTCCATGGCCCTCTGAAAAGTAGCCACATCATTCATCAATCCAAAAGGCATCTTGGAGTACATGAAAGTGTCGCAAGGAGTAGTGAAGGCGGTCCCTTCCTGATCTTTTGGATGTACAACAATCTAATTGTACCCTAAAAATCCATCTAAGAAAGACATGACTCTAGCCCCTAAAACTTTTTGCAACAAGTGTTCCATCTTAGGCAAGGGGTAGTTCTCTTTTTTAGAGCCTTTGTTTATATTCCTGAAGTCAACACAAACCCTAATTTCTCCATTCTTCTTTCTTACTACCAGAAGGTTAGCTATCCACTTTGAATACCTTAGGGGAACTATGATCTTGGCATCCAGCAACTTCTTGATTTCTTTTTCAATCAAAGGCAATAAGAGGGGGCTGATAGGTCTTTTAATTTCTATTTAAAATGGATGGTGTTCTTCTCCAGTGGAATCTTATGTTGAATGATGTTTTTGTCATATGTCTTAATATCACTGTACTCCCAAGCAAAAATCTCAACAAATTGTTTCATCAAGGTGCAATACTCGGAACTTTGGGTAGAAGGCAAGTGAGTGGACAGATTTATGTGCTTTGGATGGGTTGGACTCCCTATATTATGTCTATGAACTGCAGACTCATTTTCCTTTTTGGAAGGCTTATAAGGTACATCATTATGATCAAACAGCTTCTCTAGGGGCACTAATCCTTTGGGTATATGGTTACTAGGCAACTGAACAATGTTATCCTGACCCCTGACCAATCTCGTCCTTTAGCTTGGACTGGTTGCATTGTTCCATGGTTTCATTTTCTTGATCAATGTGCATTTCAGAAAATTCATCAATGACTTGTAAAAAGATATTAATTTCATCATCATCTTCAAAAACTTTCTAGTATTTGACATTGTCAGGCAGAGATGGTCTATATTTCACCTGAACTTAAGAAGTCAATTTAGGAGGCAAAGGAGGAATAAACGTGCTAGCAGACACAGCAAGGGAGACAACAAATTGGTTCTTCATTCTAGGGATGTAAGAAATGCTGAAACTATTAAAAGAACCCTTGAGCTTCCATATCTCATCTCTGTATGCTCTCAGCCTTGGATGCTTTGCTTGGAAAGTTTTGTTCACCTGTTGAATGATAAGGTCCGCATCTCCAAACACCTTCAGACCTTTGATGCCCATTTCTTTAGCAATGTTTAAGCCCAATATCAAGGCTTCGTAATCTTATATGTTATTTGTGACC
>Ga0115851_101947_pt1 | contig 10964 bp, 10 predicted proteins | sample InSIn2gowninarea_FD_83865 | JGI IMG/M metagenome (GOLD analysis project Ga0115851, IMG submission 83865)
ATGAAGGCATTCTCCTTGGTTATTCTCCTTACAGCAAAGCATATAAGTGTTACAATAAAAGACTTGGAAGAATAGTTGACAGCATTGATGTAGTGATTGATGAAAAAGGATACATTCCCAGGCAGGTAAATCATGAAGATATCGAAGAAGATGATGACTACCCTCCAAATCAAACTGATGATGAAGAAGAAGAACCTCAAAAGGCACCAGGGGAACAGATAAGGATAGAAGAGAAGTCTCCATCCAGGTATGTTCAAAAGAATCATCCAGAATCTTAGATTTTGGGACAGAAAGAGGCAGGTGTACAAACAAGAAGAACAATAGCAGAAGCCTCAAGCTATTTGGCATTGCTCTCCTCCACTGAACCACAAAGTGTAAAAGAAGCATGCAAAGATGAATGTTGGGTCAAAGCTATGGATGAAGAACTTGAGCAGATCGAAAAGAACAACACTTGGGAGTTGGTTCCTAGACCAAAAGATAAGAATGTCACAGGGACAAAATGGATCTTCAAAAATAAATTAAATGAAAATGGGGAAGTAGATAGAAACAAGGCAAGACTGGTTTGTAAGGGATATGCTCAACAAGAGGGAATAGACTTTGAAGAAACTTTTGCTCCAGTTGCTAGACTTGAGGCCATCCGAATGTTCCTTGCCCTCTCTAGCTCTCAAAAATTCAAAGTATTTCAAATGGACGTGAAGTCAGCCTTTTTGAATGGAGATTTAGAAGAAGAAGTGTACATTGAGCAACCAGATGGCTTTATCCTTGGAAATGATCCAAATCTTGTATGCAGACTTAAAAAGGCTCTCTATGGGCTTAAACAAGCTCCAAGGGCTTGGTACTATCGGTTGGATAAATACCTTCATCAACAAGGTTTTTCAAAAGGATCAGCAGATAGGAATCTCTATATAAAAATTGAAAATAACAAATTTCTAATACTTGTTGTGTATGTAGATGATATTATCTTTGGCAGCAATGAAGAAGCTATGAGTCAAAACTTTGCCTTGGTGATGCAGAAAGAATTCGAAATGTCATTACTTGGAGAATTGACATACTTTCTTAGATTGCAAATCCAACAAAATGAAGGAGGTATTTTCTTGTCTCAAACCAAGTACCTCAAGCAGATCTTGAAGAAGTATGGCATGGAAGATTCGAAACCAGTATGTACCTCCATGGTTACAGGATGCAGCCTCAGTGCAAATGATGAATCAGCAGCAGTGCATCAACCAACCTATAGATCCATGATTGGGAGTTTGCTTTATTTGACAGGTACCCGACCAGATATTATGCATGCAGTGGGAATAGTTGGAAGGTTTCAAGCCAACCCAAAGGAAACTCATCTTCAGGCAGTCAAAAGAATCTTCAAGTATCTTCAAGGGACTCAAAACTATGGCTTATGGTATCCTAGAGATACAGATCTCACTCTTCATGCTTACACAGATGCAGATTGGGCCAGAAGCTTGGATGACAGGAAGAGCACAAGTGGTGGTGCATTCTTCATGGGTTCCAGATTAGTATCTTGGTTCAGCAAGAAACAGAGTTCGATTGCTTTATCTACAGCTGAAGCAGAATATGTGGCTGCGGCATCTTGTTGCACACAACTTCTTTGGATGATGCATACCTTGCAGGATTTTCAAATCACTTGCACTCCACCTGTCTCTATCTTATGTGATAATACAAGTGCAATCAGCATTTCAAAGAATCCAGTCATGCATTCAAAGACCAAGCACATACCAATCAAGTATCACTTTCTCCGGGAACAAGTGCTTGAACAAAAGGTCAAGTTGGAGTATGTTCCTTCTAAGGAACAAGTTGCTGATATTCTCACCAAACCACTGCCCAGGGAAACTTTTGAATATCTCAGACAAAAGCTGGGAGTCGTTGATGCTTCATCCTGCTGTTGAAGCTTGTCTATTCTAAAGAATTGGTTGTACGCGAGTTTCATAAGGAGTATCCGCGTATACACGCTTGTTTCTGTGGATACAATCGCGTATATGTTAATATGGAGGAAATCAGTGGGCCAGACTCAGGGTGAGAACAGTCTGATTTGGGTCTGACAGAGACCATCTGGCACAGGTTCAGGGGGAGCAGATAAACTTCTAATGATGCATTGTTGGCATTATCATAGAAGCTTTTGGTTCTAGTTCACAGCTGTTGTTGGTTTCAGGTGGAACATTTGCAGAGGGAGAACAGAAGGAAATCATGGTTGCTGATCTGAATGGTGATTGACAGATGCTGCTGCTATCAATTATTGGTGACTTTCATAAGTCTTTATCTAGATATTTCGTCTCTATGTCATGTATCTCTTTTATGGTGTCAAGGTCATGTAACGGCCTATTTTGGTTTCCCCACTATGCCTGGGATGAAGATGTAATGTATCTGGTTGTCATATGTAAATTTCTGATGTATCCCCACTTAGTTGGGTGGTTGATCCCCACTTGGTTGGGTGATGGATGTATGTATTGAGTCTTTTGGTGATAGGAAGGTCATTTATGATGTATAGAGTCATGTTCTTCTTGTAGAACATCTTTTTGCAGACCTTGCTTACAGCCAGGAGGAGCATGAACAACACACTTCAGCTTATTCAGAGATTTCAGCAGGTACTCAGGGGGAGTATGGACAGCAAAGGAAGAGAATATCTTGGTCCGCCCTTTGCCCTTGATGTCAAAGGGGGAGAGTGATTGGTTGTTGTTGCCATCAAGTCCAAAGGGGGAGATTGTTGGCATTATGATACATATGTTGTACTTGATGGCAACCCACTCATCTCAGATGATAAATTATAGTGCAGCAAAGTTCACGCACTTTCATGAAGAGAAAAGTTTATTTCATGTAGAGAAAAGTTCACGCACTTTTATGCAGAGAAAAGTTTATTTCATGTAGAGAAACGTTCACGCACTTTTATGCAGAGAAAAGTTTATTTCATGGAGAGAAAAGTTCACGCACTTTTATGTAGAGAAAAGTTTATTTCATGTAGAGAAAAAGTTCACGCACTTTCATGCAAGGAAAAGCGCGTATATGTTGGAGAACTTACCTTTGGTCCATGGCAATTAGTCCTTGGAATTTGCGCCTATGGGTTTGGACCATGGTATCTACACAGATGTGTTGATCCCTAGTATTGAGTTGATGGTATTGTGTCACTATGGTTTTGGACCGTGGTATTGAGAAAGGACTAAGGCTATAAAAGAGGAAGGAGATCATTTGGCAAAGGATCATCAGAATTATCTGAATATCTGATAAAGTGCTAGATCTGGAATATTGTGATTGGGTTATGGTGCAGATCTAGATCTGAATGAAGAAGGAACCTGAGTGTAAGGAGAAGGATAAGTTCTATTGATGGGTCAAAATCTTAAGGCTGGAATAGTGGTATCTCTATATGATTTTGATCTGTGGTATGTGGCATACGCTTGATCTATAAATCTAATAATCTGGGTCTGAATTATTGATGCATGTTTTATTTTACACATGTTATGATCTGGGTATGTTTGATGTAACAACTGCAAAGTTATAAGGAAATATTTGCAGATCTGTATGCGGGTTGGCTTTGGTATTGATGATGCAAGTGTAGTTGATGGGTTTTTGATGTTCTTGGATCCAGTCTGAAAATTAATGAAAAGTGGTCCTTGAAAGAAAAGAAGTAGGGGGTTGTAGCTCCCTTCCAGGAGAGACTGGAAAACGAGAGAGAGAGTTGTAGCTCTCTGCAGGTTGTAGCCTGCGTACTGGTAAAGGACTGCACCAGCATAAAATCATTGTAAAAGGAGTTTCTTATTAAAAGAAGATAGAGACATATTGCAGCAGGTGGTTTTCACCCACATTGGGTTTCCACCTTATATCTGGTGTTCTTATGTGTGACTATTTGCTTTTCTTGTTCCTGCTCATTATTTTATGATTCTGACATACAAAATAATGATCAATATTTGAAGAATTATTCAAAGTATAAATAAGGAAGATATATTGAAAAGAATTTGATAATACTGATTCACCCCCCCTCTCAGTATTATTTCCAACAAATTGTGATCAAGAAGTTTCTAACCCTGGTGCATGATGACTATCTGTGGTTGAGCACGCCAATCCCAATTACCGATATGTTGATCCATCGGATCACACTGTTGCCACACTCAGGGTTGAATCAAACCAAGGAGTTTGGTAGAAAGACGAGCGAGCGTGACCTCATAAGGAAAATTAAGGATAAATTCAAGCTTGAGAAGAAGCCACGCAGGTACTCTATCACCTAAATCACTAACCCCATGGTGAAGATTGCCACATAGATCCTTGTGGGTAAAGTTATGAGAAAATTCCACACGGATGAAGTTTCGGTGCCAATAATTTCTTTGGTTGCATAGTGCATGGAGGGTGTGCAGTTCAATTGGTCACACTATGGAGGACGAGGGTAAAAAAATTCACTATTAGTGGATTTTTTTTCTCCATCGTGATCATCTCTTGGGATCTGCCGGAGGATACTCTCTTTCCTCCCATGGATAAGGATTTGTCGGAGACTGCACAGTTTACCTCCCTCTATGAAACAAAGGATGCCATGTGCATCACAAAGACCAAATTCTTCTGGGTGCTGATGGAGGCAAGAATTCGCATGCCCATCAACAAGAAGCCATGGTTGTCTCCAATCGTGTTGGAGCAACTTTCAAAGTACATGAAGTTTAAAGATGACTTCCACTGCATATACATCCGGACGCGGAAGGATCCACAACAAAAATGGTTTGACCTACCTTACCTCACTATAGAAGACGTTATTTAGGAGGTCATTAAGCATTGGCTGACAAATTGGCATAGTCCATCTGATTTGGTTGTGGGCACCAGCAAATCCACATACAAGAAAAATAAGGAAGCGTTTAAGAAGAAGGTTTAGCAGTTAGATGACAAGTGGAGAAAAGAGGCCGAGGAGAAGGCCTGGGTGGAAGCGGAGCATGCTGCGAAGTGGCAGGCCAAACAAGAAGAGTGTGACTTTGAGCGCAGTGGTAAGTCTCCTTCGCCTCAAATAGAGGAGGGAGAGTAGCCAGAGAAGGGCAACAATGGTGAGGAGGTGTAGGAGAGAACTCCCTTTTGGATCAAATGATACAGGGAGCAAGGAAAGGAAGGGCCGCAGAAGAAATCAAAAGTGACCAAGCTATCACTAGATCCAATCACTCTGATTGATGGTGACCTTGTTGTGATTGGCGACAAGGTATGCAATACCACCACAAAACTGCTACAATAGTTCAAGCAGCAGCAACAACAGGCATTGAGTACCATTCAGAAGGATCTGCACAAGCCATAGATTCAGACGAATTAGATTTAGGTAAGCGTGGGGAAGATCAATGCTACATCAACGACTTTGGCACTGGGGACCACTTAAGCAGCAAAGATGGTTCGATCAGTGGATCTCTGGGAAGTCGCGCTACAGATGGATCCTTGAGCGTGGAGGCAGTCGATGACAAGGTAATCATGAGTTATTTGAAGAACACCAACCTCAACCTAGCCTCTTGAATGAGTATCTTCACACGTTGCAGCCAAGTGTGACAACAGAGTTCCGGGCGTGGGAGCAGCCCGTGGCCAGCCTCATCAGTGAGTATTAGGTGAAAAATGAACATATGTTCACTTAGAAGACAGAGGCGCTGAAGGCCAAGGACACAATCTAGGCACAAAGTGCCCAGATGGTAGTTGCAGTAGTAGAAGCATGTATAATGGTGCCATAATTTCATATCTCGAAGGATGCACCATTGGAGGCAAAGATCATAAAACTTGCTACGGGCGTGTACGATGCCAAGGAAGAAGTGGCTAGGGTTAAGTTTGAGCTGAAGCTGAAGATAACTAAATTGGAGTTGAAGTCACAACCTTTAACCCCACCATAGGTAAGGGCACAACGTGAAGCCACTGTGAAATATGGAGTCATGTTAGTGGATGCCGCGGTCGGGGACTGTACCACACTGTTTGAGCAAGCCATGGAGGTAGTAACGACTCTACAGGAGGATACCAACTTGTAGAGATTGAATACAGAAGTCTGTGAGCTCCAGTAGAAATATGATGAAGTGAGGGCAACGATGCACAACATTGCTATAGCACAATGCCTTTCCAAGTTGTAGGAGGAGAAGCAGCTACTTGCACAGGTGGAAGCAGCATATAAGAAAGAAGAAATACTCAAGGCTAGATTGGGGCCTTGGTTGGATGAGGCTTACATTGTCTCCATCAAAATTCATGAGAAATTGGCGAACTTGCAGAGTACACAACAAAAAATCAAGCAAGATAGTGCAAGACTAGCCACAGAGAAATTGGTGGAGCAAATCAAGGAAGCAGCCACGTAGAGCGCAGTTGAAGTAGCAGTTGCACAAGTGGAGCTAGGGGATCTTCACAGTAAGATCTTTGTGCCAGCAGAGTGACTCGAGGGTGAGTCATGATCTTGGTGTTGGGGGCCTATTGGGATGGGGTCCCCTAGGGTCAATTTTGGGGCAAAAGCCCAAGTTTTGTTCCAAAAATATGTAAAGTCTCCACAAATTGTAGTCGCGAAGCATGCAGATAATTAAAGAGTCAAAAAGGGTTTTACCCTCTTTTATGTAAGTTGAGTCGGCTTTTGAAGATCTACCCATTATCCACAGACCATGGGAATGTATAAATAGGAGTATCTTAGAATGTCTAAGGCAAGTAATGAAGTTCATCTATGCGAGAAGTATAAAGAGTTACCGAAGAAGAGTAGGAAGAAAGGCTCTATAAATGTTTGCGCAGAGGCTTAGAGTAGAATCCACATTTGAGTGTGCGGACCCCTGAAACTGATTACGCGGACCCATGCAAGTGAGTGCACAGGGAAGTTTTGAGTTTGTAAGCTGAACAAAATATTAATAAAGAAGATTATTGCATAAATTCCTGAGTTTCACATATTTACTTCTGTTATGAATGAATGTGCATTATGTTGTAATGAATGATGGGTTTATGAAATAATGATGTATTAATGCACGATTTTACCTAACCCGTATTGTTATAAGAACGTAATTAACGTTAACTATTTACATGAAGATTATCTTATTGTATGTTGAAGTTATCGAACACTTAAGCTGATCAGGCTAATTACTAGGTTAAGAATAATATTTGGTGTGCTTAAATAGCTGGCTAGTCTATTGAAGGTCCGCGAAAGGCAGTTTTAGACCTTCGTGGAGGTCTAGGGGCTGAATAAATGGAGTTATATCGATAAGCCTTAAAGGCTTATTGATCTGCACAAAGATAGATTAGGGCACAAAATGACATCACATTGATCTCTGGGTGCGGAAACTTGGTTCCAGCATCCCACCATACTACTTCGGGAGAGACTTCAATTTGTGATCTGTAGATTGATACTGAAAAGGCCAATAGTGTAGGGATTTGTTTAGTGCAAATAACTCTGAACCTAGGTCAGGACTCACTAAGCCAACAATTGCCCATGCCGCTCCCACAATACTTCTGTTCTTCCTTTCATCCACTCCATTCTATTGTGGTTTATGAGGTGCTATCAACTCCCGTCGAATGCCTTCTGATGCACATAATTGTTTGAAATCATTCGATATATACTCTCCACCATTATTGATTCTAAGAGCTTTAAATTTCCTGCAAATATCTTTATCAACAAGTGATTTAAATTCACAAAACTTAGTGAACTTTTGATCTTTCTTCTGCATGAAGAAAATCCAACACTAATGAGAAAAACCATAAAAAATATTACAAAATACCTGTGCTTAGCCATGGATGTTGTCGAGAATGGTCTACACACATCTGAGTGAACTCGATCAAGGATCGCTTGTGCTTGACTATCTTTGTCATGAAAGGAAGCTTTAGTGTACTTCCTTAATGTAAACCCTTTGTATGTGTCTCTCTACTCTAGTGTACCCTTGGGAAGACCTGTAGAAATTTGTTGCAAGATCTTCAAAGTGCCATGATGCAACATCATAGCCTATATCCTCCAACACAAAAATAGAAACCAATCTCTTCTTAAAACCCAAAACATACATAACATATTGCAAAGTTAGGGGAGAATCAAACTCCTTGTGAAAGGTAATTGTATCGATTCTAGTTGCTTTATACCTCCCATCATCACCCATCTTGATATGCATCTAGATATCCTTCTCCTCTAAGTTATTGAAGAGATATTTGTTACCAGTCATATGGAATGAAGCTCCATTGTCTAGGTACCACACACTACCCATCATCGATGAGACCATACAAACGATGAGGGTAAAATCTAGTTCAAACTGTGAAGCAAGAGATTCACCTGATTCTCCTCCTGAGGGCTTATTACCGACCTTCTTGTGCAGACATTTTGGGGCAAAGTGTCCCAACTCATGACAATGAAAAACTTTGTTTTTGACATGTCCTTATTTTCGCCCTGATAAGAATCTGATTTCAAATGGGATGAATTCCCCTTCCCTTTCTTTGCCTTACCAGCTAAGGCACAATCCTCCTCATCATCATGCTTTGATGAGGATCCGTCTCCGGTGTTTCACCGAATCTCTTCTTATACCAAGTCGAACCATAATTTCTCCCACTCTGGTAGCTTCTCCCTCCCATTAACTGGGTCCTGGTAGTTGTTCCAGCTCTTGGGAAGTCCTAGAAGTGCTAGGCTTACCATATTGTCTTCTGTAATAGTAATACTAAAACTTCCAAGCTCATCCCAACATTGGGTGAACTTGGTCAAGTACTTCGGAATTGAGTTTCCCTTCTCCATATTGATCTTTCTAAGCTTGTCCTTCAATTCCAACTTCTTGTGGTCACTGTTATTTTGAAACAGGTCCATCAATGCTTTCCACATTGTAAATGGGTTTTCCTTACCATTGAGATTCAAGACAATATGATCTCGAACTCCTTCTAGGATAATCCTTCTTTCATTTTCCACACACTTTCTCCATTCATCCAGATCTTTAGCATCAAATGCTGGAGGCTTCAGAGTGTAATGATCTTTGAATTCCTTCAGCTCGTTGTCTTCGAACACTACCTCCATCCTGTCCTTCCAAGCTATGTAATTCGAGCTTCCCTCTAGGGCGTACTCCAATCTAAAACAGTAGAATGCCATCCTGCTGACTCTGAAGTATGAAACTGCAAATTCGATTTCACCTGCACAAAAAACTCATACTCTCCTCTTCTATAATATCTTCAGCTTTGATACCATGTAGACTTTTACTTTGAGATTCAAACTACTTATGTAATATGTTGGAAAAAAAGACTTGAATCTACTCTACTCATCAACAGAAACAAAAATTGATCGATAAAAACACTAATCAAAAAAGGAATAATTTCAATCGAACATAACATACTATTTTCTTGGGGAAAGAAATTGCTCAAAATCCCAATCATGTATGTTGCATTAACTAGAAGATCTAAGAAGAAAATGCAATTCTTGTTCAACCCGAACAATTCCCGCACAACTACAATCTATCTCTCTGCTTCACAAACTAGCTCAAGCCAACGCTTAGCCAATTATGTTGCCTTCCAAGCCCCTAATTCCTTGTGCAATTCCTGAGAGAATTAGCCCATATTTAATTGGGAAAATACCTCACCATAACTGTGTAATTCATCATAGGAATTCTACTAATTGCATGCACCATCTGTATAGCTTGAAAAATTATACAAATGATAGTACATTGTCCCTGAACTCTAATCTCAACTAGTTCTTCCTCTGAACAAACATGCATGAGTTATTTATGAGTGAATATTCAGTTAAATGGTTTGAACTGTTTGAACTAGTTTAACTAACTATAACTCAATTACACTGACTTAATTAATTACAACTCAAAAGAAATCAACATGGACCCCTAAAATTTAGGAATCACTCTACATGGCTCTAGATAGACTTCCAACTCGAATTTACTGAGCCAACTACGTCAAATTAGCTTAGTTAACTATTACAAGTTTCTACGAGAATAGAATTTCGATTTAATTCCTAATTTAATTCAAGGACAAATTAAATTATGATTTCTTATTGTTATTTCTAACACAAAGGAAGCTTTCAAGCTTTCATTGTGCAAACCTCTACACTCTGCACAATTTGTTAATAATAAAAAATGGAACATGCATAACCATAATAATAAATGAGGCACATGTACTAACTCCAAAATAGTTAAAACACATTGCAATTAAAAAGATCCAAAGAAAAACATTATTTGAAAGCATTAAAATTTAAATTAACGTATCAAAACTAAATCTAATTATCTTATATATTAATTTTGATACATATTTTTCCCCAAATTAATTTTTATATATATTTAAAATTTAAACTAATCTATATATTAATTTTTCAATTAAAATTCACATTACATCAAAATAAAAAATTACTACTACACGGTATAACATTATTTCAAAGCATTAAAATATCAAAACTAAAAGCATGAATTACAAAGCATTAAAATATTAATATTAACACACATTTCCAAAATGAATACAAATGCATATGTGGAGGGTTGTGGAGGAAGGCCATTGTACAGAGGAATCTTTCAAGCTTTCGTTGTGCGGACCTCCATACTCCATACAATATATTAATAATAAAAAATGAGGCGAGCCTAATTACACAAAAATAACCATAATAATAAATGAGGTGGGTCAAATTGCATGCCTACTAACTCCAACAAAGTTAAAACACATTACCATTAAAAAAATCCAAAAGAAAAATGCAATATTACAAACTACCACATTCATTATTTGAAAGCATTGAAATTTAACTTAACCCATCAAAATTAAATCTAATTATTTTATCTTATATATAAATTAGATATATATTTAAATTTTAAAATAATCTATATATTAAAATTAAACCTATATATTCATTCAAACCTAACCTATATATTCAATATTCAATATATAGGTTAGGTTTGAATATATAGACTATTGTTTTAATTTTAATACATTAAGTCAGATTTTATATATATATATATATATATATATATATATATATATATATATATAATATTTTTTTATTTATTAAAATTAAAAAAATATTTTTATATTATTTTTTATATTAAAAT
>Ga0115851_101948_pt1 | contig 10958 bp, 7 predicted proteins | sample InSIn2gowninarea_FD_83865 | JGI IMG/M metagenome (GOLD analysis project Ga0115851, IMG submission 83865)
GGGCTCATTGATATCAGTGGCTTTGAGGTCAGCCCCCAGAAATCCTTCACCCACCCAAATGTTGACTACATTGATAGTCTCGTTATTGAAACCCAATACACAACCCTTAGATCTCCCTCTAACATCCAGTGAGTGGAAATTCCAATCCGGGAGCATCTTCAGCAAGATTTTGTTAATGGAGATCCCATCACCTAGAGTCTCCTGTAGTAATATTACATCAATCCTCTCTGATCCAATCAACCTCTTAAAAGCCAGTTTCTTATTTGAACTGGCCAAACCCCTGCAATTAAAGGAGAGGCATTTCATGGAGTAACCCTGTCAAGGTTTCCTTTTGCTCTAAGAGCCCGGTCAATAGGAGTCTGAATGCCCGTTGACATCTCAATACTCACCCATCTGATGGCTTTGGATAAATGTGATTGTCAACCCCTAAGTAGTTTGAGGGTTTTGGAGGGTATAGGGTCCTCTCCAAATTGAGAAGATAGGGTTCGGGAATGGGGTAACGATCTCATATTATATATGTGAGAGCCACTAGAGCTCGAGCCTTCCCTGGAGGCAATAGGGAGAGGGTCCAATTGTAAGGTCAAAGAAGAGCAAGGGGAGAAACTACCATAGGACAATTAATAAAACACAAATTACTAGCCCTAATACCCAAACCTGAAATAACAACAGATGATAATGCATTTTCAGATATCAATAAATTTTGAATAGAAAGAGGAGAGGGAGTAAGAGTACCCGAAAATGAATCAATGCCCCTTGCTCATGAATGGGTGACCGGTGCCTCAGGAGTCCAAGAGTTTTTCTAATGTGCCACCGCCTCATCTCCATTATGGCTCCGCTGGGGATCCTCTCTGCGTACAACAGGAGATGTTGCTACCTTCGTGATTGTCTGCGTGCTTGCTGAAACATAGCTTCGCGAGGGTTCTAGCTGTTTCCTAGTTATTAGTGGGCTATCTTTGTATAGGTGACCGACCTCATGGCACCTCCTACAATGAAAGGGAATTCCCTCATAGTCCAATATCTATCACCTCACAATTTCCCCCATTTGTAGCCTATATCTCTCCACCAAGCCTTCGCGGGTGTCCAAGTGCACCAATATTTTGGCTATGGCGAGGCACCCAGTTTCATCATACGATTAGTTGTGGTCCAGATAACCACCCAGATCATCCCCAATACACTTGAAGATTTCCTCAGCCCAGAATTGCAGTGGCAGTCCAAGAAGTCGCACCCAAATCGGCCATGCCCCCATTTTTTCCTTCTCTGGGTCGAAGAGGGCCGACCATCTCTTGAGGAGTACAAGCATTATCTCAATGTATCAATATCTGGTTAAAACCCAATTGGTGGGTTTCGATTGCAAGAAAATAAGAGCAAACCATCCCCTAGACATGGTGTGCACAATAGGAAACTATTTCATCAAATTCCCCCATATCTCCTTTTTCCACTGCTTTAGGTGCGCTGATGTATAGTTTCGGTCCCAGACCCTTCCAACCAACATTGTGCTCTTGGTTAGCGCTGCTTGAGCCATACTAATACCTTCACCGAAAACCAGTAGTCGAACCCTCTCATGAACTTTTGAGCACTCTAGGGTTTTTTCCCCTCTCTTGCCCTATGTTTCTAAGTTATGGTTTGTTACTCGCCATCCGCTTGATGATTGTCATCTGAGTCTATGGCTATGTTTTCATCAAGGCCCAAATCTTGTTGGGAGATACCATCGAAGCACCCTGATGTGTGACCTGTATTAGCAAACCTCGGGAATTCAAGAGCGGTAGTCCCAGGAGCGCAATAAGATTGGTTTATTCCACCATTCTCGTCCACAATCGTTCCATTCTCGCCCCCCGCAACCACCCCTGAGTTCTCCTGAATATTCAGCTCAATACCCTGCTAATTGTGAGCCTAGTACAATAGCTCAGAAGGCGATGGAATGTTCAAAAAGGGCAGTTCCGGTGCCACCCTCAGGTTGAGTAAACTCTTGGTCACACAACTTCCGGTTGAGTAAACCCGAACGCTTGTAGGGTTATTTCCATGTCCTCCATTACCAAGGAATAAACAACAAATTGGCCATTCGATGGCTTATCTATTCCAGTGAGTTCCCTCCACACGACAGATGTTTGTCTATGACACATATTTGCGAAGAGTCCATGGTGTCGAATGAATAGTCTATTAGCTCTTCGTCCATGCATAAATGTTGTTCTAGCTACTGGTTGTTGTTCCTAGCAAGTGATCACAAGCCCCCCCCGACAGGCATCGACTTTGACTCAATATCTGCAAAAACTAACTCCGTTTCCTTGTTGTTCCCTTAAAGCCTTCAGGTATAAACAATGCTGATAGACTCCGCGTTAAGGAAGCCTGAAGTTCTGGGTCTCCAAACTGTTGCCCGCTAAAGCAACCCTTTAACAGTTACAACGTTATACGAGAAAGGTGAAGACCCACCCCGGTGCACCCATGAAAACATAGTTCATGGTTTAAACGACCCACCATTGACTGCCGACCGAAGATTTTTACCCTGCACTAAACCCTAGTTCTGCCATGTTTGCCCTTAGTGACCACCGAGCCTCTGCCTCCCTCAAAGCCCACATGGTATTGTTATTGCATGCAAATAAAAACCATTAGTGATGGATTTGAGTTTAATCTTTACTGTTGCTACTACTTCGTCCTCTATGCTCACTTTGTCTGAGCATTTGAAAACTTTTTCCCTGGAGATCAAACTTGTAAAAATAGAGACTTTTGCTTAATGATACCAATTGCAATAAGAAATTGATACAAATAAGATATTGTACTAGGAAAAATTCCAAGACTCCTTCTCAAGAAGAAATGCCCATTTTCAATAAGAGGTTGCCCCAAATGAATCAAAGACCACCAATTGACACAACGATCCCAATTGAAAGCTAAGGGACATGTACAACTTGAACTAATTATGTTCATTAACACAAGACTACTAGGCATAATAAAATTCACAATCTTAAGTGAAATAAGGGTATTTCACCCAAGATACAAACCTTTCATTTCCTCAACAATTAGTCTTCTTGAGGCTATTGATTGTTTCCTGCTATCGCTACTGCTACTAAAGCAGCTCCCGTTGAGCTAATGCTCTTTGATCTCCAACATCTGCTTCCTTGCTTCTGTGTGGGGACTGATCATGTGGACCTAACTTAACTTTGGGCCTCTTGTCATTCCACACTTTTGTTGTAGCTCAACCTTTTCTCACAACATAAAGTGTTGTGAAATCCCCCTGAAACCAAAATGATTGTACTCTCCTCTTTCTTTCCAATGTTGGTGCATTTGAAATAAACAAATTCATCATTGTAATTAGCAAGGGGACTCAACCATACCTCCAAAGTTTAGATGCACCTTTATGATTATCCTTTCCTGGTTGCTTGCATCTGACTTATTCGACCTCTCTTGAGTCCATTCTCTTCTTTATTTAAGAGAAATAGAGGATCTATTCCCCCTTAGTAGAATGTCCTCCTTTTCCTTCCATAATTTCATTGGCTAAGTCCTAATGGGAACATTACATTTGAGGTTCTTTTTCAGCTTGCTAAGGTTCATATCTTGGTTACACAGGTTTGAAATGCACATATCCTTTCTCTTTTATTTCATTCTCCACAACTTCTTGCTGCCTTTCTGCTTTATTTGTAAAGGGGAAATGAGAGAGCTATTGATGAACCTCAGTATTGCAACAAGAATGTTGCAACTCCCAAGGCTACCAACTTAAATTATCAACTCAGGGTCTATACAAAATTAAGAGGTATCGACACTATATGTACAACATACAATATGTTCTTCTTTCATTGATTTGATGTAGTGAAGTGAATGTCATGTGATCAAAGCCTAAAATAATTACAGAAATGGAAATGTTACTCTATTTGCAAGAAATGGAAATACTACTTGCTCAAATGTAAACACTAGTCCTTATTGCAAGAAGGTAAAGGTTATTCTATTTACAGGAACAAAAAAGTACTTGTTTATTTGCAAAATGTAAACGCTGTGCTACTTGCAACAATGTGAATCATTAGTATAATTGCAGAATGTGAAAAGTTGCCTTGAAAACAAACTAATCCTATGCAAGAACAACATTTTGTAATTGAAATCCTAAAAACATAAATTCAATGAAATAGGCTTAATCTACTTTGTAAAAAGGCAAGTCCTAAATGGTGTTTATACTTCCCCAGTCATGGATGTAGAGCCTAGGGGTCATTATTTAAGCCTACCAAATTTTTGGAGACAACATGATCAAGTTTACATGTGCTACATGAGGTGCTAGAAGAGGCCTTGTTTTGTTACAGGAGGAGATAACTTGCCTAATTCCAAAGTAAATCAAATTCCAATGAGATGATTTTTTTTGTTATTAAGTAGGATGTATTAGGACTCCATTCCAAGTCGAATCACTCCAGAATACCTTTGTTAATACATGCTAAAAAATAGCAGAAAATTACTACACTAAAAATTGAAAATTCATGAAGTAGTGAGCTAGTTAATCTACCAAATGCCTAACCTAATCAAATGCAAATGCTATGGAGTAAATTTTGCTATTAAATTGAATGTTTTTATGGACCAATGCAAGTGGAATCAACCCAAATGAAGTTCATTAACATGTTCTAAAAAATAGCAGAAAATTACTACTATTTTGCTACAAGGGATTTCCATAAATTCTAGATTTGTGAACTAGTAGACCAATCCAAGTAGCTCAATGATGAACGTGACTTTTCAAAGTTGTTCTAAGGATGAATAATGCTTGTGAATATCTAAAAAACTGAAAAATAGCTCAGTTCAATCATTTAACCAGTGTAACCTGCAACAAAGAAGCATGAATAGTACATGCAGAAATAAGAGATGCAAGTGAAAAAAACATTCAAAGGAAAGAAAAATTTTATACAAGAGGGCTCTGAGGCTCCTAGGATGACCATGACGAAGGAAAATCATATTCCTATGAAGGAAACCAAGATCTAGACGCTAAAAATGGCACCAAACTTCATTATTTGAATCAATCCAAGTACATCCTTGCTAGAAATGAAAGCGGAGCTGCTAAATAACAAGTTTTCTCCACAAGAAGACTAAGAAATACATGCATGTAGAGACAAATTCGAATTTCCACTTATACAAATTAATGGGGAAGAATTCTCCTTGAAAGAAGGAAGTTTTCCCATAAAAAATCCCTCAAATAGTGGATCTAGTTCCCAACACTAGGAAACTACATTAAATGGCAGGCAACACATTCCTCGATTTTCTCAATCAATAGATATCCGTAATTTGTGGATATTTTTATGATATTTTGTTCATTTACTATCCAATAGTGGTCCTCCTATAGTAGGGAGTGAGTCCCTAGATTATCTCCTCCTCCAAATCTTCATAATCTGCCCAATATTTTCACAATATTCTACAAAAATAAATAATATTATGCACATAATATGCAATTATCTCTATCTCTAAACCTTCCTACTAACAAATTAAAGCTAAAAAAAATTAGTAAGTGTAGAATGAGAGATTTAATATATACTTCATGTGCCTAAGAGAAGAAAGATGGGCCTCAATTTGTGTCTAATTTGGAGGCCCATCATACCCCCCTACTGAAACGGTTGCTCATACTCTGAGTGACCTATTCATCCTCTTTGCCCTGTGGTTCTTCACGTATGCTGGCATATTTCATTCTTTATTTGTTGGTCCATGTGTTGCTCCTCCTACTTCTCTTCTTTCTATTCTTCTATTTGCATTTACCCCCCTATATCAATTTCCCATGGAACTTCTAATGTAGGTTTAGGCAATTTCTTTTTCTCAGGTGATTATCTAATTGTAATGGTTTCTATTTGTGAGGGAAACAAATTGATTTTGTTTTGTCTTCTTTCCTGTGCACTTCTCCTTATGAAAAGAAGGATTTGTTGGCATCCATTAGCTCATTACTAATGTCATTCTCATTGAAGTCCAAGCCTCTTACTATTGATACAAATTATTGGCTATGACACATCATACTATCCATCAAATTCTATGAACACCCTTAACTAGAAATCTAAATTCTCTTTTCTCATTAAATTATGGAATTGAAAACACTTAACAAAGAGCTATTTATTTTTACAGAGGGATAAATTATGGTCAATAAACTGAAGCAAAAGAAAGGAATGATGTGATGACCAAACTGGTGACTTGGATACCTTTCACCCTTGGATAATTTACCATGTCTGTAGCAAATACTTTGCAACTCTATTGTCTTTATTTGTACCTTATAGCAATTAATTAATCATTATCCAACACCCTAATAGCAATTTTTTTCTCTTGTATCCCTCTGTTAACTTCCTGTAGCAATCTATCTATCTCATGTAGCAACTTTGTTCCTTCCTGTAGAAATGTTTTTCTTACTGTAGCAGTTATATTCCTCCTGTCGTAGCTCTATTTTCTCTTGTAGCGACCAACCCATATCTTGTAGCAGTTATTCTTTGCATGCCAAGAGGTGGTGGTTCCACCTTTTGATTCTTTTATTTTTATTTTTCTATTGATTTTTTCATTCTTTTTTTCTTTTTCTTTTTTCATTGTATGCAAATTAATCTCAAAGTGCATTGAGTTAACTGAGTTGGCCCTCACTTACCCCTTCACACTCCTTTTCCTCCATCACTACTAAATGGTTACAACCCGCTTTCTCAAGTCCTATTCACTTTGTCTTGTTCCTCTCCCACATAAGTGGGTGTGTTGGTGGAAAGGTGATGATATATACTAGATAAGGTCGAGGTTTCTCAGCTACTTATTTTGGCTAGAAAAACATTTTCTTTCATACACTTGCAATGCTTTTCAAGCTAAAATAAGTCCATAGGAAAAATTTAGAGAATTGCATAGCTAAGCCTTACCCTGGGTGTGTTTTTGTTGGTAATGTTGGAGCCAAAGACTGTGTTGCAGGTGTTGCATGGTGGCCTAATTCATCATTGATGCCTGTTTTCAGAGGTTTCTATTTGATGTGCTGATCATTTGATGGCTGCATGGTAGATCTGGACATGAGTGAGGTTGTTCTTGAGCGTCTTCAGAGAGATCATTGCCTTTGTATGCTTCTTAAGAAATAATGGTTGACTTGATGCCTGCTTGTAGTGTTATCTTCCCATGCTTGCTTCTCTGCGCATTGGCTTTGTTCTGCAAATATTTTTGACATGTACTTGGTTGTTTTGTTTTGTTTTTTTGTTTTTGTTCTTTGCTTTTTTTTTTTTTGCAGATTAAGTGTTGTTGTTGGAGATGAACAATGATCTTGTAGAAATCTGTAGAGGTCCTGTAGCTACCCAATATTTGAGGAAATGATTCTCCAATATCTTCATGATGATTGGTTCTTCGTTTTGGTGCTCTCAATTGTGGTCTTGTAAGGTAATTGCAAGCTGCTACATGAATGTATTTCTTCCTGTAACAGTCACAAAAACCCTTCTATAACAAAAACATCCCTCAGATAATGCTTTCAAAAACACTGATAATTCATTATCAATCTATGGACAAGGATTAAAAAACCTTGGTTGTGGTGAAAGTAATGAAAGAAGGGGTGAAAAAGACGATTTTTCATGGACAAAGATGAATTTTTGGATGGAGAGGTGAAAAAATAGTGTGGAGAATGGATGATGGAGGTGTGGTAGACTTATTTCTTCATTCCCCCAAGGAAAACATAGGATTTGACCCCTCTCTCTATGCCAATCACACTCCTGTAGCAAATATGGTCCTTCCTATAGCAATTATGGTCCTTCCAGTAGCATTTCAGGACAATCTTCTATAACATAATTGTTTTATCCATAACTATCAAAAAGTATACTAGATTGACCTGAAATTTTTAAAGAATTTTTCTGTCATCCTTATGCACATCCTCATAAAATATTTTGGCCAATGGATGCACGAATCTCGAGAAAAATAAAAAATGGCTATAAGTGATGGAGGTTGATTTTTTGAAAAGTGTGCACTGGAATTTGTTGAAATTATTTGAACATGTTACCATTGTCCATATGCATCTCTCCATGGAAAAAATTGACCAATGGATGCATAGTTTTCAAGATATGGTAAAACCAATTTTATGCTTTGTGTGTTTTGGCCTCCTGCAGTAAAACAAAACCCTACCTGTAGCAATTTTAGGATAGCGATGAAAATGAATGGGAAAGGCTTGGAAATTATGGATGGATGTTGGAAATGGATGAGGGTGATGGATTGACATGGCCTTGGTCCTGTTGGAGTATCTGAGCAAAGGAGGATAAAGTCCAAGGATGACTTCCTTTGACTAGTTTTTGATCTATTTTTTCTTTTGGTGCTAAATTGTTCTTGTTGCTTGCAAAGGTTGGAGAGCACCCACATTCATCAAAGAGTGATATATGGAGAAAATTTTTCTTTCTTTTTCATTTTTCATTTTTTTATCTTTTTTCTTATGAGTACTAGCTGCCTCAATGAGGTTTTCAACTAGTAAGTGTTCCTAGGCTCCTCAAAAGAGGTTTTCACCTAGGATTGTTTCCTTTTTTCTTTTTTTCTTTCCAACCCATTGACCACTTCAAGGAGATTTTCAATGAGTGAGACAATCTGAAGTGCCTCAAAAGAGGTTTTCACCTGAGATTTTATTATTTTCCTCTTATTTTTTCTTTTTCCGTATTTTTAATCCTATTCTACTTGAAGAAAACAAAATCTCTTTCAAGTATAGGAAGACTTCGAATGGAGCGATGTGCACATCAAGATGACTGATAAACTCATGTGTAGGCTCAAAATATATGCTTTGACATGTACCTGAATATAAGTGACCAACCACTTTAATTGAGATACGATCAGGAATTGTTGAATAAGAGCGTGTTGCTGCAACTTGTTGACTTTTGGGAACCAAACCTCAATATAGATTTGATACCCTTGGTTTGCTTAAACATTTGGATCATTCTTCATGTATTCTTCTACCATGACATTCAAATATTTCTGTTTTTGCTGATTATTCTCTTGAACACATGGAGGATATCATGGTAAACATGAGGGAACTTTCTCAATCTCTGATTTTGATGTCTGCTCTTCATCAAATGTAGCCCATAATTCTTTGGTCTTCCCATTTGATTTTTTTTTTTAATGTTTTCCTTCAATGACATCAAGATAATATCTTTTTTGTAATACTCTTCATGAGCTAAGATGAATACCAAATAGATCAAGAGGATAGGTTTGGAAGTGTTGTACCTCAACATTGTAAATGGGTTGAACTACATTCTTGTCTGGGTTTGGAAATGGTGGTACAGGTAGTTGAGTGGGAGTGGATCTTTGAGATGGATGTGGTTGGGGTTGTGGTTGTGGTGGAGGTGGATGGGAGATTTAAAATGGAATTGGGTATGGAGGTTATTGAGGATATTGTGGATTTATCCCATAAGTTCCTTGCCAAGCTTATTGCCAAGATTAATTTTGGGGTTGAGATGACCAAGGTTTCCAAGGAAAGGGTGTGTTCCAATTACTTTGAGATGGATGTTCATAACCTTGAAATTGTGAATTAGGTTCTTGCATAATATAAGATTTACTAGGTTGCCTGCATGGTCCTCTTGGAGCTACATAAAATAGTTGCTTTGGTGATTAATTTTCTCCATTGTCTTCTTGGTAAAATTCCTTCAACCTTAGTAATGATGGGAAATATTTAATAGCATGTGATTATGCATGGACAACACAAATATCAACATCTTATTTTTTCTCATCTTGCATTTTTAACATTTCTATTTGTTCACTTAGATTGCTAATAATTTTTGTTTTAAAGTTATTAAGCAAATTTCCAAGTTTAGCTTGACTTACTGATCTTGATGTTGATTTACTTACTCTTGCCCTTCCTCTTGATATGCGCTTGCATGTTTCACAAATTTCTTCAAATGATAATTTTCATACATCACCTCTACTCATGAGATCAAGGAGATCAATCCACTCATCCCTAATTGTTCTAAGTAAGAGGGATTTTAGTGTCTCAAATGCTAAATGATGCAATTTTGCCCTCTTAACGTTATACATAAATCTCTCTATTAGATCTTCAAGGCTTACATATTCTTTTTGAGTCATTCTAAAAATTTCTTCCTTAAGATAGTGATCTTTATATTTTTCTAGAAATAAATTTTGCATATCATTCCATGATCTTATTGAATTAGTCCCTAAACTCATGAACCATTTAAGAGCTCTATCCTTCAATGATACCAGAAACAATCTCAACTTTTGAGTGTTTAGTATGTAACCATAAGATCTACAAAGGATTTCAAATTCAAAGAGAAAAGCTTTTGGATCATCTGACCTCATACCATGGAAGTTTGGAAGGAAATATGGAGGGATGTTTTTCTTATACACACTAACATCAGTGTCCTGAATGGGAAGTCCAAGAGGATATTCTTAATTTCCATCATCTCCACCCATTTCTTCTACCTTATCTGCCACCTCTTCTTATTCTACCTGCAAAAGTGGATGGTGATGTGGCTCTTATTGCACCACATGATCAAGTGGGGGGTTTAGAAGTTGGAGAAGTATTTTTCTTTTTTAAAGAATCAAATAAGAATGTTAATGTAATGCATTTTTCTAAAATGAAATATGACTAATGCAATTTGTTTGTTTTTGCAAAAAGTAAAAGAAATGAATCAACTATGGAAGAAAACGTTGTATTATTTGACACCTCCTAAGCAACAACGCCAAAAAGTGACGAGCCTCGGTATTGCAAGAAGAATGTTTCAACTCCCAAGACTACCAACTTAAATTATCAACCCAGTATTCATACAAACTTAAGAGGTATCGACACTATACGTACAAAATACAACATGTCCTTCTTTCATTGATCTGATGTAATAGAGTGAATGTTATGAGATCAAATCCTAAACTAATTGCAAAAATGGAAATGTTACTTTATCTGCAATAAATGGAAAAGAAAGAAAAATTTTCTCCATATATCACTCTTTGATGAATGTGGGTGCTCTCCAACCTTTGCAAGCAACAAGAACAATTTAGCACCAAAAGAAAAAATAGATCAAAAACTAGTCAAA
>Ga0115851_101949_pt1 | contig 10957 bp, 10 predicted proteins | sample InSIn2gowninarea_FD_83865 | JGI IMG/M metagenome (GOLD analysis project Ga0115851, IMG submission 83865)
CTTTGGGGTGCTTTGGACTCTACCACATGCTTTGGACTTGTATTTCGATAAAGGGTTGGCACATGGCTAGTTGAAAATCAATGGTGGACAATGTGGGAGGGTTGGATATGATATCATTATGTTTATGTGGTTTTGCATTATTTGATATCGATTTTCATAGTAGTTGTGCTATAATCAACTTACAGATGATCCAATATCTGATTTTGAAAGTTAGGGTGGAATGTTGTATCATATTTCTATAGACTAACTGATTTAGTTGCAAATTACAAAGACCTAGGATGAAACCTTTACTATGACAGGAGTCAATTTTGTCAAGTGACATGAATATTTTACCTTGGGTTTTTTCTATGTACTTTATTTTAAAACGAAGGTGAGCGTTGATGTGGTTGTGGAATGATAGGTGAAATTTGGTACTAGTGGTGCTAAGATTAGATAGCTTGGAAAATTTAAGATTCTGAGTATTGTGGATAAGAGGATCGATTCATTCAATTCCTGTCACTTCAAAAAATCAAAATTCTAGTAGTTTAGGGTAGAATTTATGTCATTGGGTAGAGTTCCTGGGAGTATGTGGAACCGTTATTGTGGAACCCCTCCTTCCCATTCAGTGACATCATGGGGTATCCACCCCCCCATAATTCACAAGAATCAAGGATCTTGACAGGTAAAGTGATCATCATTAGACTAAAGGGGCAAAACTCAAACTTCTATCAACTGGGAACTTTTCATCCCTTTTTTTCCCTTTTAATTAAGTTAATTAATTAAAACAAATGTCACATGAACAAGTGACATATGAAATATGTTAAGGTATTTTGGGCACGTGTTATTGATAAGCCATGGTATTGACCTCTGATATTGTAACAAATCCTATTTACAAATTAAGAATCTCCATGGTAAAGTGAGGGTAAATCTTGATGGCTAAGAATTTTATTCAATGTTTTTTTAAATGAATATATGTTTAACTTATATATTATTTTTTTCATAATTAATATATATATTTTTTTGACGAAAACGGGTATGGGGTATTTATATTCCTCTTGGGTTGAATGCCAATAATCTGGTTACATAGAGGTCTTCTTTATTCTGTTGCGGGTCACTTTTTTGAGTGAATATGCATCTTATTCTTACAAAGTTCTTCCTTGATTTGGTGTCCATGCTTTTAATTTTTCCCCCCATTTGGAGATACAAACAAATTGCTTTAAAAGAAGACAATAAATCATTTGATCCTGTATCTTAAGGTATGGGCTCCCATGTTTCCTCTTTGTCTTTCTGCTTGATTCCTGTTGAGAGTAGAGTGGCTTTATTGGCCTCTTTGTCTGCCTCTTTGTTAAAGGCTCTCAGCACATGAAAGTAGCTCAATCTCTGGAAGCGTTTTCCAAGCCCCTTGATTTTGGATATCAGTCTAGTGAGCTTGAGATCTGTCACAGTGGCGCTAGAAGCCATTGCATCTATTATAATTTGAGAATCCCCGATTACATTGGCTGTTTCAACATTTGTGTCTTGGAGGATCTTGAGTCCTTGATATAAAGCTAGAGCTTCCGCTTGCACGCTGGTTGTATGTCCAAGCCCCCATGCGAAGGAGTGAATTATTTCCCCATTTTGGTTTACTATGACCCCTCCTGCACCAGCTTTGCCCGGATTTCCCTTTGCTGCCCCATCAAAGAAAAGAGTATATCTTGAAAGCGCATTGAGCCATTCTTTAAAGTCGTCTTCAGATTTTCTTATGTGCCAATTCTTGTGAGAAGGGACAGCTCTGTTTGCTGGATGGAATTGCAAGCCAATGTGTGTACCCCAGGAGATGTCTTGTTGACTAAGGTTTGAATCATCTTTAATGTCAGCTAGGCATTCCTTGATTTGGCTTTTAACTTTGCTCTCTATAACCTTGCTGTTCTGTTTTATGTCTCTAAAAATTCTTCTATTACGTTCAAGCCAAATTTGCCAGCATATTATCTTTGGAAGAATGTCCCAGGCTGTTTTTACTACCTGATTTTTTGAAGGCTATCCTGGATATCTGGCTGTCCATTTTGAGAATATCTCCACAATGGAGCTTGGAAATAAGGGGTTGGAATTCAAATTCTGAACAAAGAAGCCCCAAATTCGTTTGGAGAATGAACATTCCAACATTATATGCGCAGCTGTCTCTGATTTTTCTTTGCACAGTGGGCATATAGAAGACCCCTGAATTCCTTTCCTTTGCAGTATATCGTGGGTGAGAATTTTTTCATGACAGAGTTGCCAGGCGAAGTAATCCGTCTTCGGCCATGAGGGGGTGCACCATACTCCATGCCATGGCGCTGGATCAGGAGGAACGTGCGGTTTCTCAGTTAATTTTCTGTAGCCCATGGCCACAGTGTATCCACTGTTTTGTGTTCCCCATCCCTTGCGATCTTGTTTTCTCCTCTGCGTGGGGGCCAGACCGTTTAGTTGCTCTGTCAGCATGGTCCAATCCCTGCGCAGGTGATCCGACACTTCCACAGCTTTCCAGCCTGCCCAGGTCTCTTCATGCCACAGCGAAATATCCCATAGTGTGCGCAGGCCATTATTGTTCATCCACGTGCGCAGATCCCTAGTGGCGATTCTATTTTCGAGTGGCTCCCTGTTCATAATGCAATCGGACCAGATATTTATCCTCCTGCCATTCCCGAGGATCCAATAAGAATGATCTCTGATTAGGGGGCCTGCTTTGGTGCAGAGTTTTAGGAATGATGAATTATGCTTAATGAGAGACGGATTCTGAGCCTGAAATTCGTTCTCTAAGCATCTTAATCGGGATCCCCTGAGATACTTTTTCCATAAGGCAAGCTGAGCCCATCCAGGTTTGGGTGCAATGATCCTCCAGATGGTCTTTGCTGCCATAGCCACGTTTTGGTGACCTATGTTTTTGAAGTTTAGGCCACCTTCCAACAACGGCTTGCCAATGGTTTCCCAACTGATAAGGGGGATTTTCCTTTCATTTTGCTTTCCGCCCTTCCAGAAAAAACTTCGCATAAACTCATCCATCTTGCTGAGAATGGTTGCAGGAGCAAGGAGACCTGTAAAATGGAAAATTGGGAGGTTGGAAAGCACAGATTTTACAACAACTGACTTGCCAGCAGCGTTGAGCCAGCGAAAGCCCCAGGATTGAATTCTAGATTTGAAATTTTCAAGCTGAGGTTGCCAGTCATTGACGGAGAGTCTTTTGAGACAGATAGGGAGGCCCAGGTATTTAAAAGAGGTCCAGGAGGATGAAGCAACAAAATCCAGGCATGTAGAGATAGCATATAGAGTTCTTGGCGAGGTATTCCAGCTGTAAATATGGCATTTATTCTTGTTAAGGGCGCTGCCAGAAGCCTTGATAGAAACATCTAAGGCAGCTTTGAACTTGGAAGCTGAGGAGAGGGTGGCGCTACCTAACAGCAAGGTATCATCTACAAATAAGGCGTGGTTTAATTTTTTGACCCCTCTGGCTATACACAGACCATTGATCTCTTGGTCTTGCATTTTTTTTTCTAACAGAAAACTGAAGACAGAGGCTTGAATGACAAAGAGCAGAGGGGAAAGAGGACATCCCTGCCTGAGGCCTCTCGAGGCTTTGAAAAATTTCGTGGCTCTTCCGTTTACTAGGGGAGCAATCCAAGGCTCAGAGATGCAAGCCCGGACCCACTTTATAAAATTTGCTCCAAAACCAAATTTACACATTACTTTTAACAGAAATCTATGATTGACTCGATCAAAAGCGTTTGCTAAATCTAGTTTGATCACCATACCTTGTTCCTTTCGGTGGAGACTCGAGTGTATTGCCTCTTGAACAAGAGTGTAGTTATCCACGATTTTCCTTCCCTGTATAAAGCCTCCTTGATTTTCCGGAATTATTTTTGGTAGGATGGGCTTCAGTCTGTTTGCAATGACCTTGGTAATTAATTTGTACCCAGTGTTACATAGCGAGATCGGGTGAAATCTACTGAAATTGATGGCTCCTTTTTCCTTTGGAATGAGAGCTAAGAAAGCAGAATTTGTGCTGCCCCCTATTTTCTGAGAATTTTGAGATTTTTGTACCATTTTAAGAAGATCCTTTTCCACAATCGACCAGCAATCTTGAAAGAATCTGGCAGAGAAGCCATCTGGTCCCGGGGCCTTGTCGGGCTCCATGTCAAAGAGGGCTTTTTTAATTTCCTCTTTTGTGATTTTGACCTCTAGGATCCTGTTCATACGGGGAGTGATTGCTTGAGGGATAATGTATAGCAGCTCTTGATGCAGAAGCGTCTTCTGATCTTCAGTGAATAGATTTTGGAAATGCATATAGGTTGCTTTCTTGATGTCTGCAAATTCCTTGTGTGTAACATTACTTTCCTTGATCTTAGAAATAGTATTGAAACTTTTCCTAGCCTGGGCTTGCTTGTGGAAGAAGCCCGTATTCCTATCTCCTGCTTTCAGCCAGAGATTTCTCGATTTTAATCTCCAGTATTCTTCTTCTGCCAAGCAGGCCTTATGATAGTTCTGCTGTAGATGGGTTTCTTGGTCTAACATCTCCTCTGTGATTATGGCACTCTCCATGCAAGTTTGATGAGAGGCAAGGGAGGATTTAATGACTTTCCTTTCAGTTGCTGGATTTGGAAGAGCTTTTGCCCAGCGTTTCAAAACTCTTTTTACCCTTCTGAGTTTTTCCTCCCAAATGAAAAAAGGTGAGCCTTTGACAGGTTGGCTCCAGCATTCTTTGATTGTTTACATGAATAGGGGTTCCTTTACCCAGAGTGGACTGAAGCGGAAAGGAATGGGGCCCAGATCTAGGTGGGCAAGCAGCTCTAGCTTTATCGGCTTATGGTCCGAGATGCTACATGGGAGAATATGCATTCTAGACTCTAGTCCAAGAAGCAGGAAAGAACTTTGGATGAAAAATCTATCTAGCCTGGCAGCTATATGCCCAGGACCTATTCTTTTGTTGGACCATGAAAACTTACCTGTTGAAGGTTTGATGTCTATCAAGTCCCATTCTTGCAGAACATCCTCCGCCCATTCTCTTGCCGGATCTCGGACAATGCTTCCTCCCCTCTTCTCAGATGAGTGGAGAGTGAGATTAAGGTCTCCCGCAATGATTACATTTTCCAGACTTGTCAGATCTGCCTGTCGTTTTATAGTATCCCAGCACTCCTTTTTCTCTCTTATGTTAACTGGAGAGTGTACATTGAAGATAGTGATGGTTTCCTTTGTGTCAAGGTTTTGCATCTTTAACATCAACCAATGAGTGTTGGTTGCTTCAGAGGTGAGTGCATATTTGTTGGAGTTCCATAGAGTACCGATTCCTCCTGAGGCACCCCTGGTTGAATTAAATCTTGCTTCGCTTTTGGGCCACAACTTTTTGCTTATTTTCAAGAAGAGATTTTATTCCATTTTTGTCTCCTGGATGAGAAGTATATCCGGGGCTTCTGTTCTTATTAGGTTTCTTATGCCTTCTTCCTTAACTTTGCTCCCCATACCTCTACAGTTCCAGGAGATAGCTTTCATTATTTATGCTTCTGTTGGGCTCCCTTGGAGCCTTGGGGTTGATTTTTCACCATTTTGCGCTTAGAGGCAAGAAGCTTTTCCAGCGTTGGTTGGCTGCCCTGTAGCTCATCTTTGTAGGTCTGCTGCTCTCTTTTCTCTTTTTCTGTTTTGCGACCCCTTGCAGATCTTCTCACCGAAGTTTGGGATTTGCCTATTTCTCCTTCTTCTTCTGACTCCTCAGTTTCTTGTTCTTCTTCTTCCTCTTCTTGGAACGTGTCTTTAGGATTCTCAGCTTCTTTGGGGGATGTTGGAGGTGTGCTTTTCCTTGAGGATTCTGGCTTTTGGATCTCTGCTTCTGGAATGTCTTCTGTCGGTTGACTTAGAAGGAAAAATTTATTTTCTTGCGTCTTTTTTGTAGGGGGTCTCTGAGCGTTGATCTGAGGGTTGCCTTTGCTCGGTTGTCCACCCTATTTTTGTCCCTTTTGATTGGCTCTGGTTCGTCTTACTTTGTTCCAGCCATCTTCATTTCCTTTCTCTGGCTCTGGGTTGGTCGGACAGCTTCTAGCGAAGTTTCCATACACGTGGCATTTCTTGCATTTGAAAGACAGCTGTTCATAATCCAAGATCTGTACATGGGACCAGCTGCCAACTTTGATTTTGATTGCTTCTGGTAAGCCTTCTTCTAAGTCTACCTCCATGCAAATCCTGGCACAATCGTACTGGTCCTTGTTGCTTGCCCGATCTATGAATTTCCCTAGGGAGTTGCCGATGTGTTTCAAGGAGTCCCAGTTCTAGCAGTGAACCGGCAGATTTGGGAGACGAACCCAAACTGGAACAGCCTTGGGAACATCTACCGCCGGGTCGAAATCCGGTGTCCATTTGTTTAGGTAGAGACCCTGAGGACCCATGAAGTACGGTCCATTTCTAAAGATCAGGTCTTTGTCTTCTCTGGAGGTAAATTCGAAGAGAAAGAAACCTCGCCCTAGAAAGTATGAGGTAACACTTTGGCTGATCAGAGGCGCCTAGTTCCTGTTGACCCATTTCTCTGTAGTTTTCGGGGATGGCCAAAGTCCTGTGAATTGGCCAATTAGTCCCCGATCCGCCAGCGACAAAGCTACCTACATGGGAGCCTCCGGAGGCAGACAGATCTCTCGAATTTCATCTATTTTCTTGACAAATTTAGAGGCTTCATTTCCTTTTTTTGGAGGCAAGCCTGCCAGGGGCTGATGGAATGCCTCTGCGGCAGGGTCAGAGGGTGGATCATGACCCTGAGTCTCCATCAGGCTTAATGCCGGCCGCCACAGAGGCAGCAGAACAGAGATCTCTCCCTAGCCAGAAGGGCGACTAGCTGTCTAGATCCGATTAGATCTGGATTCGAAGTGCAATCAGCGAATCGGTGTGCTAGATCCGATCAGATTTGAATTTGTGAAGCAAGGATTGCTAATCGGAGAGAAGCGCAGGGCTTAGAGCCCGTGAGGGCAGGTCGAGGAGAGCCGAGGCTCGTCTGGTCGCGCTCGAACCCCCGCAGCGCAGCTCGCTCTTCTCAATTTTATTTTTTCATAATTAATATTAATAATAGTGATAATAGTATATATAAAATAAAGTTATAGTTTAGTTAAATTTTATGATTTATTTATTTATTATTATTATTATTTTATATTATCAAAGTGAACCTTTTTTTGCAACTCGACTTCTTTTTGAAGGAGATTTTGTGTTACAGGACTATGCTCCATTGCTGTTTGATGGGCAGCAAGACTGTTGAGAGATTCTTTTCTTTTGGCAGTAGGTGTTTCCAATCTTTTTGCCCACTCCTTAAGACTTCTTTTTAAAACCCTAATTTTCTCTTCCCACACAAAGAATGGGGAACCTTGGACAGGCCTATTCCAGGAATCCGAAACTACATCTTGAAATCCTTCTTGCTGAATCCACAGAGGGCTGAACCGGAATGGAATGGGGCCTAAATTACCATCCAGGGAAAGCTCAAGGAGGATGGGCTTGTGATCAGAAATGAGATTTGGAAGAATTTTAGAAATGGCCATAAGACCGCATGTCAGGAAGGAAGAATGGACAAGGAATCTGTCCAAACGGGCAGCTATGTGATTGGGGGCTAATCTTTTGTTGGACCAGGTGAATTTGCCTGAAGTAGGTTTAATATCCTCCAGGTCCCAGCCCAGCATAATATCTTCAACCCATTCTCTGGCAGGGTCCCTGACAATGGAGCCTCCCTTTTTCTCATCAAGAGCAAGGGTGACATTCAGATCCCCTGCAATGATAATATTTCCTGGATTTTGTTCTGAAAGAAAAGATTGAAGCGAGTTCCAACAAAAAAATTTTCCCCTGGCAAAACAGGAGCATATAGATTAAACATACTTACCTTTTGACCAGAATCTTTGTGAAGGAGCTGAGTGAAAAGCCAATGGGGACTGCTTTTTTCTTGAATGAGATCATAAATGGCGCTATTCCAGAAGGTGGCTATTCCACCAGAAGCGCCTCTTGCACTAACCGCTCTTCCTTGACCTTTTTGCCAAAATACTTTACTGGATTGGAGGAGAAGGAGTTCCTCCAGCTTAGTCTCCTGGATGAGGAGGATTTCAGGCGAATATATTCTCACTATGTCTTTGACGGCTTCCTCTTTCAACCTGCTGCCTAATCCTCTACAGTTCCAGGAGACGTATTTCATTATTTACTGACTTGAGGGATTGAGGCTCCTTTTGGAGCCCTGTTACTCTTGTGCCCAGATCTCGTATTCATCATTCCTTTGAGGGTTTTTTGGGAACCTTGGAGGACATCTTGATAAGTTTTTTCCTCACGCTGTTTCTTCTTGGATTTCCAGCCCCTTGTCGTTTTAATTGGAGTGACTTGCGAGTTATCAGTTTCAGAGTCTCTCTCTTCTAATTCTTCCTCAGATTCGGAGGCGAGACTGATGTGCTCTTCATTACCTTCTTTACCCTTCTGACCATCATCAACTGGAGGAGCCGATGATTCGCCTTCAATATCTTTCACTTGCTTCGACTTATTTCCAGTTTCCTCTTGTGTCTCCCTGGCCTCCACCTTTTCTCCTGAGGAGAAGCCATCTTTGAAATCAGCATTGAGCTTTGGGTTAGCTTGTGGCTTCCCCAGCGATGCAGAGGAATTCTGCCCCGGGGGCTTTGGGACAGCCTTTCCCTTTTTAATTTCTTTCCATCCTTCCTCTTCAACCGTGATCCCTGCTGAAGCTTTTGGGCAGTCTCGCTGGAAATGTCCATGCTCATGACAGGTTTGGCATTTGAACGGCAACTACTTGTAATCCAGCTTCTGATAATGCTGCCATTCTCCAACTGTGAGCTTGACCGCTTCGGGCAGACTGGCTTCCAGATCGACTTCCACGCAGATTCTGGCGCAGGTATATTGGCCCTTGTGATCAGCGTTGTCAATGAAACGACCCAGCCCATTTCCGATCTTCTGTAGGGATTGATCGCTCCAGCAGTGTATCGGGAGATTAGGAAGGTGAACCCAGACCGGCGCCTCCTTAGGGACATCTACGGAGGGATCGAAGTCGGGGCTCCATTTGTTTAGGTACAGACCTTGATTTCCCATAAAATATGGCCCGTTTTTGAACACCAAATCACGATCTTCTTTGGATGTGAATTCAAAAATGAAGTAGCCTCGTCCCACAGCATAACAGATCACGTTGTTTTTTAGCTGAGGTCTCCAGTTTCGCTGAATCCATTCGTCCATGATTTTTGTGGATGGCCAACGGCCCATAAACTGCCCTACTAGGCCTCTGTCAGCCAGAGCTAGAGCGATTTTGATCGATTGTTCCTCTGGGAGAGCAATCTCAGGAATCTCTTCAAGTTTCTTAATGAACTTCGGCGCCTCTGAGGACTTGCGTTTCTTCCCTTGCTGCTTTAAAAGGCTGTGAAATGCTTCTTCAGATGAAATTGGAGGGGTGGGAGCGGCCTCCCCGCCCCCTGGACCGCTCATTGCTGCGTCGATGATCGATGGCGGCTGTATCTCTGTTTCAACTCCGCAGAGCAGAGCAGAGCACGGCTAGGTTTTCTCTGAGATCGTGCACTCGGTTTCAAGAGATGTCCATAGGAGAATGTTATGATCTATGGATGCAAGGAAATATCAAACCCTAAATTCTTCTATCTTCTAGTAGGCTAGGTAAAACATCTATTCAAAAGCCTAAGTGACTATCAAAATTTTGAGCATGACAGAATTATAAGATCTATAGTTGTTGCAATATTCTAGATCTCTTAAATTCACAAACACCACAAGGCTGCAATTCACAAAGTACTATGGATTACAAAACCAAAACTACCCTAAACCATATATGAAGGAATATTTAGAAATTCTAAAAAATTGTTGTGATACAAAAAAAGAATGACAAATTAAAACAACACAAGAAATGCTATAAAACACTTTGTACATATATTTAATGATGAATTAAAGAACCCAAGGTGTTTATAATATTTTTTTCAAAAGAAGACTCAAAAACCCATAATGACATACTCATATCAATACTTACTATATATGAAGAATGTGATATTTTACAATGATAATAATATTAACTATAGTTTAATAGTCTCAAACAAAAGGATAAAGCCAAAAACAAAATTTGCATCCAAATGGTTAGGCAACCATTCTAAAATTAGAAGCCAATGGTTGTTGGATGTAACTTCCTCAATGAATCATGTAGTATACCTGTTGAATTTATTTGTTTGGGGGAAAATTCATTTGTTTGTCATGTTGTTATAAATATATGAACAAAATATTGTTTTTTATATCCTTAAAAACATTATATAAAAGCAACAAAATTGTTTGTGTTCAAACATGAAAATCCTTAATCTTTTAATTGCCAACTAAGGATAAGGACTTGCATAAATTTTTGGTGGGTAATAAGCACTACTAAATTTGAAAATTTACACTTTTACTCCTACATGTTAAAGCTTTGAAGAAAACATAAATAATGATAGTCAATCTAAGTATATTTATTTCCATCTTTTTCCTATTCATTTTTTATGTAAATACTTGCTTAAATTATGGTGGGCATTTATTGATGGTAAATAAGTTATTTACTTGAGTATGAACTATTTTTAAGGATTTTTATTTTAGGTTGTTTTCCTATGAAGCTTAACAATGAAAAATTATTGCACAAATATATTTAAAAATTATGGCATAAATATTGCAACTACATCCATAAATTATGGCAAAAAAATATGAGGTAGTTAACCACCTCGCACAAAGTTGCAATAAGACCTTCAAAGTTATGGTCCATATAAATGTTTGTTTTTCAAAGTTAAACATTATAACTTGCATTGGTCAACGCTTAACTAAAATTGATCAACAAACAAATCTATTGCTAGAGGCAATAGACAAATCTGTTGCTTATTGATTAATAAGCACCAAAACACTTGCTACATGATACACCTCACTTTGATAATATAAAATAATAATAATAATAAATAAATAAATCATAAAATTTAACTAAACTATAACTTTATTTTATATATACTAT
>Ga0115851_101951_pt1 | contig 10953 bp, 7 predicted proteins | sample InSIn2gowninarea_FD_83865 | JGI IMG/M metagenome (GOLD analysis project Ga0115851, IMG submission 83865)
AACAAACAATTCATGTGAAAATTGTGTATATATGGGAAGCATCATTGGGTGAGTTTCCCCTCTGGCGTTAAGAGGGCGAAATAGATATTAGAGCTTGTGCATAGTGATGTGTTTAGACCTATGTTAGTTCCATCACTGGGTATGTTTGTGTACTATGTATCATTTATAGATGACTTCTCAAGGAATACATGGATATATTTCCTCAAGAAGAAATCTGAAGTCTTTGAAAGGTTTAAATAATTTGAGGCTCTAGTGGAAAACCAGACAAAGAAGAAGATGAAGGTGCTGAGGACAGATAATGGTGGAGAGTTTTGCAAGAAGTAATTTGAAGAGTTTTGTAAGAAGTGTGGTATAGCACAACAAAAGACTACTCCATACACACCTAAGAAAAATGGAGTTGCAAAAATAATGAGCAAGATGTTAATGGAAAGGGAAAGAAGCATGCCCAGTGGTGCTAGGTTAGGACAGGAATTATGGGCAGAGGTAGTGGAGACTGCATGTTACTAGGTCAACAGATCACCTTCATCAGCGTTGCAGGATAAAACTCCACAAGAGGTATGGACTGATAAGAAACCTTCTCTTTCATATATGAGGGTATTTGGATGCGATGCATATGTACATGTTCCAAAGGAGAAAAGAACAAAGTTGGATAGTAAATCTGAAAAGTGCATCTTTATTTGGTATAAGGATGGTTTAAAATGTTATAAGATTTGGAACCCAGTAACAAGGAAGGTTGTGTACAACCAAGATGTGGTTTTTAGAGAGGTGAAAGATGTTATTAAACATGAATTCCCACCAAAGGAACCTGAGAAGATAGAGCTTGAGCTAAAGGAGGAACAATCTAACTCTACAGTAGAAGAGGAATCAGAAGATGAAGAGCCACAAACTTCAATTGTAAGAAGATCAGTTCGAGAAAAAAGTTAACCAAAAAGGTATAGTCCATCTACTTTCTCTTCAAAATTTACTTTATCTATTACTGATGATGATCCTGTTAGGATATTCTGACACATAGGATATAGTTAAGCACAACTTGGTCTAGTATAGGGTTAGGTAAAGTGTGTTTCTTTACTATGTACATTTTGTAACTTACAATCCGACGGTCACGATATGTAGTGATCCGACGGTTCATTCTCTCCTCGGTATTACCGACACTTGATCTGTGGCTCGACACCCGATTGGTCCATGATTTCTATTTAAAGCACATGGAGGGTCATTTGTAGGGTAATCCGTCTTTGAGAGAAGCTTATGTAAATTTTCTTTCTTTTATTAATAAATTAACTGAAGTGGCCGCATTGGCTCAGGCCGTGGACTGTTTCCATCTTTGAGGGTTTTAACCACGTCAAAATACTAGTGTATTGATCTGTGATCTGGTTGTAAGCAGTGTCCTTTTGGTGTTCTGTCTGAGGAACTTACCCTGTAAATTCCTACAGATCCCAAAACTATGAAGGAAGTAGTAGATTTAGATGATAGAAAACTCTAGAAAGAGGCCATGGTTGATGAAATGGAATCTTTGCCCAAAAATGTGGCTTGGGATTTAGTGGAGTTGTCGGCTGGAAGGAAACCCATTGGAAGAAAATGAGTGTTCAAGAAGAAGATGAATGCAGAAGAAAGGTGGAGAAATATAAATCTCGGTTGGTAGGAAAAGGTTATTTCCAGGTGCGAGGAATTGATTTTGGTGATTTTTTTCTCTTGTTGCCAAGGTAGCTTCTATTAGATTATTTTTATCTATTTTTGCTACTTTTGATTTTGAGGTAGAACATATGGATGTGAAGACAACATTTCTTCATGAGGATCTAGAAGAAGAGATCTCCATGAAGCAACCTGAAGGATTTGCAGTGAAGGGTAAGAAAGAACTAGTATGCAAGTTAAAAATGTCTCTATATGGGTTAAAATAGTCACCAAGGATGTTGTTTTCGAAATTTGATACATTTATATGGGGGCTTGGCTTCACCAAAATCAAAGAAGATCACTGCGTATATTTTAAATTAATTGGTGACCGTGTTATTTATCTGATCTTGTATGTGGATGATATGTTGATGGTTGGAAATGACCAAGAAATTATCAAGGATTTGAAGACCCAGTTGTCCTCCAAATTCGACATGAAATATCTTGGTGTTGAAAACTATAATTTGGGCATGGAAATTAAGTGAGATCAGGCAAAGAGGAAGCTCTGGTTAAACTAGAGGAAGTATGTCGAGACAATACTGTAGAGGTTTAATATGCATGATAATACACTGGTGAAGGTTCTTGTTCCTGTAGGTGTAAAGTTATCTATTGAACAGTGTCCCAAGCCACAAGAAGTGGAAGAGGATATGTCCTATGTTCCATATGCAAGTGCAGTTGGTAGTCTGATGTATGCAATGGTCTCTACTAGACTAGACATTGCACATGTAATGGGAGTATTGAGTAGGTTTATGTCAAAACCTAGAAAGGAGCATTGGATAACAATGAAGTGGGTTTTCATGTATTTGCATGGCACTAGTGATTATGGTTTGTGCTACCAAGGAAGACCAAGATTGGATAGAGTTTTAGACATATGTGGATTTGTTGATGCAGACTAGGTTGGAGATCTAGATCAGAGAAGATCTACATGTGGGTATGTGTTTAACCTATTTGGAGGTGCGGTCAGTTGGATGAGTAAGAGACAATCTATAGTGGCACTATCAACTACAGAGGCAGAATACATGGAAGGCACTCATGCAAGCAAGGAAGAAGTTTGGTTGCAGAGATTGTGTTCAAGTATGGGGTTAGTACAAAGAGCTATAAGGATATATTATGACAACCAAACTGAAATTTTGTTGGCAAAGAACCCTGCTTATCATTCAAAGACAAAGCACATTGATGTTCAGTATCACTTTGTGAGGGATATGGTAGAAGATAAAAAGGTGTTGCTAGTAAAGGTGGGAACTTTAAAGAATACTTCATATGCATTGATAAAGTCTATGAGCACTAAGAAGTTCTCTTGGCGTAAAGAAAAAATGGGCGTTGCAGGACTAGGTCAATGACTAAGCTCTCTTGTGGAAATAAAACAACAAGTGGGAGAATGTTGGGTTGTGTTATATTCTTTCCATGACTAGCCCTAGTAGTTAAGCTGGGGGGTCAGAGGAGAGGCAGAGCCCCCCTTCATTGCATTGGACATTGCGGTAGCCCCCCTCTATGTGCCCTAGGGAATTTTTTCCTTGGACCCTATATTAGGTGGGTGGACCTACATATGGTTTTGTGCATGGATTTCACATATGGTTTTGGGCACAATGGCTTTCGGCCCGTGGTAGCTTATAAATATGGTCAAGGGAACTGCTGTCATGTTCTAATCTAGGGTTCATGGATTATTCAGCATGTATATATATGTATTGTAACATTGAAAGGAACATAACGAAAAATCAATCTGGTAGTCTCAATTTGAGATCCAGGGGAAAATATTTGTATTTGCTTTATGTGTTATACTCTCACCATTATTTATTTTCTGTTTTTAGAATTCATATACAGGTAATTTATGTACGGGGTTAAAAACTATAGTTTTGGCATGCATGGTATGGAAGATTTCCTGGATTAATAGTGGATTTTCTTAGCCTTTCCATTTCTTGGATAACCATGTTGTTGTGGGTTCATTTCTTTATTTTTTAGCCTCATTCTCATGTTTCCTTTTTCTTCGGTTGACTTACTAGTTCCTCGAAGCCTTTCTTGGGAAAACGCTCTAGAAGCCTTGTAACAAATTTGGTTAAGTTACTAGTCCTGGAAGCCTTGGATGGAAAAACACTTTAGAAGCCCTTGGTGGGTTGAGTTACTAGTCCTAGAAGCCTTGGTTAGACAAATGCTCTGGAAGTCCGACAATATTTGTGGGTTGGGTTACTAGTCCTGGAAACCTTGGTTGGAAAAAATGCTCTAGAGCCCTAGAAGGTTTGGATGGAGACCAATCTAGTAATGATTTTGTGATGTTTGACAATGAGGTGGAATCATTGTTTTATCGATTGAGGTGGTTTGGCCTCTGGAAGCCCTCGATGGTTTTTGATTGGTTTGTTTTATGAGATCCCACATTCATGCTTGGAATATGGCACGAGGGTGACTGGATGAAGACAGATTTGGCTCAAACATGTCTATGGTCGGGTGGATTGTGGAAGTCCCACAACTTGTTGGTATTTACATAATTAATATGAGTTTATTTCTCCTTGTTATTTCATGAGTGTTATACTTGTTTATATTTGGATCATATGGCTATTGGTTCCTTGGTATTTATATTGTTATTATGGTGATTATGAACATGTATTATGACAGTGGCTATGCATGACCCTCATCATGTTTTAACTTGTAAATGATTGAACAGTGTATCAATGGCCTAATGGATGAAACTGCAACTAATGTGTTGATGCATCAATGCTTCTTAGTGATTCTCAGATGAGTATGAGAGCCCTATGCTTAGATCTGTTGTTGACACCTGTAGATTACATATTTGTGATACGTTTGATGAAATTTCTGTCATGGCTAGTATGGGTACATTCAAGGGCTTGTTTAAGTAATTACATTGGTATAATCATTCCATTGTTATCTTTCTTTTATGAATGTGTCATTTAGTTCTCAGTAATGACCTCAGCTCTAGGCCTTCAAACATGGCTCAAATGTCAGGGATGTAGGCATAACACTGGGCATAAAAGTCCATGGATGCTGGCATACCCATGCTATAGGAGCATCCAAATCCCTATTGACTCATGCATGCCCATATCAAGGGAGTGTCTAAGAGTGTAATGATCTAAAAACTTATTGGAACCTAGGGGATGGTTACCTAAGAGGTTGGGATGGTTTTGTGAGAGTCTTATTGCTGATGTGGAATTTCTGTATGGTTTTGTTTCGTCAATTCCATTTCCTTAAGGTGACTGAGGAGTTCAAATCATATCATAGTAACTTCTCATCACATGTTTACCCAGGTTGGCCAATTACATGGGTAGATGTGGGAGGAGGGTCTTACAACCCCTATGACCAAACTGTGACTCAGACCAAATAACACTCAATAAAATAACCCTACAGTTAATCACACACACAAACAAAGAGATAAAGAAGGGATCTTCCCACAATTCGAGCCTACTTTATTAGGGCACAAGTTTATAGTGAAGATGTTGTTCGGATGGTTGTAAAATTATCTAGTTAAAGACCCTTTTAAACCTAGTTTAAGTACCCGTATTAACCTCAGGGTATCCTCCAAGAGGATTCATTGAGTATGCCAAAAATAGGTCTTGGGTACGGAGAGGAAAAATCCCTCCTCGTTACCCTATGTAGAAGCTCCTAAAGAAATGCCACTATGGTTAACACCAACAACAACACATCTTGGGGAGATACTTTTCAGCCAATTGACATGAAAGGGAAGGAAAAAAAAGTTCAAAACCCCCTTAAGAGATTCCCCAAAATGAGGTGTAACCCTCCCAAAAGATCCCCAACTGTCACGATAAGAATTGTAGCAAGACCAGTTACAATACATCCAAATTCTTCAATCTACACCGCCAATATTAGTGAAGCGTGTTACGTCACTATGATAGTCTCAAGTGTGACCTCATGATTAAGCTTTGTGTTAGAAGAGATTCCTAGACCATATCACTAAAAATGGATTTATCCTCCCTACTACAATATGATAAGTTTGTGTCCTGGTCTTGGTGTGGTTTACCTCACAATCCTAGTCCAATACCCTAGCTTAGACTAATGTTGGTCTTTTATCAGTAAAAGGAAAATACGATCCAAATAAATTTTATTAAAGAATTAATTTTATGAGGTTGTTGTTTACTCAATAGGAAAATTACATGAAACTGAGATAGTGTGATAGACTATTGTTAGTAACACCCTAATGTATAATTCACTTTTCAATTTTATGAAAGCTAATTATAGAAAGGTAAACATCATTTTTCCTATTATACTGAAAATAACTTCTTTTAACTCACTCATTATTTTTTTATGAAATTCACTAATTTTATAGTAACATAGACCAAGAAAACAATCCAAACAAAATCACTCAAAAGAGAGCGAAAAGAAGACTCCCAAGCAAGAACACAAGACACTAAAATGCTCAAGACTTGGGATTTTGAAAAAAAATAGTTCAAAGTCAATAGAAAAGAGAAAATGAAGAGAAGGTATGATGAAAATCAATTAGGGATGTAGCTCAATGTATAAGAAAAAAATGAATTGCAAAGGTTAAATTCGTAAACCATAACTCGAGGACAAGCTAACAGGAATGAAAGAAAATAAACACTTTGAATAATTGAATACACATGTTCAAAATACTTGAAGAAACCTTTCTAGTGATGATTTTCATAGCAACAACAAGATAAGAACAAAAACAACACCAAATGCAAGCAAAATTAAGAAAAATAATCACTTGAATTGGATGAAAACTCAACAAAGAGAAAACAACCAAAAAAAACTAAATGAAGCAATCAAATGTAGATTTGAAAGTAGATATAAAGTGTAGGAAAAGAAGAAAAAAAAAGAGCTAGAAAGAGAGACCCAATTCTTAAGGACAAGAACCCCAGAAACAAGCATAAGAAGGCTTCAAAGAAACCATAAAGTTTGACTAATGAATGGATCATGCTCACAATGAAGAAACAAGGTTGGTTCTAATATTATTATCAACTACTAATGATAGTATTACATAGATCCAGAGGGATTAAAGCTTATTCAACCAACCAAAGTTCTAATTGAAACAAAATATGATTAACTAGGAACACTAGGACTCAAATGAATATAGATTAAATAAAAGGAATCAAATCTGAAATATAGTAATAAAACATCTATACTTAGAAAGACATTGAAAGGACATATTTGAAAGATCAGATCAAGTTTTGGAAAGGAACCACTAAAAAGGCCCAATTTTAGAGTATCTTCACTTTAACAAACTTAGCAACCCAGCAAAATCATCGATCTGAGTATATGTATCACCAATTAAAGAACATTACATTTTTGCTATAAGCCCCTGCAAGTGAGTGAATACATAAATTAAAAAATATAAAGGATATATATAAGTGATATTAGGGACAATTTAAGGTTAATTAGAGAAATAACAACCCAAAAATGTCACAATCAATTAGAGAATCCAAACCAAGAAATAAAAAACAAAATAGGTGACAAAGAGAAGGGATGTAAAAGATCCAGGGATTTCTCCTGAGTCAAGTTGCCAAATCTGTTATAGGAAAATTTCACTTGAATTAGCAAGCTACTTTTAACCCAATATATCAATGATGATCTACCTAGATGTGTGTAATCATGGAAAGGGATCAAAGGATTTATCCTAGTTCCTTTTGACATAAGCAAGCATTCCACACTGATACAAAATGTTATAAAAGAAGGGTTTGAGGGTTTGTACTAGGCACCCTTGTAGATCAGTGACGTCTCTTAAGAGTGATGCAAAGAGGAATCTGATCCTACTAGAAGATCTTGATTCTTCTTGTAATAATGAAAATCCATACATACATGAACCACTAACCAAACCAACAATAACATTCCACAAAGGGTTGATCTATCTAAGAACATCATGTAGAAGTATAAAACATCATGAGATCATATATAGGAAAGGAACATTTATATATTAATAAAAAATGGTAATATAAAGAGCTTAATCATCCAAGCAAGAGAGATTATCTTTAAGCCTATAGTCTAACCTCCTTCTCCAACTGTAACAAAAGATATCTGGTCACTTAGGCACAAGATCTTAGATGCAAGGAAGTATAATTCTCTCAGTCTCTTTAAGATTTGAAACTCACCATTAGCTGACCCTTTGGGATCACTAGAATAAATAGGCCTATAGGCCTCCCAAGGAGGATGAACTTGGACAATTCAGATGAACAAAAGCTAAGAAGATTATTTAAAAATACACCCAAGCCAACTTAGAGATATGATCCTCTAAGATGATCCCATAGGGAAAGGAAGACTCTAGTAGCTTAGCCATCATCACTAGGATGGAACAGAGCAATGTGGAAGGTTCTTTCTAGGATAACAAGGATTCCCATTGAAGACATATATATTGACCCTGACCAGCACTAGATCCTAGTGAATATGCATAAAAATATAGAGAAACAAGGGCCAAACATCAACAAAAGGGTCATCAATATAAAGGCTCATGTATATTGACTTTGAGGAGGAAACTAGGATGGTAACATCAAGGTGGTCCACAACTCTTGAGGCCTTGACGATAATGTCATATGTAATTGGGGGATATTATTCAAGCACAAAGACCTCCCATGCCATGTCACATCACAAGTTCAAGGGTGCCCAACATGTGCATACATTTGGTGGCATGTTTTCCATAATATTATGGGTTATCCACATTGAAGGATTTATTACTTACCAATTATGTATTTTATTTCACATTTTTGTACCTTCTTGTCCCTTTCTTGAATTAGGGAGGTGGTTGGCATGCTTTGAGGAGCAAGTTAGATATTTAAGACTTAACATATCACCATTGGATTTCATATTAGTGGATTTTCCCATTCTTGAGGTCTTCTTCTTATTAATGCTTCAACATTTGACCTTGGGGAGCAACACATCCAACTTATAAGAGATCTAGGAGGTTCAAAATTCATAAATTAAGAATTTAGTGGTGTATCTACCCTCTTAGAAGCATTTGGAGGATATATGTTTCATCTCCTAGGTCTATTTTTTTGTAACATTGTACATGTGGTTTGACCACATTTATTTATGTATTATTTATTAGCAGGGAAAAGTTTAGGGGCTAAGCTTCGTAGATGTGCTAATTTTCTATATTTTTCAAAAGAAAAAGATTCAACAATTTCCATTTTTCTATACGAGATTCATCCAATTTTTTTTAGCATAGAATTATTTTATCTAAATAATCATAATTTTTTTATAGAGAAATTTTAAAATTATCATAGATTTCAATAATTTTAGAAAAATATCACGAAATAAAAAAATATTTTGCATACTAGTGACTGGTAAGATTTGTCAAGGTTTATAAACTTAAAGATAATTTTTAATCCTTAAAATTTTCCATCTTTATTAGTTCATTGAAGAAAATAGTTGTTTACTCCTCCCTAAGCTAGATATAGTGATTTCACATGGGATATTACTATATTATAAGGTAAGTTGACCTAGACTCTATAAAGAGTAGTGCTTCCTCATATGTACTCTGGTTGGGTTTTTGGAGCTTTCACTTCATGAGTCTTACCATATGTTCCTTGGAGCATATGGATGTATAAGTCTATTTTCTTTGTGAATGTTAGTTTCAATTCTTGAATCTTTTATATCTTGGATTCTACTTGGTGCATACATATTGATTGTGAATTCTAAAGTCTTGTATAAGATAACTAGAATAAACTTTTAAGGGAAATTCTACTATATGAGGGAATATATTTTTGGGTAACTTATCTCTTGATTCCATTGTTAGTTTGAAAATTATTTAATGTTTTTATTTGTATATCCATTTTAGTAATCGTAGAAAGGGTATTGAGTATGTTTATGAAGCTATAGGTGATCTTTTTAGTGAAGGTTTATCCCTTGAGGATAATTTCTTGTAATGCCTTAGTATTCATTATTAATATTGATTATATAAGAGATAATCTCTCACACAGGACTCAAGTATCTTAATCCCTATCATTAAATGAAATAAAGAAATTTTGAAGAGGCAGTTTCTTCTTGACCCCATAAGAACCCCTTTGATTCACCTTAACTACATTTCCATTTTCTAATTGGAAACAATATATAATTCCTTCCCTCACCTATTTTATATTCTAAATAATACAAGAATTATTATTTAGAAAAGATACTCTCATTTCATCTTGTGCCTCATTGCTGAGATTTAATAATCTTATTAGGAATAGCTACTTTAAGTAGGAGGAAAGCCATGTTGGAATGTGTCGCTTTGGAAGGAAATAATGTCTAGTGTTATGTCAAAATAAATTATAATATTATGTAAAACATTAATCCAACATAAATGATATAGTCCAATACTTGTTTTAATCATTTATTACAGTAAAAGGTGGAATTACATTTATCCCATATATATTATTGGGATGAAATTCCTCCAAATCTCTTGGTATAGAGGTAAGAGAGACCCATGTATCATATATAAAAAAGGTAAAAGTGGTTATATTTGTAAAGGGTAAAAAAATTGGAGATGCTCTCAAGTGTAATACAATATATTTCTATATAATAACGAAGACCATACCTTGCAGTGGATGTTCCCCACATTACAGTTTTACCACATCTATTTGGTGTACTCCTTTCTTATCATGTATATTTCTTCCTTTGATTAAATGTTGTTGTTATATGGATAGGAGGGTAGGATAGTAAGGTTCTTGTGTTTTAATGTTGTTGTAATTTTATTCGTATGTCTCAATCTTCTAACATGGTATCATAGCTAGTTACAATGCTCTACCTCTTTTAGTAACTTATTGATAACAACATTTTATTCAAAATGTTTTGAGCTCTTACTATTTTGTAATTTTGACATCAAATATAGTATATATTAAGGATTTTCTCCTATATCTAGGGTTTTTTCTACAATATTGATATTTTTTTTTTAAACTATGATCTTGTTGTTATCTCTAATACAGAGGAATCAACTAATCTTGACAATTTTTTTCATTAGATTTGGCTTTGGTTCACCTAGATTTGAATTAATTCTCCTAGCTTAGCCTAGGAAACTTATTTCTTAATAACCTAAATTTTTTGAGCACATTTTTATGTTTTTTTTAACCAAGCCTATTATTTTTACCATAAGCTAGTATTTCTACCTTTTGATTGAAGAGAATATTTTCTGTGAGACCTTTTTTGGCGGGGTTTTTTTTCCTTTGCTTAGATACTCAGCCCCTTCCCTCATTATTTTCACATCATATGGACCTGTGTTGGGTCCCTATAATACTAGTGATTACCCCATTACTATTGTAGTTATACCCCTTATTAATATTGTTGTGCCCCTATTACCCCCATAATTTTGCTTTCCATTTTTCTTGCTAACCTGAA